>Ga0123352_10004396_pt1 | contig 20746 bp, 12 predicted proteins | sample TergutLab28metaG_FD_89700 | JGI IMG/M metagenome (GOLD analysis project Ga0123352, IMG submission 89700) | Labiotermes labralis P1 segment gut microbial communities from Petit-Saut dam, French Guiana - Lab288 P1 | ecosystem: Host-associated > Arthropoda: Insects > Digestive system > Gut ...
CTTCTGGCTTTTCCCAAAGCTAAAATCGCCGTTTAAAGGGGGATTTGTGAATGCGACGGTCATACAGTACACAAGCTCAGTTAACCGCATCTCACTGCCATCTGACTAGCCCCACGGGAGAGTGGCTGTTCATGGATGAACAGTAAGGTCTCCTCTGACTGGCTGTCAAGTTACATCAAGGCCACGCGAACTCTTCTCCATTTATTCAAAATGGCTGGATACTTTCCGGACAGCCCTCGTACTCTGAGGCACTGTCAATGAATTCCAAGATGTATTATTGGATATGACACCGTGTAGTCGTGTAGGACCCTACCGACTTGTAGGGGAAACATGCTGCCTCCAAAGTCTAACCTGAGAATCTCTAGACCCTTGGAAATGTGACTGACATGTACCGAAACTTCGGTAAGGAATTACTCCTACACGCTGCGTAACAACCCAGAAGAGCGTAGATCACATATATTCGGGTCGGAAAACTGAAATCACACAAAAGTCTACCCTGATGAAGGAAGCAGTAAAATCCTCTGAACCTTCCGAAAAATTGTACCAGACTACACGGCGTCACGTTTCTTAATACAGCAGTCTTACTCTATTACGAATCACAAAGGAAAAAGACTCCTTAGAAGACCTAGTTACAGGTGGGAAGATAATATTGCAATGGATCCTAAATATATGGGACATGGATACGTGGTCTGGATTGATATGGCTCAGGATAGAGAAATATGGTGGCTGTTGGGAACACGGTAATGAACATTCGGGTTTCGTAAAACATCGGAAATTTCTTGATCGGCTGAGGAATTTTTAGCTTCTTCAAGGAGGGTCCTGCTCCATTGAGTTAGTGTTGTGTGGTATGACGCCGTACTGTTTGGTTGGCCACTCATAATATGGAGACAACAGGTTGCTCATAAACGTCTTGCCTTCGTCCTATGCATTACATTTCGCTTATTACGGTCTCACCCGTCCGCCCTCCACTGCACACTGTTTGACGCCAGGCGGCAGCTTGAAAATTGTTCTATCTTCACAGGATATAGCACAACGCCAGCATTATGGCGGTTTAACTGGGTCCACATATCACTTAGCGCGCGCCGCCTCGATGCGTCCCCCCCCCCATCCCCCACTTCAACACTTGTCCTCTCTCATCGCCTGAATCCACCCTCGCTGTCCTGTAATCGGCTGCTCTGAGAGGGTGAAAGGGTGAGTTTAATTTATCTTGCCTTGTGTTCTAAAATGATACACAGCTTGTAGAAGGTCCTTATCGAACAGAAAACCTTTGGGTAGAATGAAATTCAGCTGTTAAAAAATGTATAAAAACTTTATGAAATGTATAAAATCGACCGTAATTAGAAATTAAATATTGTAACAGAGCCTGAAGTTTCAACAGCGTTGTTATTAATATCTGATATCGGAAAATATCCTGAGATAGTTGCACCAGTTACCAACACCCTCACTTGTGTCTCTCAATATAATTTTTCTATAATTGTATGTTTTTTCACCGTTCATTGTAGTATAATTACACAATATATACCAACAAAATCCACCTTTTCTAAGTTAATATTTTAATTTTAAGTTTCGTGATGTTTTCTACCGTCTTCCTGAAGACGAACCCTCGGATTCGAAACGTGCAGAAGACATCAAAAAATTAAGAATTAAAATATTAATTTAGATAAGGTGCATTGTATAACTTTTCAATAATTCTTAATCTAATTCAAGAGAAAATTTATTTATTGCTTGAATCCACTTTCAAAATAGACTGCACCCACTAACATTCCATGTTTTAACCCTTTTTTTCAATTTCAATTTCAATAAGATCGCCTTCACCACTTGTACACCTCGCACTTTGTTCTTACAACAATTCCGCACATTCCCTTAACACGACATTCGTCGTCTTGTTTCCCCACTGACAAGCTGGTACATACCGTCTTGTTCACTTCCCAAATTTGTACTGTCAACACATTTCGCTTTTTTTTTAGGTCCCTTTTTTTTTAAATTTTGAGCCATTTACGAAAAAAATTGATATTTTCACCTCTGTGTTCCTGAACACTTCAAAAGTATGCGAAAAAATTGTAACAACCCACCAACGTACGCTAAATCGCGTATATACACATTTATATTACGCTAAAATGTGTAGGAATATTTTAATGTAATATAATTATATAAATACTGGATGTTGCATTTGTTTTGAATTATTTTAAATTAGTCACTGTCAGTGAACTGGAATGAATGACGTAAAATTTATGTGGACAGTGTCGTCTTCCTCGCTACAGAATGTTGTGTTCTCCAACCCATTGCTTCCCCACTCCTCTCAGATTGAAAACCCCCACTCCAAGGCATTGTATCCTGCTTATATCTCTCTTCTTGTTATCAGTCGAACAAAATTCTATTTTCTCTATTCACTTACAACGCATTTTCAGCCTGGCTATATGTTCCGGCATTTTTGCACAAAACGACACATTCAAATAGCAACTAAATTTAGTATCGTAAAAAAATTATGTAATATCGAAATTAAATGCTTAAAGCGTTTAACTTCATCGCAACTTTCCATTTCTTTTGGTGATGCAAAATAAGTGCCGGGTAACATACAGCGAGACATGACTATTATAGCGGGTACACAAAGAGGAGTTGTATTAGAATGAGAAAAAAATTAAACATTAATAGTAATTATCCGTTGCGACTTAAAGCATAAACATCTAATTCCGCACATTTTGACCCCCTAGTTTAACTTTAATGTTATCCTGCTCTTTACCTCCTGGTTTTCCAAAACGGTCGACCACACAAAAAAAATCCACTCATGAGATGGCGTCACGTTCCAGAAATCCGCAATGTTTTTTTTTTCCGAGATTTTGACTGAAAGAAAACTGACGGATATCTCCTATGAAAAATAAAACTGCTAAAGGAAACGTAATATTGCTGTGAGACTGCAGACTGAAATATGGTGCTTCACAGCAGGGTCAGTACTTGGCATTTGTTTGCTGATTTCTTACGTCATATCTCACAGACTCCTGAGAAGAAATAAAACCAATTTATCAATCCATCTGATAGAATAGAATGAATTTTTCTTTGCGTATTAAATACTTTCATTCCGTTTGCTCGGAACATTTTATGTTCATATCCGTATACGTAAGATGACAAGGATATATGAAGTGAATATATCAGTTACTAAACGTAAGGTGGGAAAACATACAAAGAGTTTAAATAGAAATTCAAGGTAAAATAATAGATCACATGTCACATTTTAATTATCTTGGACATCTGATATCAGAAACCAAATAATATTGAACTAAAATTCTGGAGTGCAATATAATTTACAGATCAATATGAAGCTGTTTTTTTATCGCTACTGCTCCTGTACAAGATTAGATTAAAGGCAGCACTTCGAGAGGGTTCGCAAGTTTGGATTTTAAATGAAAGATTTGAATATAAATTAGAAGCAACTCTAATGAGATCTCTCAGACGACTTTCTGATTTAACCAGGCTTCACAAACAGAATTACAGGCTACCGCAAAAACTAGAAGCAATCTGCATAGTTGCAGACACAAGACTGTACCAACAGAACTGGAGAAAATGTGGCAAGAATGGAACAAGTTCGCCTCCAACTATTGGTGTTCCAGTGTCATGGGAAAGGACGGCATGATCTGGGAAGACCATGACATAGATGGAAAGATCAGGAACTTTTCATGACCAAGAGGAACAGGCCACAATGAACCTAAAACTTGCGATGTCATGATGATGATGATGATTATGATGATTATGATCTATAAACAACGTGAGAGTGAAATTTATGAACGTGACAGTACCAGCAGGTACATGCTGTGTAAACAATGTGTATCTTGCTGTCTGTCTCTCAGCGTTGACTAATATATGTAAATTTACTACAAAATTTTGCATTTCCGTCTCTCTGCGTGCCCTATCTGTGTCTGTACACAGTAACACGATAATTACACTGCAGTATCCATATGCGCCATCATCTTGCTACATTTGTAGACACTAGTACTGACAAAAGCTGAAAATAATTTGAAGTAGCTGTGCGTAGCTTACAAAATTTGAGGCTGTCACAGCGGTATTGCTGAGGGTTTGGGTCTTCTGTGTTTTGATGTTGTGTCGTTGGGTGAGTGCTGACGGGCGTTTAGACAGAAATTGGTGCTTCCAACTTCAAGTGCATGCTGTGAGTAAGGGCGTCGTGTAAGGAAAATAAGGACGTCATATAACAAAATAAAGGGCGTCATGTAACAAAATTAAGGGAAATATGTACCAAACTTAATGGCACCGTGGACCAAAATGAAGGGCAAATGTACCAAACTTAAGGGCGTCGTGTAAAAAATTAATAGCGTCTTGTACCAAATTAAGGGCAATATATACCAAAATTAATGGCGTCGTTTACCAAAATTAAGGGATATATGAATCAAGTAGCAAAATTAAGGGCATTATGTACCTAAATTAATGGCATTTGTACCAAAATTAAGGGCAAAATGTACCAAACTTAATGGAGGCTTTTATCAAAATTAAGGGTTCATGCACCAAAAGTAGGAAGTAATCTTCAGTGTATTAACTACATATGTGGTGTGGCAGTAAACGTAGAACAAGGGGTGTTAGAAGTCCACAGTCACGTGACACTGTGCAGAAGTTGTCATATAAAACGTATTCACAGTCGCGCAGAATTTTAATTGTTTAATAAGAAGAATTTTTTATATAAGCAGAAGTGATAATTATGATTAATGTCATCTATTACAATAAAACAAACTTGAAAACTTTTCGACGTCACTGACGCCGACGTCATCACGTCTTCCTGTTCCTCTTTTGTTATTGTGTCCTCTTTTGCTCACCTCTTGGCCCTTACCATCCTCCTTTTTACTTCAAGAACCAAGTTCATGTCCCTTACATTCAACATGCCACAATTCAACGCCACGTGCCCACGTAGTCTAACAGAGGTAAGGTGGCAGCCTTCGATCTAACAACACTATTCCTCCTCATTACCTTCCTAAACATATCGCCCGCCAATTCCCACGACTACATTCTTCGCTTCACAGCACTTTGTCTGCTGTTAATCATTGTAGTGCTGCTAGTACGAGCGGCTTTTGCCAGTAAATTGTCTGCTGCTTGTGTATAGGAAGTGTGTAATGTGTCTGACAATAGCTGCCTATTGTTAGCATTCTTTGTGCTCTTCTTCACACAAGTTGTATATATACATGTGCGTGTATCATGTATTTATGTGTTAGTATGTCTGTATGTGTGTATGTATATATATATATGTATGTGTGTATACATGTATGTATGTATGTATGTACGTATGTATGTATATATATATATATATTATGTATGTTTTATGTGTGTATGTACGCACGTATGTATGTATGTGTGTATGTATGTATGTTTGTGCGTATGTATATATGTATGTATGTTTGTGCGTATGTATATATGTATGTATGTAAATATGTATGTTTTTTGTTTGTGTGTGTATATATAGGTGTATGTATGCATGTACTTAGGTGTGTGTGTGTGTGTGTGTGTGTGTGTACATAAAATGCTGCAGTGTTTGCCAATAAAAGAGAAGGACTTTCACACAAAGGATTACTGAAAACTTTGTCCTGCATTCAAATAATAATGTATTCACAGAGCAAATAAGCACAAAGCTGTCTTACTATACACTTACCTTACCGGTTGCATAAAGCAGCTATCACATTCAAATTGTTCTGATGCATTATTGACATCAGTGAGCAACGGACCAATCAATTTTACAGTCAGTTCTGCACTGCGCTCCGTGTTTGAAATGTACTTACAGTATAATTGAGCTGGACATGAAGGACAAGACAGGCAATGTACGTAACATTGAGGTGCGTTCTTGCAACCATAAGTATTACGTATTGTGAATGTGTGCCTGTAGCCGTAGGTATCCAGCATGCAACGCGCCTGCACCATTTTGTCATCTGTGGCCTGCTCGGCTGTACTTTATTTTTCCACCTTATTTTATAAACGGCACGATTTTCGAAAACACGATATATTGAACATAACATTTTTCTTGTTTTCTCTACAAATTTGTCCAAACCATTTCTTATTTTAGGAAGAATTGAGCGAGATGTGATCAAAAATATATATTAGTCTTCATGTATATTACCATTTATGTCTGTCAGATTTTAATTGAATTTTAATTTTCTGGACAGAATTTCAAATAATATAATTAAATTTCATGAAAGTCCGTCCAACAGGCGCCGAGTTGTTCCATGGGGACGGACTGGCGGACAGAGGGACAGACAGACATGATAGTCGCTTCTCGCAATTTGGCGAACGCACCTAAAATCTAAAAACTAAAAGGACCAGATATTCCTGCACGCATGCGCGAGTAGACCGAGTTTCCTTTCACTTGTTTCCAAGTTGTGACTCACTCACAAATAATTTTGTTCATATGGAATATAATACTGTAAGACACACTCTAATTTCTTGTCTGTACTGTTGTGTATAGTATCATGGCTTCCGAAATGTGTAATTTGCAAACAAGTTCCTTAATAATTACGACCTCATATAGCAGTTCTACTCACTTACTTATTTACTTACTTACTTACTTACTTACTTACTTACTTACTTACTAACTTACTTACTTACTTTACTTACTTACTTACTTACTTATTTACTTACTTACTCCACACAGCAGAGTCCTTCTTGAGAAGCTAACAGTTCCTCAGCTAGTCAAGAAATTCCCCGCATTGTATGCAACCCGAAGGTTCATTACCGCATTCAAAAATGCCCGCCTCCTGTCCCTATCCTGAGCAAGCTCGATCCAGTCCATGCCCCCACATCACACCTCCTGAATATCCATCATGATATTATATTCCCATCAACTCCTAGGTCTTCCAGATAGTCTGCATCCCTCAGGTTTCCCCACCATATCCCTGTATGCGCCTCTTCTCTCCCCCATACGTGTTACATGCCCCGCCCATCTCATTCTTCTCGATTTGATCACCCGAATAATATTCGGTGATTAGTATAGATCTCTAACCTCCTAATTATGTTGTTTTCTCCACTCCCTGTTACCACGTCCCTATTAGACCCAAATTTTCTCCTCAAAACCCTATTCTCAGAAGCCCTCAGCCTACGTTCCTCCTTCCATGTGAACGACCAAGTTTCACACCCATACAAAATAACAGGCAAAATTATAATACTATATATATCTCAATCTTCATATTTTTGGATAGGAGATAGCAGGTCCACACGTATCAGAAACTCCTAATACGATTGGTTACCAAATGTCTGTGTTTTTATCGTGGTTACAATAGTTACGGTCGGTAGTGACCCAGCTGTCCTGTACATTTTACACGCACACGCGTTCCCGTTACTTCGTCATGGCTGGCAATATTCCAGTAGCACATTGTCACTCCGCGGTATAGCAGACTTTTGTTTCAACAGAAAACAATGGCTACTGTTTTTACCCATAATCATGCGCACGGAGGGGGGGGGTTTAACTTGGCCTGTTCCAATCCATACGTGGTTTAATGCAAAATCAATGACTGACTGGCTGACTGATCGATGTGTGACATTCGTTCTGTTTTGTTACTTCCGTATTGTGCAAGTTGTGTGCGTCGTTCTTCGTACTTAACTACTACGTACTTCTGTACAAATTGTATGTGTCTAATTTAGAAATGCTGCTAAAATGTGAAATTTGATTGAAGAAATTGCCAGTCTTTGACTTTCAATTGCACTGTATTGCCTTCTAACCCATTACTTACTGCAATCAAACACGTTGTAAATCATTTTAAATATTTTTCCCCGTGTTTCTTCGTATTTCAATTTTGTCTCCCCATTACCCACAAACTACTTACTTTTCTTCCTTATTTCTTCCATTCCTACAAATTCCGTTTTATTTTCCTTCTTATTTCAGTATTTTTCTAATTTTTTGTTTTTAGAAATATGTGCGCCATCTTTAGGACTGAGTCACATTTTACTAACACACAACAAACCTTTCTGTACAGTCATATCAAGAAACATAATTTCACGATAAATATGTAAAATACATTTCAGTATACGTGTATTTGGACTGTACTCAATTCCGAAGATGTATGAGAGAGAATATCCTACAGAAACTTCGGTACTTATGTACCCATACTGCATAATGTCATAACCATACGCGAGGATCTTCAAAAAAGTAGAATAATAAGTTACTTCGAATTAAGCACAGAAATTATTCTGGAAAAGCAGCTGAGCTAGTAAAACTAGTAAGTAACATTAATAAACTACAAGACAGGCGCTGTACGTATAAAGTAACATTGAGGCGCGTTCGTGCAACCATTGTTGCAGTGGAAAAGAGATGAGTATCACATATTGTGAGTGTGTGTTTGTAGCCTTAGGTGCCCAGCATGAAATGTGCATGCGCCATATTGTCACATGTGGGATGCCCAGCTCTACCATACTTTTCCACATTATCTCATCAACTGCACGATTTTCGAAAAAAAATTATTGAACACAAAATATATTTACATTTCCTCTACAACTGTTGTCTGAAACATTTCTCATTCTAAGAAGAATGCAGCGAGGCAGTATTATAACTGTACATATGCCGTAATATAAAGTACCAGTTGTTCCTAACGTATTTTAATAGAACTTGGATTTTCTCAACAGGTTTTCGAAAAACATGCAGATATGAAGTTTCATGAAAATCATTCCAGTGGGAGTCGAGTTTTTTTTTCATGCGGACGGTTAGAGAGACAGACAGACACCGACAGACATGAAGGAGCTAAGAGACCCTTTTCGCAACTTTTCGAATGCACCTAAAAAACCTAACTTCTGTCATGTATGCACTTGACTCAGTATTGCACTCAATCTTGTGTTTTTAAGAAACTCGCTGTTTCTTATTTCACTCATTCACCGAACACGGTCGTCAGATTGTTGTCATTCTTTCTTCTTATTCAAGGTAACCTGGGTTCAAACATAAACCTTGAAAAGCCGTTATTATTGAGGTATTTCTTGATTTGTGTCAGTCACTTCATTCAAACACCATGATATTACCTGACATCAGATCACGACAAATTCCTTCTGTTTCCTATCCAATCCATTTTTCATTCATCATTATACCATCCAACACAGTAGGACGGCAAAACGCTACAAGGTAAAATTAACTATTTGATTGACCACCCGCCTGTTAATACCGACCAGGCTCTTAATGCTGACCAACCTGTTAATGCGGACCATTCTCTTAATTCTGACCCGCCTGTCAATGCTGCCCAGCCTGTTAATGCTGACCAGCCTGTTACTACTGACCAGCCTGTTACTGCTGATCAGCCTGTCAATGCTGCCCAGCCTGTTAATGCTGACCAGCCTGTTACGGCTGACCAGCTTATTAATGTTGACCATCCTGTCAATGCTGACCATTCTCTTAATTCTGACCCGCCTGTTAATACTGCCCAGCCCCTTAATATTGACCAGCCTGTTAATGCTGACCAGCCTGTTACTGCTGATCAGCCTGTTACTGCTGATCAGCCTGTTAATGCTGACCCACCTGTTAATGTTGTTTACTGTGTGAATCATATCGAACAAGCGAATACAATTTGTGAACAAAATTCACCAAGCTTTAAACTTTTAAGCAGTATGGCATGGTTATGTATACAGAAGTGGAAGTATGGATCCTAACATTCTTGTTTTCAGCAATTGACAGAGATTATTATTCAAAACACGCCCAGCCATTTTATCCCAGAGGACAGAGCCCGGTTCCCAAAGGATGGGAGACAGACTGGACCTCCGAGTCGGTAAAAATGCTGTGGGCGAGAGAAAATCTTTGCCGCTATCTGGAATTGTATATTGTATATTGCCTTTTATACGGCCTAGAATGCAGTCACTGTAGTGAGTTGTCCGGCTCCAATCGCCATGTACAAGAAGTATAATTAATTAAATTGCTGTTTAATCTGGGGTTGGCTGGTGAAACATTTGGTAGCCTTCTGTGTTGTCAGGCATTTTGATAGTGCGTGGCGCTGCACTGCGGTGGGATTACAGACAGACAGACAGACAGGCTTGTTAGTGGCCGAGCGGATCACCGCAGATAAAAGATGACAGCTACAATCCCTAACCGATGCCAGTCATAAACCATCTGTTGCATAAGATAGTGGTGACATGTGAGGCGATGCGATAAATACAACCGACCGTGAAGTGTGTTGGCTGCTGTCTCCGTACTACATCGTCACTTCAAACTTAAGACTAACAATAATCATTAAAGGGGAGAACTCAGTGACACACATGCTAACAGAACTTGTATTAACAAAACCTTACTTGTGCAGTTTCAGACTTCCGCCGTGAAGAAGATGGAAACTGCATGCCATGTTCTGGACTATTACGCAGCGGGTAGTGGTAATGTCTTGCAGACGTTTCGGGACAAACTATCGGTCCCATCTTCAGGGGTCATGAACCGATCATTCGGTAAGTGATTTTCGCTACTCGCTACGTAATATCCCAGAAGAGCGCAGTTTTCCAAAACTTATTTCACATCGCAGGTACATGTTTCGGCCTAAATGTAAGCGTCTTTACAAACCCAAATGTATAAAAATGTGTGAAGGCATATTACAAAGTCGTTATATTGTCTACAATATTGAAAAGGGCACTTTATAAACTGTAATAATTTTATTAATTATATTGCTGAACACGTTGTTCTAGTTCAGGCCTGTTTAATACTTACCTTTAGGTATAGTTAAAGGTTTCGGCTTAGAGAACAGAGTGTTTGTTAAAAAGTTTGTGTTAGACTGAAGTGCCATTCTGTTTGAACCTTATATTGTAAACACAGCAGGATTTCCCGTTTCAAGACAACGGTAATTAGTTTTCAGCATCCAGATACTAGATTGGCTTTATGTAACTCGTAGAATTTGCGTGAACGTCAACTTTTTCTACTTTTTCTGATAAGATTTAGAGGCTAAAGAATAAAACAACACAATTTTCTGTACTCAATAACAATACCTAAAGAACTCTGTCCAAACAGGAACTAAATGTTCAGTTTCCCTAAAACAAAAGCTCGCCACTGAACTCAAAACTGAGTCAGTTCGATTAATCTCTTGTATTTCTAAAGTAAGGGTGATTAACGAATGTGATGTCATGCCAGGGATGAGGCGGATTAGTCTTTGGGTTCTCACCGCGGAGCCTCGGGATCGATCAAATGTCGGTTCGCGTGGTACGTGTGGCGAAAAAATTGGCGCTCGAACAAGTTTCTGTCCGATTACTTCGGTTTTCATCCTCTCAGTATTATTCCATCATTGCTCCATACTCTTTCATTCATATACCACCGACGCCCTGCACTCATAGCTATTGACAGCGTCGTTAATTGACGAACTTTAGAACACACTAGAAGAGAGGATGCAACTGCGTTTATTTTAGCTTGGCACTATATAAATGCGAACAATACGTATCACGTCCCGACCGTTTTAATCTTGCAGAGAAAACTGCAGGTACAAATCGGAGCCAAAACTCATTTTGGTGCTTGGAGAAGGGAAACACATCTGCCCGCGCCAGACCGCAAAGCCGCATTCCAGTAGCAATCTTAATGTTATCCTTACTAAAACTCCGGTGTCGTTTAAGTATACGTAGGTTAAATAAATACTTCTGAGTGTAGCCTTTTAAAAAGCAGTTGTAGCTTCATGCACAACGATCTCGAAGATCCAAAATCCAAATGTGTAACGCAAATTGATAGTAATGAAATACACGCTGTAGACAATTATGGATGAACCGCGTTGTCAGTGGTCACGACACATGAGGAAGGCTGTAGAGAAGTGTGAACTGCGCACTCAGTGGTCACGGCACATTAGGCAGACTGTAGACAAGTATGCATTGCGCAGTCAGCGGTCACGGCACATTAGGCAGACTGTAGACAAGTATGCAATGCGCAGTCAGCGGTCACGGCACATTAGGCAGACTGTAGACAAGTATGCATTGCGCAGTCAGCGGTCACGGCACATTAGGCAGTCTGTAGACAAGTATGCAATGCGCAGTCAGCGGTCACGGCACATTAGGCAGACTGTAGACAAGTATGCAATGCGTAGTCAGCGGTCACGGCACCTTAGGCAGACTGTAGACAAGTATGCAATGCGCAGTCAGCGGTCACGGCACATTAGGCAGGCTGTAGACTATTAAGAACTGCGCTGTCGGTGGTCACGTCAAATGAAGCAGGCTGAAGACAAGTACTAACTGCGTAGTAAGTGGTCGCGACGCACGAAAATCCTACCTATGTTACCAGGAATCTGGGTATTTGCTTGAACATTATTTAATAGGCCAGTCTTATGTAAAACTGTATAAATCAGCGCACTGTGGATCAGAGTTTCTCAAACTGTATAAGTCACAATACAGAGTACGTACGGCCAACTTTCAGAAAACCACGAGGCTTTCGTTGCATAGAGCATTAGACCAAGTGTGAAGAGGAATCGACTGTGTCTGTCATATGCTTTATCGATTTCGTCTTATGTTTTACTACCGTACCTACCATGGACTTTATCGATTTACCTCGTACAGGCTTTGTTGATTGTGTGCGTCACAGCCTTTACCGACTGTGGTTGCAAGTCTTTGCCGACTGTTGCTGTAATAAACTTTACCAACTGTAGATGTAATAGGCTTTACCGACTGTGGTTGTAATAGGCTTTACCGACTATGGTTGTAATAGGCTTTACCGACTGTAGCTGTAATAGGCTATACCTCCTTTAGCTGTAGTAGGCTTTACCGACTCTAACTGTAATAAATAGACTGTATCAACTCTACCTACCATGAACGCCGCCGATTTAATCTGTCATATTGTTTATGTACTACACTGCCTGTTAGATTTGAAATTCTCATTGCATGAATAGGGAGATATGTAGTTTATGCAGTGTGGCTAATTGTGGTCTGATAGAAATATACCGTAGTTTCTGAGGATCATGCTAACTGTATCTTCAGAGCAAATGAGTGGGAGGGTACACGTAGGTAAGGCCCTTTGTTCATTGCCTGTGACATGCAACTTCTTACACTTACATCCTGAACATGGAGACAGCAAATCCATTCGAAACGTTATTACCTTTATTTTCCACTACAAGGAGGCACGTACCTGAAGACATTTATCAAGCATCTCACTTTGTTTTGGGTTTATCCTTGATTTAGTTCAACTTTAGCACCCAATATCTTGCAGTATCCCGTACCAAGTTCGACATAAGTGCAAAGTTCTGCTTTATAAAATGTTTTGCGGCTAAACATTTTTAATTAAAGTGGAGAATTTAAATTTGCCCCTGTATATGTCATGCAGGCGTACGGGGGAAAATCTCTAGATCATTTATCTTTCAATTAAGACTCTAATTGGAGGAGAGTGGTCAGATTCACGTTTCGGCCGCCTTATTCCGGGGAAAGAGACAAACCTGTGCCCATAGAATATTATACTGTGTGGGTACCAGATGGCCGGTCTGGGCGCTTTAAGGGAGAGAACAACTTCCTTAGCCGGACATCGAATCCCGGACCAGGTAGCCCTTAAGCTAGTCACGATAGTGACCGAGCTATCCCGGCTACCCATGGACGTTTAGTAGCGGTATCTTCTCTGGATTCCCCTGTTTGGCGTGCCTTCCTGTGCAGGAACCCCAAGCAGAGGAGAGCTGCTTTAAAATTGATACTCACAATGGATCATCAAATACGACTCCATAAAATGTATTGTTAAATGGCTTTTGTTATGTAAGGTTAAAAAAAAACAGTCGTGCATGCTTCGAACTGGACATGCTACTGTCAGCTGCGCGCGTCATGGGAAAACATTGATTAAGTCTGAATGCATTAAAACTGTTACTGCAGAAGGCATGTTAGTCTTAAGACACTGCTAGCTCGTTAATTAACACGAGCAGGGGGCCTTCAGACTTTTGTTAAATCAATTATATTATCATTAAAAACTGTTTTTTTTTAATAAGGCTGACTAACATAACCTTTTATTTATACCAACATAACAGAATTTAAATGTCATAAATAAGCTTTTATCTTCTAGAATGTTTCGACGATTAGTTCGCCGCCATCTTCAGGGATATCTACGTGCGAAGGAATACGTAATACGAACACACCAATATCTTATATAAAATTCAAAATGTTGATATTTCATGCCGACATATGAATACAAACATCTAGCCTTGACCTGTTCGATTCAAAAGAATCTGGTTCTGCAAATATGGTTAAATTTTAAAATTAGGATGGAGGAGTGAGCTTCCGTGATCGCATCGTGAGCCTACTGTGAGCTTACTGTGATCGTACCGTGAGCGTACTCTGATCTTACCGTGAACATACCGTGAGCATATTTGGATGTTACTGTAAGGGTACTGTGAGCTTAAGGTGATAGTACCGTGAGATACCATGAGCGCGTTGTGAGTTTACCGTGAACTTACTCTCAGCTTACCGTGAGCGCGTTGTTTGTTTACCGTGAACGTATCGTGAGCTTACCCCAATTGTTGGCGGAACTTGGTACGCAGCATAGCTCTCGCTCCATAAGTGATACACAACTCGCTTCTCCATTTACTGCCACATAGTGATCCTAGTATCGGAATTATATAGTGACCGTAAAGCGACTGGTGAACATGGCGGAACACATAAAAATGGGCGGCTCCGAATTTCTGGCCAGGAAATTCGTGAAAATACATCGTCGCAAAGCTATCATGCTGATTGTCGCAAAAGCCAAACCCCCTTACGCTGAGCAAACAGTTTCCATTTCCTCGCAATACCCCGTTGTCCAATCAGTGTGATGTTGGTTCTGGAATATCTTGTGGGCCTTCCAGTTTTCCTCTGTATATCTGGTACTCTAAAATCTACGGTCCTTAAGTACGTTTGTTTGATTGCTTTGGAAATCGGTTCCCCATACGTTCAGACCGCAAAAAAACTGCCCTTCTCAATACAGTAGGCATATTTGTCAAATTTCTTTTATATATATAAGGTGGTGCAGAAGCCACTTGGCAAAAGGTGAAAAATCAAGTGTCCAGTGACTTTTGCATCACCTGTACATACACATCATTTGTCTGCAACCTGACTGACAATCTGTTTGTTGATTCTATTCTGGACACTAAAAAATAGTTCAGAATGACCTTGAAATTACAATGACCCTACGAAATGTATGGCCACGTGTAAAGCACTGATTTTTGTCTGAGACTGTATGTTTAAGGACAGCAACATTCAACGGAGCGGCACGTATTATTTCAATCAGGAACCTTGAAAGGGAGAGACAGTAGGAAAGAAGTGAACAGATGAGAAGATAATATTAAAATGCTTCTTAAAGACATATGATGTGGGAAGGTAAACGTGATTCAAGTGGTTCCAAAAAAAGGGGGTCAGTTGTGGATTCCTTTATGGAAATAAATATTTGTGTTTCACAAATTGCGGGGAATTTTTTGAGTGGTTGAGCTATCGTCTCCACTTTAAAAATAATATTGCTCCGTGGAGATTCTGCTTTGCTTATTGGGTTCTAAGTCGCTACTGGAGTAATTATAATCATGGTAAAACGTACAAAATTTTGTGCTTTCGTCTTGCTTTTAATGTATCTGTCTCAACTACAGAACTTATGCTGTTGCCACAGTGTAAGCCAATGAAATGTACAAAATTCGTTAGAAACACAACAATCTTATAATACTTATTGTAACATTGTTGTGATGGTGATAAACCGTGTGGGGTTTTTTTTACGTTTTGGCAACTGAATTACAATTCATGGAATGGAAAATGTACAAGAAGGAACTTTTGCCGCTTCGAATTTTAAAGACACATCTGTGGAAGGTTCTGAAGGGTGCTGTCGTCTCCTTTTGGACATATAAGTTCTTAATTCGCCTGGAGAGACAGAGACATAAAATCTACAGAAGAAATGTCTAGACCGCACCCCGGTACGTCCCGAACCCAAACCCCAGATATTACCGCGTGTTGCCACTGGGTTGCTTTTAAATACGCTGAAAGACCTTTGATATTTTTCTCCGTTATATAAGCCGGATATTAAAAAATTAATCGTGCGTGGTTTTGGGTTTTCTCCTTTCGATATACCGGACATTGTTGTGGAAGTGTTCCATTAATATGCAAGCAGAGTGGTGTGGCAGCTTTGGGTGGGCGAATCGTTACACAAAACAGTTCGGCTTTGTTTTTTTGTCAATGTTTGCTACTAAAATTTCCTTATTAATTAAAACCCGTTTTTAAATACTGATTTTTTATTTTAATTGTCAAAGAAATAACGTCATGGAGACAAAAAATGTTTTTTTTAATTTAATATGCTCCTCTTTGTAACATATTTTCATACACGACCATATCGAAGAGTTGGAAATTTTATTAAAACTTGCGGTTTGATGAAAATACATCAACGTGGTTCAGCGTTATGGTTTCAGCGACAAAGGTAGGAAAACATAAAGGAATCGGAATCGACTAACAACATAATACGCAACGTCCTTATAACGTTACATTGATGCACCATCCGGTAAACTTATCTGATGGTCACGCGTTAGAAATCCGGGTGTGCCACTCTTATTAATGTTCACAACTTACTTCAATTACAAGTCTTTGTTACTGTCATTGCCTTCTGCCATTAAGTTTGTGTAAAGTATGTGTAATTTCTGTGCCTAAATTGGTCTTGTTTATGACAAATTTTTCTGTCACACGTCACCTCTAAGATTAAAGCTTTGGAAGTGTTTCTTAATTTCTCATTTACAAAACACATAAAGTGCAATACGTGTGGACGTTCATATATGTCTATATATAAAACTGCATATCTTCAGATACAGACCTAAGCAGTAAATGGTGAACACTATAATGACAATTATTTTTACCTTAATTGTACGTCATTTCAATTGTCAGAAGAAGAATATATGAGTGCATCGAAACGTGACGTTGCAAGATGAAGGTTAACGTGGGTTATTATAACGTCGCGCCACAAATTCTGATCTACCAGCGGGTCTCGCGGTCTACGACTTGGGTCTGCAGCCGCTTGCTTGCCAGGATTGCGGGATCGAATCCCGCCGGGGGCATGGATGTTTGTCTCTTGTGAGTGTTGTGTGTTGTCACGTAGAGGTCTCTGCGACGGGGTCATCACTCGTCCAGAGGAGTCCTATCGAGTGTGGTGTGTCTGAGAGTGGTCGAGAAACCTCATAGAGGAGGTCCTGGCCAACTAGAGGCTGTTGCGCTATGGGAGGGAATACGTGGCGTCATTACTATTTAATTGTAATCAAGGAGAGAATAATATTTATCAATTAGTACGAGTGTAGACAGATCGATCATGCGTCTTAGTCTCAGCGTTTTCACCAAGTCTAAAACAATAAATACGAAAGGCTGTGAGTCTAAGTTTGTACGTAACGTTCTTGTTATTATCCGACATGCAAACCTCATCGTTTTGCCCCAAGTTACGTTATATCATGTTATGTTACATGGGCCTGTCTGGCTCTGACATATTCTTTGCAGTAACTCAGCAAACCTCAGTTTTCTTTCGAAAGAAAAGTATTTTTGGCCTTAATATGTGATTTTATTTCCTCTAAAGTATATGTTTCTCATTTCAAGAAGAATTCAGGGACTCTTTTTCATAAAATCAATGAGATCTTTATTCAAAAACATGTTGTTCGTACTTGATTTTAAAGAATCTTAGATTTTCTCGACATATTTGAGTAAAACGCGAAATATAAAATACCACGAAAATCCTTCCTATTTAGTCGAGGTTTTCCACGCGGGCAGAGGGACAGACACGGTGCTACTAGCCGCTTTTCACAGGTTCGCGAACGCGCCTAAAATCCTTAGCGTTATATTAAAAAATATAAATACTCTAAGGAATAAACCCATGGAATTAAATATCTTCGAGTTACTGAAAGTTATCCTAATGGAAATGCAGTTTGTTTTATTTAATCCGATTAATCGGAGGCTTAATTTAAGTAGCAAATGTAGAATTCTGTTAAGAAATTAGAATTGGCGTTGCTTTCACTTGCAAAAGAATTAGTAGCTGAACAATGGTAAGTCATAATTCACGACAATAAATTTTGTGATTTACTGAAGAATAAAAAACCAACTGGATATCACTTTTTATTTTATTATACTTCTTATAGGCTCAACATGTTTCGGGCACTACTATGCCCATCATCATGAGCTCGCGACTATGATGTTGATTACCACATTGGTTGTTTCTTTCTTAGTTTGCTGTATGTTGGAGTTTAGGTGCCGTTAAGCTGGAGTTTCCGGGCTGCAGGCTAAAGCAAGTCATGATTAGCCTGCGGCCCGGAAACTCCAGCCTAACCGCACCTAACCTCCAACATACAGCAAACTAAGAATGAAACAACCAATGTGGTAATCAACATCATAGTCGCGAGCTTCTGATGATGGGCATAGTAGTGCCCGAAACATGTTGAGCCTATAAGACGTACAATAAAATAACAAGTGACATCTAGTTGGTTTTTTTTATTCTTCAGTTATCACAATAACGCACGGTCCAATAAACATCATATTTGTGATTTTAATTGAGAATAACATAATAAAATCACTAAAATATATTTTTTAGTTTACAATGTGAACAACATAACAATCTAGCAACAATATTTTTTGTGGTTTACGCTGTGAACAACAACAATGTATTTTGTAGTTTACACTGTTGACAACGTACCTAACTCGCAAGAAATTCTTGTGGTTCACGCTGTAAGCAACAACAAAAAATAACAACAATTCATTTTGCGATTTATATTGTGAACAACGTAAATAATTCACAACAGTATTTTTTTTTTGTAATTTACTCTGTAAACAACAAAATAAAGTCAATATAATATATTTTTAGATTTGCAACGTTAACAATATGACAAATTCACAAAAATACATTTTGTGATTTACATTGTGAACAACATAACTAACTCACAACAATATTTTGTGGTTTACTCTGTGAAATACAAAATACAGTCACAACAATATGTTTTCTTATTTACACTGTACACAACACATCAGAATCACAAGCACATATTTTATAACTTTCATAAATCTCCAGAATACACAGAAAATTGTATAAATTCGTGAATTTCCTTGTAAATACTATCACTTGTACTTACAGCCCATGATATTAACATTATTCTGTTTTTAGCCTACTTTTCTCTTTTATACTGCAACAGACCTAGAAATCAGCATGCTGTCTGCGTGCTCCCCTCCCTCTGCTCTTTTCAAGTTCTGAATTAGATGACAGAACATATAAATTCTTACAAGGGAACTTTCCCGTTTGGACCCAACCCACTGTCTTGTTCCTGAATTTTCTGCAGCCAGTACCGCAATGTGGCGAACATGCGAACTTGTGAGGTGGAAACAGCCCTTGCATCTGATTTACGGCAGAACTATTTTGTGAAAGGTAAAGCAACACCTGGAGGGTGCATTGCGTCTGTACGTAAGTTTCTGTGTAATGGAGATTCGTATGAAGGTGTAACATACAATACCGGCACATAGTGCTTGCACTATTCTTTGTGAGTTAAGAGTTAAAAATATGGCGGCGGTGCGAATTATTAGAGTTACACCCGGAAAATTTAATGATATATACAGAGAGTATATTTTATACTTATTTTTCTCCCACCATGTATAGCGAACTTAAAACTTGCGACAAATATGAGCAGCTGAATTCATTCTGCAGCAAATTGCAGTTTTTTCCTGAAGATGGAGGCAAAACGTTACTCCGAACGTCGACATATACCAGACTAAACTGAGGCTTACTTCTGCATCTTCCGTACTTTCAGTGTTTTAGGCATGACATGTCCCTCCATGTTTCGCCCACACTCATGGTCACAATTTCGAACCCCATTGACGGCTTGAAGGCGCGCGCTTTCATATCCGCTAGCAAGAGAATCGAAGTCCCCCAATGTCGTTCACCAGCCGTACGTCAAGATAAAAATAGTTAATGCCTCGCAAGCCCTAGATTCCCAGGGCTGGACGTTACCTGGCTTGTCCGAATGGAAATTCAGAAAAATAAATATTTACTCACGTATTTTCGTCCCTATTTTTGTCTGTCCCTGCGTACTGTCCACAGCTCGATCACCCATGATACAGGACGTGTTGAAAAGTGACCACCTGCGTACTTTTGCTAAGAGTCACATCATGAAGGTGTAGTGGGGTCTTGGAAGAAAACTTTCAATTTTTATTTATATAGTGGGATACGAAACCGGTCCTGAAGAGCGAGAAGATACTGTTTCCACCCTGTAAAGAATAAACCCCCACATGGCCAGCCTTTACACTATAGATTTACATACACCTTCCTATCCCGGAATAGCTCAGTAGGTATAGGGACTCGCTACGGCCTGGGCGGTTCGGGGATCGAATCTCGGTGGAAGTGAAATTTTCCGCCTCCGTCCAGACCGACCCTGGGGACAACCTAGCCTCCCGGAGGAGTAAAGCGGTGGCAGCGTGACTTTGATCACCCACCCCATATAAAGTTGAGGGTAAAGAAAGTGTAGAGCTATATTGCTGCTCACTCTCTGGACCTTCATGGCTTCTTTAGGGTGAAATTTGACTTTTTTATCTTTTACTCCTTCCATTCCCCTTTCCATGCTTTATTGGTAATTAAGGTGCTAAGCCTGGCTTGTTTGATCATTACCTTGTCATTGCAAAGGTTAAGGAAAGATCAGCAGTGGGCAAACAGGCGGCACAGAGGTTAGACAGGCACAGATTTAACCTGAGTAAGCTAAATGAGCTGGAGGTTAGGACACAGTATCAGGTTGAAATTACAAATAGGTTTGCAGCTTTGAAGAACGTAAACGAGGACGAGGATGTAAATAGGATTTGGGGGAACATTAAACATAATATCCAAATCTCAGCAAAAGAGAGTCTAGGTATGCATGAA
>Ga0123352_10004399_pt1 | contig 20743 bp, 14 predicted proteins | sample TergutLab28metaG_FD_89700 | JGI IMG/M metagenome (GOLD analysis project Ga0123352, IMG submission 89700) | Labiotermes labralis P1 segment gut microbial communities from Petit-Saut dam, French Guiana - Lab288 P1 | ecosystem: Host-associated > Arthropoda: Insects > Digestive system > Gut ...
AAGTAAGTAAGTAAGTATGAAGTAGTAACGAAGTCACGTGTACCTGTTGCGCTAATCGGATACACAGTTGTTACAGTACACAAAATGTTCTGGTGTCATGTGTCGCAAAACACTTGTACAAATTCATTACTCACAATATCATTCGTCGTAAAGGCCTTGAAACTCTAGCACTGTCGCTTGTGGCGTCTTCAGAAGGTTATGCAACACAGAATACGCATTTCCATGTGGTGTAGAACATAAGGAATGGCGAATGTTAGCGTTTCGTGGATTTCTGTGAAATTCATTATTGGGAGTCTGCACTAAAATAAAAATTTTGGTTCACGTCTGTCCATTGTAATAGTCATTTTGCATGGGGGCTCAAGTTGCACGGTATCTGTGTGCTGAAAAATTGCTCCTCTTGATTGAAGTTGAATCATGACACTAAAATATTGTGTCATTTGAGATGTTTTCGGCTTTATTTTGTACGTTTTTAGATAAGGGGACTATTTAAGGAAATGCAAGGACAGGCGTTGCTGTATAATGTTACCATCTGGTGTAAAATTTCGGAAGTACTGTCCGTCAACGACGGGGGAAGCGTGTTACACATCCTCATGCAATCGTTTATTGGCACTGGTCTCAGCTTTCTTTTAATATAAGGCATTTGCATGATTCAAGGAAAGCAGCAAAAGTTGCACTGACGATAACAACACCAGATTCCCAGTTTCGTTGGTGCAAAACTTGGCCCTACATTCTTTGGGACGAGCTTAGATTAGGGTTTCTTATACTAAGTATTCGGTTTAAGTTAGGCGACATAATAGGAGGCTGTAAAACTGCGCAATTCTCGTGTTTATTCATCACCTTGAATGACAGAGGGTGAGACGAGTGGTACTCATATCGGAAAAGTAAGAAGTACAAATGTTTAGTTCTGAAGTGAAAAGGAATGGGAGGATGGTATTAAATTGTTTTTAAAAATACTGTGAGGATGTTGACTGAATTTACCGTGTTGTGGGAAGGCCATGTGGAGGCGTTTTCTGAGCACTGTAGCGACTGGCCGGGTTTGATAGAGGGTGAAGAAATGCGAGCTTTTGAGATGGCATCTGCGCCTTGGAATCAGTTCTGCAATGGATGGACATCCAAACGTATGTGAATTGTTTGTATCAAAGGAAACGTTTGGGAAGCATGTGTAGACCCTGCTCCACCATGACACTTTTGTTTTAGTTCAGTGATGTCTGTTGTTTCTAAATGGACTGTGAGAATTTTGCGCAGCATGTGTACACCGGCCTAACAGCTTTCGATGTTCCCAATCAGTGAATCCTTTGGATAGCTCTGTGAAACGGGTTCGTATTTCATGTGTCGTGTTTCGTAATGATAAAAGAATTGTAATTCTTTGTTCTGTCAGAAGAATTATGGCATCCGTTGTGGTCAGGTATCTTTTGTTAATTTATCTTCTTGTACAAATACACCGCAAAACTACAAAAGAAAGCATGCCATTTCCAGTGAATACGAAATCAGCGATGGCAAACATTTTGGATTGTATAAACAACAACAATTTGCTACGTTGTCAGAATGCAGATAAGCGGACTGTCCAAACTAATGGTGACGAATAGGCCGACTGGAACATGAAACCCAAGGACGACAGTTGCAGAGGCTTTGCGGCGTCTGAGGTCGGAAGGGGGCAGCAGCGACCCAGCTGCTCGGTGTTGAAGGTGGCGATGAAGATGAAGAATTAAAAATAGATTACAGATTTTCGTCACAAAATACGTCTTGTAACCTTTTACTTTCCCGCTAATCATTAATCACTTAATTTTAAATAAATACTCAACGTAACATTTTACGCTCATCTGTTGATAGCTCCACTGTCGGGCTTTCATGGTTTATGCACCTTATCTAATTAGTATTATTGGAGTAATAAAACACACAATCCTGGGATGGGCTCGAAAGAACTTAGTTTTGTTGGGGAAGTCTTTTGAGAAACGATCATTCATTTAGAAAACCGGTAAAGGGGTGCTGAATAATATTAAATGTCTTAGGGAAGTAAGTTACGTGGTTCGGAGGTGGATGTACACGTAAGTGGCTTAGGATCGTGTTGAACTTTCTGTTTAAGTTATGATGACGTACTGGCCCCATAAGTAAATATAAAGAGGTATAGTGTGTGTGCTAGAGTACTTTGTACGGAGTGTTGTTGTTGTTGGTGGTGGTAGTGGTAGTGGTAGTGGTGGTGGTTGTGGTTGTGGTGGCGGCGCTGATGGTGGTGGTGGTTTTGTTGGTGGAGGAGGAAAATAGTCGCTTCTGGATGCTTGTATAACAGCGTTTGTGTGTACCAGTTTTGTTATATGCACTTCCACATAATTTATGTATTTTTATATGTTTATCCTATGTTATCATGTTTCCGTCCTTTCTGTCAAACAAACATATCGAAGCCATCTATTTCTACGACACAAGCGGTCCTTAACCTTAATTATTTAAAGACAGAGTTTTATAATCGAATGCATAGGCTAAATGTACGTCTTGAGTCAGGTGTATTGTAATGTGAGATTAGAACATAACGGTCTTCGGAATTTAGTTCCTTTATTGACTTTACCTTCGCCATTAGGTTAGAATGTATGAATCTTTATCCCTCCTTACACCTGCACCTGCATGACCTGATGCTAAAAAGCTTAATATCTGTCACAGAATGTAGAATGCCTTGAAGTAACAATCACAGTGAATTGCTGACGAGATTTACCAACTGGGTCATGTATGAAATATTTATGCTTGCGGCAGCCGTTAATTGCTAGGGTGCACATCACGTGGTGCCGTCGTGTATATCGTTCGGTGCCTCGTTACATTCACTGAAACTGCGTGATCTCTACAGCAGCTTTAAGGCAGGCGTCAGAGCTGTTGGTGTCCAAACTTGCCCTAAAACGTATCGAAATTCAGTTACGTATTTTACAACTTGCATGTAGGAGGAAGTCGTGGGAAGAAAGCATACGTGTATGGTGTCTTAATTTCCTTTGTGTGTTTCAGTTTCTGCAATTACGCAGTGCAACTAAGTAATTGAACAGATGTTTTGCGGAATGTGATGCCTTAGAAATGAGCCCATGATTTGGAGGAACATCCTGCCTTCGTCATCAGATAGATGACGATGAAGGCAACAGGTTCCTCTGAAACGTCTGTTCATGTCTACCAGACTACAGGGTGTCACGTCCCTCAGGACCTTTATTGTCATAGGAACCGCTGTGAGAACCTCATATGACATCGTAATTGTACAGTTTAGTGATCCGCTTGGGTACCTTGGAGTTTTCTAATTAAGGCTCTGCAACATGCTTGTAAAAGCGAGCCGGCCTGTCCTAGTGCAGAACTTTTGTGCTGTATTTTCTGCTAGAATCTAGTCTTGTGTTTATCATGTTTGTTAGACATTAGCAGAACGTTTCGAACTGTCGCCTTGATTGTAGTCTTCCAACACACACAAATTAAATATATCGTAAAGAATGTGGGGTTATATTTATGATGAGCTGGGCGGGGCATGTAGAACGTATGGGGAGAGGAGAGGCGTATACAGGGTTTTGGTGGGAAACGTTAGGGAAAGAGACCACTTGGAAGACCCAGGCGTAGATGGGAGGATAATATTAAGATGGATCTTCAGCAAGTGGGATGTGTGAACATGGACTGGATCGTTCTGCCTCAGGATAGGGACAGGTGGGGAGCACGTTTGAATGCGTTAATGAACCTTCGGGTTCCATAAAATGCGGGGAATTTCTTGACTAGCTGAGAACCGGTTAGCTTCTCAAGAAGGACTCTGCTCTATGGAGTAAGTAACTAGCTAAGTGAGTATTTATGATGTAACTCCCATATAAATTTCACATGCTGCGCTCTGTTGTTTCGTTGTCGCCCCCTGCAGCAACAAAGTAAGTGCAGTTTCTGACGGCAACCATCTAGTCGATGCAAGTTGCAGAACGGATGGATGGGTAACAGTTTTGGCGCGTTAATTTTGTTGCTTCCTCCAGGGTACTGATGTGTGAATGCAAAACTTTGACACTTTTTTTTATCGGTAGTGTTAAGCTGATGATTAAAAGCAAATGCACCGACGAATGTATTTTAAATGCACTCGTATGGTGTCACTGTTTGTTCAGACACACACGTCGGGGTTGAAATTGGGGTAGTTAAGAATAATTAATGGTATGTCGGTAATCTTCGCCTATGTTTGGGAGACCATTGCTGACTAGTAAATACACAAGTTAGGAAATGTACTGTACACTTCCTGTTTTATTATGTCAGGAACCGTAAGGCTTGCAGAGAAAAAAACTTGCGTATACGGTACACGTATAATGTTTTATGTTCAGTTTTTTCTTTTCTCGAAACTTATTCCGCGTTTATAATCATTTAACAACATACTCTTCAACGGCTCGCAGAAATGAATATGTGTCTTGACGAAAATTGGACGTTAAAATGTGGTATATAAGTGAAATATGAAATGAATGGACTTTACGTAAAATTCTGCATTATCAAATGTAATCATTAGCTCTCTGTTCATTCATTCTGGAAATGTTTCATGCGTAGAGAATTGGCCGGCGAACGATTTTAATTGGCGCTCGGCAGGGATGCGAACTAACCTAAAAGTGCGTTTAGTTGCGTGTCTTATTATGATATATTTCCACACAAAGTTTCAGGGGTTTACGTTGGATGTAACGCGAAGGCTGCATCTGTCATTAATTTCCTGCGTTTAGAAATCTCCATAACAGATGCAAAACAGGTGCGAGATGTACGTCGTTGTTTTTTATTCGTTTCGATCAAACATGGCTTCGTATTTACACGAGGCACACATTTCGCTTATGACTTGGTACGGAACGGTTCGTCGTATAAAATATTAGTATGTGGCGTGAAATACAAATGACATTTAGATCCACACATGTTATTTTGAATTTTTTTTTGTATGGTGAATATTTAAGGAGGTACAACGAAATAGTTTCTGACAGTACAGTGAGATATGTGCATTGTGATGAGATATGTAACAATATGTTGCTGTCTTCAGTAAACCACAAGTATGCAAAACAGCAAATAATGCATTTGGAAAATTTGTGTATCCTACGACTGGAGTCACCCTTGCAAGTTTGTGTCTTGCATAATGATGTGGTCGTGAATTCATGAAGGTCACATGAAGTGCAAAGTTTTAGACGTCAACCACGTGCAGCCGAACGGTTCCTTGCTGCTACATTGACCGACTGTCGGCTTACGTAACCCGTCTGATGCAACTGCACTGTTGATAGCATCTGAAGAGTTTGGAAGGCCATTAATTATTCGCAAGGCTTTTGGAATTAGGCTGCCTTTGCTTTTTGTAGGTATTGGCCTAATACTGGTTAGGGGAGATGGCGATACCGTCACCAGTACCGCGGTACGCTACGTTTCTGAAAACATCGTACAGGTTGAAGCTAAGCGTGTCCTGGTACTTAATTTGTAGAATTTTGAGGTCGGTACGGGGTGTGATGCTTAAACTGCGATGTCAGTTACTGTGCTTTATGCACAACACCAATCCCGGTTTGTGTTTACATTTGTAGCTGTCGACCCTGCCGTTAGTCAGGAGGCCATTTGCAACTTCGAGCACAGCGGAAATACAAAGTTAATAGCTTGCATGAATCACTTTAACGAAGAAGTGTCTGTCGTTAGGTCTTTAGAGGTCCATACGAGAACAATGAAATGTCTTTAAGTCATCGAACTGCCACTTTCACAGTTCCAAGCCGTGTTGTCCATCTTCCACGTCATCACGTTGTGCACTTAGGCATTCAGCAGTATTCTGTTCGCAAACACGATAACATTCGCGAAAACTAGGACAGCCGAAACAGAGAAACTGGCCATACTTATCAGCTCGAGTTTAAAGTAAGCTAGCTAGCTATTCGTACCGTTTGACGACCAGTTTAAATAGATTACGGTCTGTGTAGGTAACATGTCGTTGGCGAAGTTTCCTGATCGAAATCAGAAATCCCCTATGTGCCTTCGTGGCGTGGACAGGGAAAACTGTACATCTTACTTTTCTTAATTGCTTTTTTGTTTATTCGTGCTGACTGCCACATTTGACGTCAACCTTTGTGTATGTGTGCGTGTGGATATGCATACAAGTTAACAGCTGAGTTTCAGAATACAGATAAAACAGGAAATACATTCTATATCAAGACTTCTAACCATTCGCATTTCCACCACGTAAGCTGTTTGCTAATAAGGAAGGAAACAGACTGACCCGGAGAATAGTAGTAGTTGATAACTCAAAGCGGTGAATAAAATGATGCTTCTTTTACTGGGGATTATAAGTTGTAGTTGCTTACGCAGTCCCTGTAATTGTTTACGCGTATTCCGCCCTAGGACCGGACCTTGACCCACATACTACGACCCACAAGTCTAGACTATATATACAGGGTGTTTCAGGAGGAATAGTAAACATTTTAGGAGGTGGTAGTATGGACTGTTCCGAGTAAATAAGTTCATATAAATTTTCAGTGGGTGTGAAGATACAGCTGTTTGAAGATTTTTGTCTGTGGGGATGGATGAAAAGCGAAGCGTACAAAGGAATAGTAAACACAAGAGAGAAATTGGTCGCTAGCGTTATGAATAGTGCTGCCCTAACAAAGCAAGAACGCCAAGATGACCTCAGGAGAGCTACACGTTCTAATTCCAAGAGGGTTGAAAAGTGCATTGAAGTCGATGATGGGATTTTTGAACACTTACTTTGAACTGTTGCAATTTATAGAGATCATTTACATAACCAATAAATGCAATCAATACGTCATTTGTCTTTCCTTCATACCTTTTAAAAGGCTTTTTATGCGTAACATTCAAACAGATGTATCTCCACACCCATTGAAAATTGGACACATGTTTATATGAACTTATTTACTCGGGATAGTCCATACTACCGCCTCCCGAACTATTTACTATTCCTGCTGAAACACCCTGTGTGTGTGTGTGTGTGTGTGTGACTTCATCTTTTCCACAATTTTTTTTAGCGTAAGCACTGGATGTGATAAAGAATTGCGCATTTTGAGGCATTTAAGTTGTAGTGCGTTGAAAGGTGAAGATAAAGGGAATTAAGGCGTTCATTTTAGTAGATTCAGGACAGCAGTATTGTAGTTAATTGTATTAGGAACGTGTGACAGTGTATGTCGATTGTACTGTGCAGGATGAAGGGAGGTTCAGTATAAACCATTCGAGTGTGATTGTTTGGGGTTTATTTGATTGTCATTCAGACTGCTTCGTACTAAGCAATGTTAATATTGGATTGATAGAAATATGAGTAGTGCATTCATTTTTATGGACGCGTTTATAATTTATTGTGGTATTAAACATCTTGTGCCTGGTGTCAGAAGTTTTTAAGCGCGTTCGCAAAATGCGAAAAGCGACTATTAGCTTCGTCATGTCTGTCCATCCGTCCGCATGGAACAACTCGGCTCCCACTGGAAGAATTTTCATAAAATTTGTCATTTGAGTATTTTTCGAAAAATCTGTTGAGGAAATTCAAGTTTCATCAAAATCTGTCGAGAATAACGGATACTTTGTGTGAAGACCAATGCACATTGTTGATCAGCTCTCTCTTAATAGTTCGTAGAATAAGAAATACGTCAGAAAAACGTTGTTGTAGAGAAAATCGAAGCACATTTAATGTTCAATTAACCCCCCCCCCCAAAAAAATTGTGCCACTTATGAGATAACGTAGAAAAATATTGTGGAGCAGGACGGACCACAGATAACAAATTGACGCATGCGCTTTGCATGCTGGATGACTGAGGCCACAAACACACACTTAGCATATGTAATGCGAGGTACTTAATGCTTTTCCACTGCATCAGTGGTTGTACTGTACGTACGAACGCACCTCCTTGTGACGTTAAACGAAAGGGACGCAAAAATAACCGGAATTATTTTTTTTAAAGGGTTTATTATGTTTTATACCATAACAACTCTAGTCTCCTTCAAAATTCTCTCCTTTTGACTCGATACACTTGTACCAACTTTTTTCCCACTACTGAAAACATTTCTGGAACTATTCGGTGCTGATGTTGTTCAGTACCTCCAGCGTTTTCTTCTTCACTTCGCTGACATTAGCAAAACGTTTCCCTTTCATCTGGCCTTTCCTACGAGGGAACAGGAAGAAGTCGCATGGCGCAAGATCGGGTGAATAGGGAGGATGAGGGATAACCGTCATGTTGTTTTTACCAAAACCTGCTGCACACTCAAGGCCGTGTGGGCAGGAGCATTGTCGTGGTGAAGGACCCAATCACCGCTGCTCCACATTTGTGGCCGTTTTTTCCGTACACTATCGCGTAATCTTTTGAAGACCTTAAAAAAATCGTTGATTCACATTTTGTCCAGGAGGAACAAATTCTCCCTTGTGCACAATTCCATTAGCATAAAAAACTAATCAACATGATCTTAACATTTGATCGAACCTATCGGGCCTTCTTTGCTTTTGGAGAAATATGAGTTTTCCATTGGCTCGATGCTTGTGTTGTTTCCGGGTCGTAACCGCAGCACCAAGTCTCTTCTCCGGACACAGCTGTAGAAAGAATCTGTGGGTCATTTCCAACTTGATCCCTTAAATCGTAACAAACATTCAAACAATTGGGTTTTTGATCCTCTGTCAACAACCGAGGAACGAATTTTGCGGAGACACGTTTCATATTCAAATCTTCCGTTAACATTCGCTAACATGAACTCCAAGACAAACCAGTTATCTCAGAAATCTCATCTGGTCCGACGACGATCTGCATTGATTGCGTTGCGAACTTTTCCAAGACTTTAATCATTTCGGCAGGTCGAAATTCGGCCAGACCTTGGCTGGTCCTCACATGACATTTCACCCCCTTTGAAACGTGAATACTACTCGCACACTTGAGCTTTACGTAAAGCTCGTTGTTTAAAAACTTCTTGTAGCATTAAAATAATTTCAGCAGCTGATTTCCCTAACAGAAAACAAAACTTCACGCCCACTCTTTGTTCTTTATTATCAGCCATCATAAAAATCGCTGACCTTCCTAGCAGGCACTTAGAAAAAACGCCAGAACAACAATAACAATCAACCTAGATTAACGCCACGCGGTAGGCTGCTGGAGCATTGTGTTGACTTGCGACACCTAGCGGCGCATCGCGCAACTACTTCTAGTTCGCGCGCCACATTTAAATTCCGGTTATTTTTGGGTCCCCCCTCGTACATGCATTGGCTGTCTTTTTACTTCTAGTCTTACAGTCGCAGAACAGATTGGTTTAATACATGTATATCCACACATCCTTTTGTGCATAATGCATATATACATATATACGTGCATGCATACAACATACGTACATGTATGCGTATATACATGTATCCATACATACACACACAAACATATACACTCATAGCAGTCATTGTGTTATTTTCATTTAAAACATTCCTACTCGTTTACTCTTATATTTTCAATCGAAAAATTTTAAGGTGGACACAGTTCACAGTTGAGACGTTCATACGTAGCTTGAGAATTTGGTACCTAGTCTTGCTCCCTGCATCAAGGATAACTACCAGACGCCTATGTGGCACACGGTTGTGCCTTCCAGAGGACAGTATTTTCGCTTCCGTACCGATTTTTTTAAAGTGGAAGAATTGCGGTGACAAGGGCGTAAGTTTTAAACAATTTACGGAGTATGTAACCACGCAGGGTACAGTGAATGAGGCAGTGTGACTGAGACACGGCCCATTGGGACAGTGCGCTGTAGCAGTTGAAATTCAACAGATCTGAATGTGTTGTAGGACTACGTGCTGCTGTTTGAGCGTTAGATGTGCCCTCGGAATACATTATAAGCACTGATCAAGGTTTCACTGTGGCAAATTGTAATTGCCATTTAGAGCAGTGCAATTTGGGTCTTGCATTTTACCCGGAAAGTGGTCATTTGGTAAATTGAAATTGCGTAATGGAAACACTCGGGCAGTAGAAATTCTAAGGTTTTACTAAAAAGACCTCCATTGGGTATGGTGTGCTACGTCGATCGAACATCCTGTTTGAATAGACCCATCCTAAAATTATCATCGCAGTGTTTTAGGTAGTTATCCGCTACAATGCCGCATGCCTTCCCCATGGTCCTCATCTGAACTACATCCCCAGTGCATGTTAGCTCTCTGGATTTTACATGTAGGTGGCCACTACGTTCCGAATCGTGTAATGTCGCAAGCTCGCTGTTTCATCGCTGTTAGGTCAGAATATTGTCCTAAGCACTTTGCTTCAGATATGATTCTAATAGGCCTCCCTGTTCTCTCAAAGCAAGAGACCACAGTTCACAGACGATGCGTTATAAATGAGAATTACTGTTTATAAGAGCACGTTGTACTGCGAGCTATGGGGTTCTCAGCAGCGGTGTTCCGGGATTTGACGTCATGTCGATTGGTGGATATTTAGGAGGTTCCGGCGGAATCCCCAATGATCCAGTTATTCCCGAAAGAGGCAACAAATTCCTCCGAAATATCGGTTACTGTTTCGGAATCGTCACGGTTCCGTGTCTCAAAAGACAGCAGCCTTCAACATTCATAATCACTATCTGTGTGTGTGCGTTAGAACCTCTATAATTTATATTGGTTTGATTAAAGGAAGAGCGAGGAGGTGGGCCAAACATGCAGCACACATGGCATACCTCCTCCAGGCGTCTGTTCTTAAGGACTGTGGCTGTGAAATTTTTCCAGTAGTTTCCCATACGAAATTTGGAAACCTTCGGGCTAGTCTATTGTGCGTAGTGTAAAAAATATGCCACCGTCCAAACCCATGGTATGTTGGAATGTAGCTGGCGCGGAGGTAAATCCAACATCTTAGGTCTCGGCACGAATTCTTAACGACAGCTGCTCTGCTGCGTGAGAAAGAGGCCCGCTTGCGAGTCTGCATAGATCCTATATTCGGCCTGGACCCGGCCTGGACTTGGCGGCATCGAAGTTACCAAGGTCCACTGGTTTGGAAGTAATCAAATTCAATGCCAGGTTCTGCTGTGTTCGCTATTTTTGTTTTCGTCAGTTATTTTGGAACAAAAATGCCTAGATTAGGTTTTCTCGTGTATCATTCCATCTTGCTCCATATTGACATTCGTTCACCTACCACCGACGTGATATAATCTTTACAGTTGGGAGGGTCGCTGAATGAAACACTTCACACACACACACACACACACACACACACACACACACACACACACACACACACACACACCTCTCGAAGTATTTTGAGATTGTCTTTAGCACCGCAGCAACACATTCGCCAGCCTTATATGTTTTCGGCAGTACTCTGCTTTTGAATTAATGGTTACAAAGTGAATGCAACTTTACTTACTCGGAATTTATTGCGAGTGGTATACATGTACTTGGTTTGTCAGTGTAAAGGAAGAATATTTGCAGACATTTGGGGGTGTTGTTAGAATGGAATACTGGACAAAATATTCACACCTACGAGAAAGTAATAAGGTAAAGAATGTTACTGAATGTAAGGAATTTCGTAGTTTCTGTTAAGTTAAACGGCTTTATGACGACTGTATTACTTGTAGTAAAATGACACCATCCAACAGGATGACAGTGGCTGAATATGCAGCACACGTGGATGTGGTGGGATCAGAAATGCATACATTTCGGGGGAGAGGGGGTATGGGAGCCGTGGAATCACTTGTCAGAAGTAGACTTAAAGTGGGGAGTAATCCTGAAATGGGACATAAAGATGTGGCCTGTATCGAAATGTCTTAGAATATATTTGTTGGCACGTTACTGAACAAGCTGAGTAACTCATGAGCTGCTGAAGAAAGAACCTCCCTTATGGAATTTATTTTACATTTTACAACACTTCGTTTTCCACTATAATGTATAATTTTTCAATGTGGAGATTTAGAAAAGGGGGTCTTCATTCTTGTTTCTTGATTTACGGTATTTTTCTGAACTGATTAGGATATGGCGTCGAATGGGGAGCAGGATTATGAATGATCAATTTTGAGGGATTGAAAGGGACTGGTCGTGACTTTGCCGAAGGTGCTGTAGCAGGACAACATTCTTTAGCCCGGCTGAAATGAAGAAGAGAACTAAAATCCTCACCCCGGATAACTCACCGAGCATGTACATCAGAACCTTCCGAACAGGCAGCAGGATTGCGAAAAACCACCACATCACAACATTCGTCAAGTAGGCCCTCACGAGAGCTGCACATGTTTACACACTGTTTTCCCAGATGTTATTTCGATTTCCCATGAAGCAAGGGTTCTGTACTAGGACAAGTGATCTACAAACCAGTCGCCACTTCTGGAGGTTAGACATTGTTGGATTGTGTTTCCACATTGTCATGTGCCTGAATATGCCTTGCAGGTAAATTAGATTTATCCTTTTGGGAACAACTCCTGTTGAGGTTGTCTTGATTGCATTACAGTATTGCATGTCTAGGGCAAAACGCGTATTCTCGTAGAAGGCCTGTTTTCCTAACGAACCAAACAACCAACCAAATATCTAACCAACCAGCTGTGTGGCAAACGGAACTAACTAACTAACTAACTTACATACTTACTTACTTACTCACTTGCTAAGTAAACGGAGATGAATACGTTTCTAGGAGCAAATCTTTTGGGGAAGAGCAGTGCAGATTGACTTCTAATAGGAGAGGAAACGTGAACTAGGAAGCGGACATTTGCCTATCATATGATAAGGGACGCATGTATCAGCCACAGAACGGCATTACACGTCACAAAAAGCATCACTGAATGTTATCAGTATGGAATGAACTATAAACGAAGCGACATGGCAAGTTCTGTAGAGCAAGGATAATCAAAACTGATCATTGCGCCTCTGCCCTAGAAGCTGGTTTAGCGGGTTAAAAAAAAATTTTGTTCGAGAATTTGACGGAAAGCATTCCGATTGAACGTCTGTTCTTTTCATACAACGTTTCTACGTTTGAAGTTTCTTGGAATTTGTCAGAGGAAGAATAGTCCCGTCACACATGGTGACATACAGCAGCTATTGTGCTTAAGGTTTAATACAGTAATGGAACAGTAAGTGAGAACATCAAGGAGGCAGCAAAAAATAAGAGAGAAAGAAGTGTATAAAACAGATTCTTAGGCAGTGTCATTGTTATTTATGTACATATGTAGCACGAATTTATAATTTTTTTAATCGTTTAACCGTGCATTTTGAAATCTACGTAGTTCACTCACCAACTCACCAAAGTAGCGCATTTGTTGGTGAGTGAACTACGATTTTTTTTTAATACGAGTATGTATGAACACTCGACGAAGGAAGTGTGCAGTGTATATTATTCATTTTCTTTCAGTGGCAGCGAGTGTATAAAATTCGAGCATTTCAAGGCGACGTAGTGCAGTAGTGACTTGTTCTCGTGCCATACGCCGTGTCAGTATGGGATTAATGCTGCCAATTTATGCGGTACTGACACGACTGGTCTCTTGAGAAGTCTCCATTTGAAGTGAATGCTAATTAAACGGAAATTTGAAAGTGAAAAATGTTCAGGTCCCTCGTGATTGTGTTTAAGTAGGTTTTATTGTACATATCCTGTTTTCGCCCAACACGTGCCCTGCGTGTGGATATTCCATTCTTGTTACACCTTTGTATTTTAATTTTATATGCCACGGAAATGAAGCGATGCGGCAAATTATTGCCTATAATTGCCGGTGTCAACAGAGGTTGATTTATTTTTAACTCCGCAGTATGAAACTGACAACTTGTCTTTTATTTTGGACACTTAATTAAGCTGTTTAAAGCAGTTAGCTGTTAATAATTAACTCTTATTTTAGAGCTCAAAGGCAACAAGTTACCCGGGGATTTTATTTCCCACAGCGGTTCCCACTATTAACTGATCTGCGAGTTTCGAACGTGTTATGTAGACTATGGTCTTTGGAAGTGTGGCGACATTTGTGTTGGTGATTAATTTAGTTTTGGACGATTCCAATAACTTGATATATAACATAGAGTGGTGAAGTTTAGTGAGTTATAAAGAGTATGGAAGACAGTAGTTGAGAACTGATGTCTGTTATTAATCCCATTCTGGTCTGGTGAAACTGAGGAAAGCCTTGATGGGCTGCCTCCTGGCGGGATTTGAATTTGGGACCTCCCATACAAAAAGTTTGTTTATTTGTTTGTTTTTGGCGCGACAGCCCACAGTGGGCCAGGCCCTCCTCATTCACGAGGTTTTTAGATCACACACAACGACGCACCACAGTCGGTAGGACTCCTTTAGACGAGTGATAAGCTCCTCGCAGAGACCTCTACCTGACATAACACATCCATGCCCCCGGTGGGATTCGAACCCACAATCTCAGCTGGCGGGCAGCTGCAAACCCACGCCTTAGACCGCGCGGCCACTGGGACCTCCATTACAAACAGTAGGGCTGATAATTACCCGGCTGGCGGAGTGAGTTGACCTCATGTCGTCTGGTTGGGGCCTTCATCTGCACTTCTGCCCAGAAGATGGACGGACGAGGTTTCTCCGATACTTTGGTAACTGCCTGCGAGAACAGGTTCGTAACGCTAAGGACCACTGTCACTGTCACTGTCACTGTCACTGTCTTGAACACCGCTGATCTCGTGTGTTGTTTTTTACCTTGTTGTCCAGGCTGCAATTTCAATAATAGCTCTTCAAGGAGAACCAATTTCGCATGCGCGCAAGAGATACAGAGAGAAAAAGGAAGGAAGAAAGAGCATATCAGAGGGGAGATCGTTGTTGATGTGTCTGACGCGTAATAGGCACCCTTTTTGTCGAATTACTCGGAAAGCTCGCTTATTTGTTTGATATGCGTCAACTAAAACGTTCTGTTTGTTAATAAAATTCGTATAATGTCGTTTGTGACTCTGCACCTTGGATCTGTAAAACACGTGGTGTCGCTTTTATCGTGCCCCTCAGAAAGACCGCTGTCACGGCTTGCTGCGCGTTAGAGCTGCCGTGTATGTAGTATCGTGTTCGCTTGTAGCCACGATGTCGTTAACTAAATTCGGTTCACGCAGTAAATATTAGTAAATACCAGATTCCGTCAAAATCGATTAGCAACAGTTCAACAGATTAACCGAAGGCCCAGGAGCAAACGTGATTATGTTTAAATTTAAAAAAAAAGCGATCCCTAATTAATGTTATACGTACCGCGCATCATGTTCTGTATAATCTTTTATTTACCATCACTTGTGCAGTACACTGTGTATACCAAATTGTAGTTACTGTTCCGACGCGCTTCGGTGTCAGTTCTTCTAGTTTCTCGTACATAAATATAGCGGAGAATGCAGCGTAGAAAATAAATAAATAAACATTAACGAGAGATTTTTACCTTCAAGTTTTGGTGTCTCTGGTCCCTTGCTTCTGCAAATTGTAGCGACTTGAACTTTTAAGTATTTTAGAAATGAAGCTTCAATATCGGTCGGAATATTTTACTGTTTCGAATTACGCTACCTTAGTGTTGCGAATTACATTATTACGTCCTTCAACATAGATAGCCAGAAGTGCAATTTTTTTTAAAAAAAAAGTAATAAAACGTTGTTTCTTCACATTGGAGCCAAATACCGAGATTTCTGGCAGTGAGAATCAATATTTTGGGGGGCAGATGTGATAAGTCGAAATACATGTACACAGTGACTTAGGGGCGGAGATGTGCATTATGTTCAAATATCGAGCCAAATTTTTCAGTTGGTCAGGGAAAGACTTGCCAGACTGCACACTGACTCGCTTGGTTAGAAGGTATTTTACATATCGTGGTTAATTTCCTGACTCATTTGTTACACCTGTGTGTGCTTCAGAGTCTTGTTTTCGGCCCGGGCCACTACGACCTCGCTAGTCGTTTACCGTCGCCACGCTGAAATTACAGGTCTTGGCGCGGAAAGATCGAAGTGCCGCTTGTCTGTGAACCGAATGAAAACATTTTCAGAACCTTCTCCAAATATGGCGAGTGGCAGCCTAATATCGCAATACATAAAATAAACATGTGCCCCTACTCGGGCAGCTGTGCATAGCCAGCCATCAAGCGCGACTGGGTGAAGAGTCATAAGGGTTGTCAGTTGAAGTCTGTCCCGGTGTTTACTTACTTTGAATTTTCGGACCCTGGATTCCGGGAGGTTTGTCTGCGTGCGTGTAACGTAGTACCTGGCGGTCGGTTCACGAGTCCGATTTGCACGGTTGTACCTAAGCCGAATATTAAAAAAGGAAACATCTGTCAACGTAATAACACCCAGTCACCTGATGACGGGATTAACGAAGTGCTATGTACGGTATCCACGGTCAGTGTGCGTTGCCCTGAATGAATGTTACAACCTTGAGAGCACAAGTCACACTTGGAGGGTACTATGTGCGATTGATGTTAGTTGTACGCATTTCGGTGTCTGAAGTAGCTACCCTTTACACTTATTGTGACCAGTTCGTAGGGAAGTACACTATTTCATAGCAACTGATAACAATTTGCCATCTGATGTGGGGCAGGGTCGTCCATTCAGTGTGACCAGTTGGTAGCGACTGTAGGTTACATACAGTTGGCCTATGGTAACCGTTTGGTGTTAATGTGGCTGCAGTGTCGTCCATTCAGTGTGGCCAGTTGGTGGGAATGTGCACCACTTGCTGTCGACCACAACATGTGGTAACAGTTTCTTTTTTGAAGTGGTTCCAGGGCGGTCCACTCAATCTGACAAATTGGAAAGGTTAAATGGAACTCGGTATCAGCAGTACATCGGACTGCATGTGGTACAAGCTGACAGAGTTTCAGTACGGAATTTTCCTCGTGAGTCTGTCCTGGCCGCGGGCACTTCAGGGTAGTGATATGTGATCCCCGAGTAAAATTAGTTTCCTGGATATGGAGCATTGTTTTTCAGACTAAAGATCTCGAACCATCAGTTGGTCGTGGAAAGTAGGGCATATTGAGTGATACTGCTTTAAGTAGGGTTTTAACGAATTATCGTTTGGCCTTTAATTGTATATGAACGTACAGATTGAAAAGTCTTGTAAATAAAGCCAACTTGGTGCACAATTTTTCTTAGTATATTTATTTCTTTTCTCTACATGTTTCGGGCAGCTTTGTGCCCATCATCAGGAGAAATAACTGTATCTATGCGACATTTGGTACTTGTCACTGTGTATAGATGACTGTCTGGTCTGCCGGCGGGAGTGACAAATACCAAGTGTCGCATAGATACAGTTATTTCTCCTGGTGATGGGCACATAGTTGCCCGAAACATGTAGAGAAAATAAATATACTAAGAAAAGTTGTGCACCAAGTTGGCTTTATTTAGAAGATTATACAGGGATGCACGGTCAGCAAAACATAAAAAAGATCGAAAGGTATACGTTTTTAAGCTGAACATGATTGTGTATTGAAGCTCCCATTGTAGAGTAGGATAGGGGCCTGCTTCCGTCAGGCTCAACGCTAAAATCTTGGGAGTTCTTTGTGTATCGGTAGCTTCCTAACATCGTGGTCGGCCGGAACACAGCTGTCCCCACCTGGGCGTTCTTGTTATTTTCTTCAGTGGGCGTTCTCATTATTTTCTTCAGTCCTTGGAAGCAAATGTAAGTCAGGCCACGACCGGCTCCTGCCAAATACACTCCTGTTTATCATTCTCCAGCCGTCTACGATAAATAGTCGGTGATAGAGGTATCGTCGTGAAATAAACAACAAAAACTAAATTATTATTATTATTATTATTATTGTTTAAAAAAAGAACCTAAGTATACTAAATATATACGTGGCTAAAAGTACGTTTTGAGTACGCTTGTCTAATCGTCGAGTCTCATAGTCGAAAGTTTACTTCGTATGTACATTCGACTTACTGTTTTAAATAACAGACACGCAAGAGCTTTGTTATAGTCTAATGATGTTACTTGCTCTGCTTTTGTGTGACGGATATAAGTGGAAACCTTAAGTGCAGAGTTGAACTCTCGAGGCTGTTTGTTTTTAATTTCAGTTCTGCTCGTAACATTGTCCTATGAACATTCACGTATCAGCGCACGGGACGTGATGTTGTAGAAGGTACAGTGTAAGCTGATATACCGTAATTGCGTAGTCGAAAATGGTGCCTCTAGCGGCTGTGCGAGGTTTGCACAACACTGGAGTGGTTGGCCGCCAAAATAAATCAAAAGATGAAACCCCCAAATCACGCGGAATATTATAAAGAGTAGAGTTTTATTTCCTTAAATTTTTTTTTGTGTGAATGTAGTGTATGTGTGAGTTGAACAGAAACGATCGTAGTGAATGCATTTCTTGAACTCGAAATAAACAAACAGTTATATTTGTAACCTAACAACAAGCTTAACTTTTCTTGTGGTCGGTGCGTATTTTATTAACGGCGACCATACATGTCAGTACTGTGTTCTGTACACACAGTGTTCAGTGCTCACTCTTTGTATGTGAAGTTACATTATCTCTAAAACAAATTGCATGGTTATTAACCTTTTAAACGCCGAGTTAAATCCCATCTGCCATCTGCTGGCATTATTATCTCACCATATTTTCCACGTTAGCGGGGTAAGGGTTAAGAGAAAGGAAGTCAGTAAAGTGCAACATATTGCGACACCTGCAAATGAAATCTCAAAAGTAAGGACGATTCTGCACTTGCAAGTACTAATGCTGTTGAAAAGGATGCTTCTTGCTCGACTTGGACGAACAGTTTTTGTAAACGTCTCGAATGTTTCCAAAGAAAGAAGGTAATTGTGTTTCACAAACTGTCTGATCCTCTGTTTCCAAAAAATGGAGACGGAAAGTAACTTTGCCGCCCTGCACAGTTTGACTATAAAGTGATCGTTCGTCGCCTTCACGTTTTGAAAGAACGGCACATGCGGGGTATTAAACGCTGCAGCAGTATGTGTTTGAAGTTTTAAATCTCAGAGGTAGTACATGTAAGTCTGCAATTCCTGAACGTTTGGAAATGCTGCTCATTGCTTGGTTACAGCCCAGTATTGATTTTCCGAGCCAGCTTGATGTCGGCACTGGTATTTCAAGTTGCGCGACACTCCAGTTTGTGTGGGATACATAGATGACGAGAGAATTTACGAACCATTTGTTCTGTTATATAAACTGACCTTCAGGCACTACTTTATTAGCCATACTGAAAGAATTCGAAAACGCTTAATTGAACCATGTATACTAAACTGTGTTAATTGTGAGGGAATGGCCGGTGATTGTCCTGCTGCGAATGTGGCTTAGAGGCACGGCCGAGTTAATGAAATTGAATGACAACGGCAGTGGCGTGCGGTACGGTTGACAGTTGCACCTGATGTGGTGAACAAGAGTCTGCATCTTCTAAATCTGAAAGCAACGGGCAGCTGTGTTTGGAACATGGCGCACTGTCCGCATAGTTCAGTCTTCAAGAGCAATTGCTGGCGAAATGTGCTGTCATATTGGTCAGACTTCTTACTGTAAGTGAAACTAACCATTACCTTCAGAATGAACGAATTTAATAGTAATATAATAATAATAATAATAATAATAATAATAATGGCAAATACTTGACATCAACAGAGAAATACAAGAGCTTGAACAAGGAGAAGCGTACAGGTACTGGGGACTGAGGAAAATGAAGGTATGCAACGTCAAGAAATGATAGAAAGACTGAAGAAGGAATACACCAGGAGATGAAGAATGAAACTGAAGTCCAAGTTCAATAGAAAGAATAAATTTACGGAAATTAGAGCATTGGCCGTTCCAGTACTGAGATGCGCTCTTGGTATGTTTAATTGGAGATTCAAAGGAATTAAAAAATCTTCAGAAAAACTAGAAAGGTGGTAACAGTGTAGAAAAGGCATCACCCAAAAGCGTATATACATAGCCCGTGTGTAAAAAGGGAAAAGAAAAGGAGGAGGAAGAGGAGGAGGAAGAACAGGAGGAGGAGGCTTGTTACAAATAGAAGCGACATATGAAGCAGAGATAATCAAAACTGCAGAATAACTGAACACAAAATGTAAGAAGGCGAATTGGTAAATGCTGTTAAAATCCACGAAAGCAATCGACCATACATGAATTCAACAAGTAAAAGAGCAGAAAAGTTTTTCCAAATTAAACCAGTCAAATAAAAACAGTAACACAAAAAAGGAAGGTATAAAACACACAAAAGCAGGTTTAGGACAGTCGTTCAAGAAAAAATGGGAAAGCAAAGTAATGCATGTTCATTTGTACGAGAGGTATAGAGAGACAGCTTATTAGCGAAGAAGACATTTCTGTGGCTGTGGAGGGGAGAGCTGAAAGTGAAAGTGAAATAAAAGCAGCACAAGTTCAGTCATTACAAACAAAATGTGATGCAAAAAAAATATTACAAACTGAGACAGCAAACGCAGACCGTGCCAACAGTTTGACGAAACAAAAGACCGTATCATATCAGCATGCGCAGTGTTGATGAAAGAAAATACATAAAGGACATCATAGAGTGTATGCTTAGCTACACTGTAACGTATGCAAGGAAATAGGGGTAATATTAGACGATGAACAACGGCATGACCATGTGCCAGAATCAGTCGAAATAAGCCGTGAAGGTCAGGTAACCATATTATGGAATCAACAAGTGCAAATTGACAGTGCCATTCCAAACAATAAACCGGACACCATAATCCATGGTAACGAAAAAGGAACATGCATGTTAATAGTTTCGTGAAGTAGAAATGTGATTAAGCCATGCAGTGGGTCCCAGTCACCACGGCATGACGCGTCCTCAGGTTGCGGATAGAGCAACGGCCTCCGATAAGGAGGGTAGCTGCGAATAAATTGAATAAGCAGTCGCGGACAGCCGACGAGGGGTGGTCCTCCAGCTTGGGGGTTGGACCAGGTGCTAACAATCCCTCCCTGTAAAACA
>Ga0123352_10004400_pt1 | contig 20743 bp, 11 predicted proteins | sample TergutLab28metaG_FD_89700 | JGI IMG/M metagenome (GOLD analysis project Ga0123352, IMG submission 89700) | Labiotermes labralis P1 segment gut microbial communities from Petit-Saut dam, French Guiana - Lab288 P1 | ecosystem: Host-associated > Arthropoda: Insects > Digestive system > Gut ...
ATATATATATATTTATATATATATGTATATATATATATATATATATATATATATATATATATGCACAAATTTGAAGCATACCTCACATATCTACACACAACATTCATATGCACACACACACACACACACATGCACACTAGAAATCAACACATGAGTTTGCTAGAAAATCGGTGCGATATGCATGTTTGTAGACAAATTACCTGTTAAACATTCTGTCAGGATGATCAAACCTTCCATTCTGAAGACACAGCATAAGGTGTGGGAACTTCCTCACCAAATAGAACAGGACAAATCCAGGTGCTGAATAGTGGGAGCCATACAAAAACTTTCTAGAAGACATTTCTTTACAGCGATTCTGAAAAATACAATGCAAATAATTTTTCTGCATGTGGGATAGAATCTGGAACAGTGATCAAATAATTATGTTCAAAAAATAAAAATTTGTTTTGAAAAGTAAAATCACAACTAATAACTGAAGAATGCTGCATTTCACCTATGTAACTTGGACATGTATAGATACAAACATACATACGAGGCTTATTTAGAAAGTAAGTACCGTTTCGCTGTAAAAAAAATCGAGTAAGGTTTCATATAAAATTTTATTGTTATCAGATTCTATATTCTTCAAACTATATTTCCACATATTCTTCGCCATTATTGAGGCACTTATCGTACCGGGGCACAAGATTTTCTATACCCTCCTCATAGAAGGCGGCCACCCTCGACCCAAATGACCACTGATAATGTCATAGAGTATTGTCCTTGAAATCTGAGGAAAGTGCAGGGACAGATCAGAAGTTGTGAAACATTTGTCATCACGCACTCTTTTGTTGACCTTACGCACCAAATCATCATTTACCAAAGATGGACGCCCACTTCGCGCCTCATGGTGCACGTTCTCTCATCCTTCATTGAACATCCGAACCCATTTCCTAACCATGCCATCACTCATCACATTGTCACCATACACTTGACAGATCTGGTGATTAATCTCACTTGGTAGCACATTCCTAGCATTCAAAAAATGAATTACAGACTGTATTTCACAGTCGGCGGCCCCTTCAATTGTCTTAAGACATGTTTAGCACACAGGAACAAACATAAACATAACATGAATCACATGAAATGGTGTCTGTGGCTTCTCAATTGACAGAGGAAATCACTGCACATGCGCAAAGTGACATTCTCGAGGATGTGCGAGAGATATGCGCAGACGGTACTTACTTTCTGAATAACCTATGTACATACATATATATGTGTGTGTGTGTGTGTGTGTAAATAAAGTACTATTTAAATGTTTTGACTTGAAAGTCAATTGACAGGTTTAATTACTGAGGGAAGAGAAGCTCATTTTTAAGTTGCAGTGGTACATGACACTTTTCAGCTAATGAGGTGAAGGAATATCTGCTTTACTGATTTGAATATTCTTTTGTTAATGAAAGGATATAATATTACACTTAACAAACTGTAACAAATGAACAAGAAGAATGATTACAAATGTTTTACAATAAGAAAAAATTTAATGTCTTTCAACCATAACAACTTCAGTTCTTTATACAAACTGCCACCAATAGCATATTCACAAAACACACGCCTCATTTCATGCTGACCTTCAGTCTTGCCAGACGCACTTCATTCAGACCTCCTATTGGTTTACTAAGGTCCCTGTATGACTTAGTATCATCCAGACGCAGTTTTAAAGAGGAGTAGTCTTGTATCACCCATGGAAAAACTGGGTACTGAGTGAGATCGTTAAATGTTCTGTCAGCCATACTACAACAGAAAGTTTAACAAATGTGTGAGAATATCTAACTACTAAGCAACTATCAACTTCTCAAAAATAACCCTGTTCCACTGAATTAGTTACCCAGAAAAATTCACTCTGTAAGTACACAATCAAACAGCAGTACGTATAAGGGCACTAAAACAAACTATGTTAAATAAATTATGTTCCATACCTGTTCAGGTACAAGAGATAGTCATAATTAGATAACACTCCATTCTGCCACTGCAGAAACATCACCTCCTGATTGGTGTTCTCCAAATGTACAGAGGGCTGGTCCAAAAGTCCATGGTAAAGTGCATCTCTTTCTGCTTTTGATTTAAATGTCAAGTACAGGTGGGTCACTTGAGTGTTGTTTTCACAGTATATTTCCAGACCCTGAAAAAGCATGCTTTCAGGAGATGCAAATATGATATAACCACATTCTGTTGCTGAAGTAATTATATGTCACTTTCATTTTGTTAGTAACAATGTACTTGAGTTCCTTCCTTCTTTACTGGTCACCATACAGATTAATATTATGGTCTAATGCTCTTTATCATCAAGATCACAGCTGCTATCAATGTAATTCAGAGTGATGGATGTCACAAAATGTATTCCTTAGCTGCTAAATGTTAGGTTTGTCTTTAAAAGAAGGAGTGCTTCATTCATATCCCCCAAAGTACACTACTAGATTAACTTTGTAATAAGAAATTGCAAGAAACAAAAAGAAATAGTAGTTTCATAACCAAATAGATTTTAATTCTGCCTCAAACACAACCCCAATTATTTTTAATCACCAAATCTGACAATATATTCTTAATACTCGTAGCTGCAGATTCTAAACTGTCAAAATAATCATCTTTTTCTCCCCAGTGGTTCAAACTCAGGGGTGTTCAACCATGACATATTGCTCAATAAAGCATATTAATGGCTTTTGACACAAAATCCAATTTCATACACAACACATGCCTGCATAGCACCCATAACAATTGTATAATTTGTACAGTGATAGGACAGTATCGTCTAAATTCTTGCAAGTTAATGTATGTGAAGAAATAGGGGGAACTGTTATCCTCCAATGTTGCATGTCAGGTATTCTGTGAGGGCTTCAAACTGAAGCTAAAAAAGACCAAGTGTTTGAAACAATGAGGTACAAAAATCCCAAGATGGTGGAAAATGTCCAAAATACTAGACAGTATTATTGAAATATACCACTGTCAGAATCCTTTAAGACTAAAGTGAGGTTACTGCATGTTCAGGTGTGCTTATAGATAATTTCATTGCTTCTGTGCAAAAAATGTGTAAATGTTGAAAATCCTATTTGTAAAAGAATTAATGTCCCACGCTTGTACAGATTCAGTCTGTACTACTTGATCAGACCTCACATGCCAACAATGTTTTTAACTATTTTTTAATATTTTCTTATTAAATAAATAAACATAATACTCAGTTATGTATACTGCCATACAGCCCTTCTTTTGACATCCAGACTCAAGATATGGTCAAATACAATATACTCTGAAGTCTAATAAAAGTGGTTGGTGGAAATGGCAAAGGAAATAAATGGTACACATATATAAAATAGAGGAAACAGCTCATCATTATACTGGCTAAAAAAGGCCACAACAGTCTAAGAACAGTGAACAATGTGAGAAAATTTGTTTCTCACCAGGGTTAAGTTGGGAAAGTAGTGTAATATAAATGAAGATAAACCTTCTGAAATACAGGGAATTTCAATGTCCTAACCGGTACCCACACAATCATTATTTCAGATGGCAGTGCAATATTTTGCTCAAATTATAATGTACTCACCACCTGTCTCAAAAGAAATCTTCTCTGTACAATTTTTCTGATATCTGGAAGGCGAATCTTCAAGACAGGGTACTGTAATGAAGAATAAAACTTGTTAACATATCCATTCCAGTTAAGCCTCTGTACCAAATTAAAGTTGTCACAAGGTTGTCATTCAGATGATAAGTATTGTGGAGTCTAGTAAAACAGATATATACATAATGATGTATACTTTTTGGCATATGCTCACTTCTGCTGATATGTATTACAAAATAATTTGTGTCTAAACTGTAACCTGGATTACAGAAAATTATCTTTTCTGAAAACTCATCAACTCAAATCATAGACAAACACAGAGGGATACATTAGAATAAAATTGAAACAAACCATGTGTCAGAATAAATACAAAGTTACCTCTCATATATATAAACTGTTCTGGTTGAAATGGAAGAAAGAAAGAAAAAAAAAAAGAACAAACAGTATCTTTATCGTTGCACTGTGCATTTCATAGAGTCATTTAATTAGCACACCAATTAATGCATACATAATTTTTTTTTACATTAAAACATTTAAATTTGCTCCAACATGTTTCGATCCCAAGATCATATAATTTCCTTATATTAACAGGGTGCCACAGCACCCTGTTAATATAAGGAAATTAATCAGTGAGTGTTTTTAAAAATGTGACTTTAGCAAGGAACAGTGTAGCTCCCTGAAGATGATCTTAGGATCGAAATATGTTGGAGCGAATTTAAATGTTTTAATGTAAAAAAAAAACTATGTATGTGCGTTAGTTGGTGTGCTGATTAAGTGAACATAAAGTAATTCACTTCAGTGTGTTGCAGTTCATACAGTCTGTTCTTGGCTGTTTCCTTTAATTTATCTCACAAAGACATCATCTGGTCAAAAACTGTAAAGAATTAAATCTTGTCAACAAAACAAGTGCACAGTATTTTACTGCCAAAACAAACATGCTTAAAAATGTGTATTACTCCCTAATAGTACATTGCATACATTACACAGCATGAATCATGACCAGTGATTTGTATCAGGGTACATAAATATGTATATTGTAATACTGTTGTAGGTACCAGCGTTGATTTAACATCCTTCTGGAGAGGAAGAACATTCTTGGAATTATACTAGAACCAAATATTACTGTAGTGTATAACCACTTAATATTACATGTAAATGTTAATACTGTACACTTTTCATATTGATATCACAGTTACTGATATAAAAAAAAGCTTAATAGAACCAAGTGACACATACAATTCCACACATTACAAGGGTTAAAATGATGTACGATATACAGAGGCATGGCTAGGTTTTTGTGTCCCAGGCAAGCAATTGCAATGGCTGCCCCTAACAGAAATTACAAACTTGGAAGGGGAAAAAACCATTATTTATTGATTTTCCTCCTACACATTTGGCTAAATAATTTAAAATATGTTAAGTGCAGAAATATTTTTTTTTACTTACTATGTATTTTGACACTCCTTGGATTCTACTGCCTGGGCAGGTGCACCACTTGCCTCCCCCCACCCTCCCTCCCTCCAGCTACAGACCCCAATGATACTACTGTAATATGTAGTTACATGTTAGAAAGGAATACAGATACAAACAAACATATGACACAAACAACAGATAATAGAACTTACAGTATGGTTTTAACGTTGAATTATCCACTTTTATCAATTAAGTTTATATTCACAGATTTGTATTAAAATTTCTTGAGCTACATAATTATAATTCCAAAAATAATAACTACTGTTATTCATCATCACCATCACCAAGAAAATAAATAAGCCAATCAGAAAAGTAACTCTTTATATGCTGCCAGAGTAAAGGTTTAACTGAGAAAGTGCACCTTGGAGACCACCACAGTTCACTGACCTTTGAATTCACCTGCCAATGATAGTGTAACAAGCTGCCAAATTTGGCCACAATTACAAATCTATAAAATACAAGGTAATACATATAAAATAATAATATATTAACAATGTAATTAATAAAATAACACAGAGCTACACATAGTGCTGTACAAAATAAGGCATGCCTAAACTCTGTTGTGAATTATGACAGCTGCAAGTCCAGTTACACACCAACTCACAGATTCTACATTGTTGTAAGGCTGGAAGTAAAGTCTTGATGATGTGAGCAGAATTCTACCAGGATTCACCACAAGGGGAGTAATTTTGCTCCCTTGAGTCTCCAGGATCACCTTCTCATACAGATCCTCCAACCACAGCGTGTCAAAACTAACACGACTTTGACGAGAATGCACAATAGCAGCTATCTGTAAGCATAAAACATGGAGTGCTCATATTTTAATTCAGTTTGGTTCTGGCAGGGATGATATACATTGTACATGCATGCAAACACATGCACATGGGCATGTACACATCTACATAAATGGAAACAGAATGATCAGAAACATGATTGTAGCATTGTAACTCCAGGTATTCTTGTTCACATAAATTGGAATCCAGCGCCTTTCTCTAACTTCCAAACTTTATGACACTTCTCATGTTATGAACAGTTCCATATATATATCCTGCACCACTTAAGAGACATTGGTTATTTGGATAATGAGTTTCTATTACCATACTGTTCTGCTCAGCTGCTGGTAGCGTTGATGCTCGGTGAAGTTGACATATCTGTGGCAGGAAGTCGGTAATGTGGGCATAATTTAACAGAAAAAGAAATTCCTGAGTTTCCTGAAAAGAAACACAAACAAGATGTGACTTTCCATGGAAAATGAAGTGGGGAGGTGGTATAAGAACAATAAAAGGCAGTGTTGTGGTTACATAAAACAGAGAGGTCTAAAACTTGAAGAAGTGTACTCCTGCATACAGTGCATGGTACATGGCATCAGATTTGTCAGTTACATAAATGAGATTTAATTAAAAACAGTCAGAGTAATAAGAATTATGCAGCATGACAGCAGTAACTTTCTTCATCACATGTGATAAAATAAAAACTGGTATAATGTGCTTAACTGTTTATCCCCTGTCATGTTCCACATTCTATAATACAAATCTTAGTTTCATACTGGCAAGCTGGATTTTCTGAGGATTGCAAAGTAACAAATATGATTATATTTCTGTTGACAAACATTTACAACAAATTCAACAGACCAAAACTATTAAACATCTCAGAACAACAATAAATCTGCCAATTTAAATTCATTAAATTTGTTACCAATGAATTCCATGGCAACTTCAGCTAATAGAAACACAGTTCTTCCGTGGTGTGATAAAAATTAAGTCACCAATTTCATGACATTTAAAAATGTACGCTCAGACTCAATGAAAAAGTACACAGTAGTGGAATTAGTTGTGCAAAGGAATAATTCTTAAAGAAAGCCAGATATATTCCAACTTGTGTGAAAAATGCGGACACATCACTTCTGATTATAGCATACAAAGAAATAAAATGTAGTAATACCACTGACACAGGACCTAAGTTGTTAGGTTTCAAAAATAAATGTAACCAACACAATCTGGACAATGTTACCGGCTCATTTGTTTTTACATTCACAGTCTAAGGATGTAAAATGTACACATTATTAAAAAAATGAACAACAAATTTTAACTTTTTAGATTCTGTTCTTTCCTTCTAGAATGATATATTCATATCTTGGTGAACCTGTATATAATAATGCTGGGAGTAAGTTATATTAATGCTCATGATGCCCCTCCAGGAAAGTGTGTAATGCATTTGGTATGAAAAACTGACTTTCTTGGACTTCTTTCTATGGCTTTCTCCACACATTCTATGATTTCACCCATTTTTTTTAACCAAGATGCTTTGTTCTTCAGTACAAAAGAGATTTCTTATGGCCACATATATGAACTTGGAAACTATAATTTTAAAAAATAAATGTACTCCTTCTTATTTCTTCCACCTGCTCATTCTTTGATAATATTCAGTAAAAAAGTTAATTTCACTTTCTTTTAAATTTCACAAAAATAAGGGTCTCAATAAGTAATATTAATTAAATAAAACAGCAGTACTCACAGCTCTAAATGAATATGGAGCCAACACATTGCCTGACAGCATCTCCACATACTGTTTGCAGTCCACAGCAACAACATTATTTTTAGGAGACAATCTGAACAAGGAAAGAGACAACATCCACATCCACATTTACATTGATAACTGACAGATGTACATGTTTCAACCTGATGCAACAGTAAAGCTTACATGTGAAGGTCAAAATACAATCTGCTGTATTGAAAATATGGGCACTCTGAATTACATATATGCAGAAGAAACTACCACTTCAGATACATTTAAAATTATTCATAAGAAAACCAAAGTGAAATGAAATGTTCATAACTCCTTTACTGGTGCATGGTCAGTAACTGTAAAGAAAGAAGAAGAGTACCTGGAAAAGTAGCACGAAAATATGTGAATATGAACTGCAAAGGAACTTGCTATACTAGATCAGGTAGAGTACAATTACTATGTGATGGCACATCAGCATAAACCTGTTTTTATTTTTTGGATGAATGGGCAAGTTTTGGCAGCCACAGTGTGCGCATCAGCTTGCAGTGTTTGTACCAGTGCTGAAGAGGCTTTCTTCTACATCTGAGTGGAGGTTACAGACTACTAACACCATTCTCCCATTTCTTCTTCAATTCAACTCCATTGCATTTCTGTCCACCATCACATCATAAGCGTGCTCTAGCACTGATTAAAATGTAGTACATCACAGATTCAACAACCAGACAGTAAAATTCAGGTATTTTAATGTGTATATGAAAATAAATTGTCCAATGCAGCCCGTGCAGTTGGTGCATACTTCTGTATACTTCCAGGTTTTTCAAGGTTATGTGTAAATTCTTATAATAAAATCAAATAGATGCGCTGATTTCTCAAATTTATTTTTGGAATAAAACTCTACATGTTTTTGACAGTTCCTCTGTCCATCATCAGGAGTTTTACACTGTACTCACAGCAATGGTATATGTCATACCATTGCTGTATCTATAGTGAAAAACTCCTGATGATGGACAGAGGAACTGTCTGAAACAGGTCATACAGGTTTGCTGACAACTGCAAGCAAGCTGTCAGCAAACCTGTATGATATATACCATTGCTGTGTGCACAGTGAAAAACTCCTGATGATGGACAGAGGAACTGTCCAAAACATGTAGAGTTTTATTCCAAGAATAAATTTGAGAAATTAGTGCAACTAGTTGGTTTTATTAAAAGAATTTATCATGATGCATGGTCACCTGAACATAAAAAAAAAAGTTATGTGTAAAGTCTGCAATAAAAAAATTTATTTTCACATTAGCTTGTTTGAGTTATAAACCTGATTAATTAGAATATAAAACAACCAAAAAAAAAAGGACTGATAGAATTTAACTGCACTGGATATGAGCTGACACCATCATTTTATGAGTGACCAATCACTGAATACAATGTACCTCTAACAGCTTCATAACCTATGCAAGGGTAAATGAGATGAGATGGAATGAGATGATGATTAGGTAGGGTGAACTGGGTTCGAACTACACTGGCAATGGCATATAGTTCAGAGAAACCAAGACAAACCTTGGCAAGGCATATCTCCAGGTAAGAATTAATAAAAAGAATCCACCACCCCAAATATCACTTTCATTATCAGGGAAACAGAGTGCTCATACTTCTCCCACTCTTCTTATATACATAAACTTGGAACAGAAATTGACAAAAATATGTCAATATATACAGCACAATGGAAGCAACTCAACATATAATAATACACCATACCTAGATGCGAGTTCTCCATCCCATTCTGATATGCTTACACACTCTTTCAAGGGAATTTTTATAAGTGGTTTGTTAATATCTTTAGGGTCGAACACAATTGACTTTGAACACATTTTGAGTCGTCCAATCTGTTTCCTCTTCTCAAAGTCATGTTCGTCTGCATCCAGAGGAAACAAAAAGGCACTAAAATCTTCAAAATATATTTCTGCAGGTTCCAGTAACAGTAATGAGAACCTGAAACATGCAACAAAGTGGAAAAAAAGGATAGTTACAATAACATGGATGACTTTTGAGATCGAAAAAGTCACAGAAACTAATTTGTGATGCCAACGATAGTAACATTTCTTCTTTCGAACGTCTCTTCCATATGCCAACATAGGTCTTAACAACAGTTTTGTATCTGTTCAGTCTTGCAAGTTTTGTAAAAAATGAAGGGTTGCATACCCAATTCACTGCTCAACATTTGGACAAATTTTTATGTTTTTATGACATATCCTTGTCACCTCATATGGTACAATGTAATAGAGAGAGTAAACCGTAATAACTAGTTCCAGTATTTCATCACTGACACAATTTTGCTCTCAACTCCTTCCAAATCATACACTTTCCCCTGCAGCTGTTTGGTGACACATATCTTTCATTGTTTCTGTAGACAGCTGTTATACATACCTACATACATTCCATGGATCCGTAAGCCACAAGGACAATGAGATGGGGAAAAAGTCACAAATACACAAATCATACAAGTTTACAGTGTAAAATACTGCAAACATTTTACAAAAGCAGTATTATAAATCATCATTATACATAAAAAAAAAATTCATCTAGAGTAAAAGGAGTGTTTATGTTAGTATTTTCTTAAGGTTGCTTTAAATTTTGCCTTGTCATTCTTGAGGATTTTGGTAAACTGTTGAAAATTTTTATGCCAGCATAAAATGTACTTTTTTGAAAACAAGATGGGTTGGAATTTGGTTTATGAAGACGATGCTTATTCCTTGTATTAATATTGTGTAAAGACGAATTTGTTTGAAAAATTTCCTGATTTTTGATAATGAAGTTCATTAATGACAGTATATACTGGAATGGAATAGACAGAATCTCTATTTGCTTAAACAGACTTCTACATGAGGTTCTTGGTTGCACACCAGCCATAATTCTGACAATTTTCTTTTGTAAAGTGAAAATCTTCCCACTGTTTGAAGAGTTACCCCAAACAACTTAAATCTGTATTTTATAAATATTTACTGTGTGCAACAGATTGTATGTTGTGAAAAATGAAGCAAGTTTTTTTATTCCAGTTGCTTTCAATGTTTCAATTTCAATTTTAATGAGATAATCTGTGTTTATGTCTCCACAAATTAAAAGTTGTGCTTTAGGTTTATACAGACATTTCAAAGCATCATCTAGAGTCTTTCTAAATTAATTAAAATTGGCGGCAGGTGCTCTGTGTAAGCTTACTATAATTAATTTAGATGATTCAGTATCTAGTTCAACAGCACAAATTTACAAATCCTTTTCTTTACAGTTATGTGAAACATTAATTTGGCTGAAATATAGATCTTTATGAACAAAAATACACATGCCTCCTTTCAACCAAATGCAAGAGTCATCCCTGCATTGTTGTTAGTTGGCTACAAAATGACTGGTCTGTTATTGTTGCAGAGATGGCTATAACTCACCAAAACGAAAAAAGGTACTTAAAAACAATTACCTGTTTTTTAAACACACATGACATGTTGAATTCTGAGGCAATTACCTGCACATTACTTACACAACACTACAATTTAACCTTACTTTCACTATTATTTTTTGATCATATGCAAACTGCAATACACCTACGGTGAAGGTTTTGTTGATATGTATTTCTCATTGAGTCCCATCTCAAGTATTACAGAATACTATCCATATAATTATAAATCAACAATGTGAAAAACCACAACCTTGTCTCATTTTTCTGTTGAAGTGTCCCCAATCATGTATACCTCATTGCATTTTTACCTAAATGTAACTTTTATTATACATGCCATATACAGAACCAATGATCTGAAACAGTATATCAGCTTATGCCATCATTTACAAGAGATTAATTATATTGTACTCAAACACTTTCACCAGTTGAACAAAAGCCATATGACTGTCAACACAAAACTTCCATGATTTTCTAACAAAATTTTGAGAATATAAGTTTATCACCACATGAACATCCTCTTCTGAGCCCACTCTGTTTTTCAACTAATTTATTTTTATATTAATCACGACGTTTACTCCTGTTTGCATACATTTTATACCTGCAACTGAGGAGGCAAATTCCATCATACATAAATGTCAAACTCCTTTAGGCCATTTTGCTTATGTATGGTGTAACTACGACCTCATCCCATTTTGGAAGCAACTGCCCTCGCCAAATTATATTAAGAAAATAAGAAATGACAGGAGGTCAAACTTAGGTCACGGCCACTAATTACAATGTCACTTCCAATTCACCAATCACTGTCATTCACTCATAACCACGAATTCTTATGCAAATCGATTTCAACACTTACTGATGTTCAATAACTACTGTTTACGCCAGCGCCTTAAGAATCAAGACCCTCGCCGTGAAGAACGCCAGAAATTAGGTTAAGTCCGACAAAAAGTCCAACTAATAAACCAGGTTTAACGCATGCAGTATCTGGTGGCATAAGTCAAGATTGTAAGGCATACTGAATATTTACCTCTCTTTTTCCATAATGTTTCTGACAATGCAATGTACTTCACAAATGCATAAACCGCCTTGGGTTGTTCATGACATTCAAACAGCAACACCAAGTTACACCATATTGCCACATTGCAACAATCTTTGACATCCGATCACGGAATAAAGACACCGATTATTTGTTTTTACCACTAATCAAATTACTGCAAACGATGCCATCTATAAGGGACTAGTGTTGACATCGAAAGCTCAATCGGCAACAAGCACACTCAGTGACCCTCGCGATTGTGAGCTTTCCCCTGTTCGAATACTAGTCTTTGCAGTCAGCTATTATAATCCGTAGTTGGTCATTATTTTTGTCAGTCATTTGCGCTTCAAACAGGATAGTACTTTAGAATAGGCGTCAACCGTCTCTTAACACATCGCTCACATTTTATTTTTGAAGTAACTGGATCCACCTTCATTTGGTGTTAGATTAAATGCATTCCATGGATCCCAGTCATTATCATCAAGGTACAATAAACACAGCATATTTATAAACATAACATAGGGGCAACTGAAGGCACACTAAACTTGCTGATAAAACAAAGGAAAACAAAGTCACTTGTAGGGGAGATTGAGACTATAAAGCTTAAACGGAAACAAAATTATATTTGGACACCAAACACAGAAATCACATATGAATAGCACTTCTTATTATTATAATAATAGCATTTGGACACCAAACACAGAAATCACACACGAATAGCACTTCTTATTATAATAACAGCATAAACTATAATGCTCAAACTGCTGTTCATCACTCAATATTTACAAGCTTATCAATGGAATAGATGTGTTGAAATAGGAATTCTTGTAATGCTGCCATATATTGTCTTCTCTTTCTGGATAAACACTTCACTTTCAATGAGATCGTATTATACAGCTTTATTCTAGCAAACCAAATAACTTTTGGAAGAACTGTGAATTCAGCAATACCTGACGATCACAACTTTCTTGCCACATGCGCTAAATTACATTAAGATACCACTGCCGCAAGAAACCTGAGGTAGCCAAATTTCAGAAAATAAGCAACCTAATGATAACTAATTAGTTCTTACAGTATTACTGTATTAAATTCTCACATACTTCACAACTTAATGTTCAGTGTAAGCATGCAGTCTTCTTCACACATTTAAACAAATAATTCATGACTATTTCCTTTCACTGTGAAATACTACACGATTGATCCCAGCTGCTTAAGTTGACAGTGAATTGGTTTTGATTCTTTTACTCTATGTAGAAAAAAAATCGTCAGAAAAACATATTTAATTGGCAATATATTTTATAACAACCAGACTCTAACCTGTCATCATACTTTGCGGTACATGACTTACAGACTCTTGCCCTTATCAGATTTGAGTTAGCTCAGTCAACTTAGTGACAAGCTACTGTTTGGAGGTCGGAGCAATCGGGGATCATTTTCTGACAAGGGTAAGATATTTATCTCTTTTCCACAAGGTTCATTCTGGCTCCATAGTCCAACCCGCCTCCTATTTAAGGGGTATATAAACTCTTTCCAGGGATATAAACTGGCCGGGACACGAAACGGATCATTCACCTCAAAAGAGTGTTGAGGTTAAGAACGCGTGGAGCTATACCGCCACGCCGTCACATATATTGATGGCACGAAGCTTAATTAAGCACCTGTTACAACACAGCGTAGTCTGGTAGCTGGTTACCTGTCTCCATCATCTAGGTAAATGTGTCTCGAGATGGGAGCAACCTGTGACTAGGAACATGCGGTAGGAAACTTCTCCTTCATATGGAAATGGGTTTCGGTACTGCGTGTGGGAATGTAGGAAACTCGCGAGCGTCGACCTCTGTGAGCGGTGCTTTCGTTTGCAGGCGCGTTCGCAAAATTACGAAAAGCGACTAGTAGCTTCGTCCGTCCGTCTGTCTGCATGGAACAACTCGGATCCCAATAGGTAGACTTTCGTGAAATTTGATATTTGGGGATTTTTCGAAAATCTGTCGAGAAAATTCATGTGTCATTAAAATCGGACAAGAATAAAGGGTACTTTACATGAGGACCAATATACATTTTTGTCATATCTCGCTCATTTCTTTTTAGAATGAAAAATGTTTCAGACAAAAGTTGTAGAGAAAATCAAAACACACGTTTCGTGTTCAGTAACTTTTTTCGAAAATCGTAACGTTTATGAGATAATGTGGAAAAATATTGTAAAGCGGGGCGGACCACAGATGACAATATGGCGCTCGCGCATTGCATGCTGGATAACTAAGGCTACAAATACATACACTCAGAATATGTAATACTTATTGCTTTTCCACTATAACAATAGTTGCACGAACGCGCCTCAATATTACGTTATGCATACACTGCCTCTCTTGTTAATTTTCGTTTCGTTTTAGTAAATGTTTATCTGTTGTACGTGGGTGAGTCAGAAAATACTTGGACCCTACTGTATTAAATAAAACAACGCTATATTATTTGAGCCGGTGCTACTCAGTCGCGCCCTATGTATGTGTGGGAACAAGAGCATTCTTACTTTCCACAAGATATTATCACGGAGTTTAAAACAAAGATGATGAGAAGGCGAGGCAAATGTGGTGGGTGTAGGAGAGATAAACGAACACAATTTTAGTGGGAAAATGTTAATATAGCCACTCAGACATAAGGGTGTAGATGGTAGAGGACATGAAATGGCATGTGAGGTTGTGAAATTGATCTGTTTGTTTCAGTAGGGAGACCAGACGCCGAAGATTGTAAACAGGGCAATGAAACTTGCAGGTTCGACACGGTACAGAGCATTTTGTGACCACACGGGAGGCTGCTGGCTTCCGAAAAAGAAGTCTGCTCTATGGCCTTAGTTTTATATGACCAAGATAAATTTTTCCTCTCTTGATATCCGAGCGTCAGTCCAAGGGTTGCCGCTGTGACTGAAACGAGGTTTGTCTGTGAATCTTAGCATCAGACGACAAAGAATATGTGTGGTGGCACCTAACATGTTTCTAGCAATACCATACGTATGCTATGTAAAGACGTGTGGCATTTATGAATTTAGACTTATTTATTTTGATATGCACCAGTTGAGATGTTTAATGAAGCGTAACTTCAATTGCCATTATCATCAACAGTATAATGGCTTGGATCTTTCTGTCTGTTACATGTCAAAATTTAAGACTGGTCCATCCATGAAATATTCCAAGTCATTCGTAGGCTAAAGATCAAATTTTCAGTTAATGTTACAGTCAGAGCTAAAATGGTGCTGTCCCCCCCCCCCCGCACCCCCCCCTTAGCCTTAGCCTTAGCACAATCTTAAAAATGTCAATTTTATGATCAGCAGAAAGTAGATTGTGACATCCCCACAGTCACTTATTTTTTGTTTATTTGTGGAAATTCTGAAGTTTACAGAGCTGAGTGGAGAGCAGTGGAGTCAGGGCGAACGTGTCGTACACGTGTTCACATACGTAAGTTATAAACAGAGTTGACAGATACGTTGGTAATCGCAATGCAGATATTACTGGTAGCCGTACTGTAATAAACATTCAGTTGGAACTAGTACTAGATGTCTACACATCACCTGCACGCTGGATGATTATAATTTTGTTATAGAGTGATGGTGACACAGTTAGCCACATTAGTACGTTTGTATTCTTGTAATAATAACATCACCCTGAAGATGGCGGGAATACCGGCCGAAACATGGTGGTAAGAACACGGTGAATAAAATACATCATAAATATTGAAGTGCATTTGCTGGTTCTTTATATATTTTAGATCTAATTTATACAAGTTTACCTCAAGAATATTACTTCAACAAACATCAGCAAGAGCACGAACCTGACCAGTCCACCGAATGTGTTCATTAGGAGCGACCCGAAATTAATTATCCCTAAATAGCCTTTTTGATACAGTGCTTAAACACAAGATTGACTTACGTTTTATGCACTGCACTTGCCATGCTTAATTAGGCCTGTTCCTAATTTAAAAGCAACAGTTTGCTTAGGGAGTTCAGTCAAGCAGTAAAATTTAAAAAGTGCAATAGTCCCGCATGTTAACAACGGTTCTGGGTCAAAAATAGTGTGAAGTTTGGGCAGCCTGGAAGTCTGGCAAATATATTAACAAGAGCTCCTTTTGTAATTGTTGCTTTACGCTTAGCCTTGCAGCGTAATTGGATATGAATGTTATAAAAAAGACTTGGGGACTGAAACAATACATTAAACTTTCATAAAGCAGTTTATTATAAAGACACCAGACCCTTAGAGCAATGACGCGACTGTGTCCCGTTTAATCCGGTCCTGACTACAGCATCCGTAGGCCTACCAACTTGTTTGAATTTCGTGAGTTTTCTTGATACACAATATTCATCACAGGGTACCAACGGGACTTTATCACCATTCTCGTGATCGTTAAATATTCAAAAAAACTAACTCGCCATTTTGGTTACGCAGCAGTTTAGATCATGCGCTTTTATTTGTGGCACTGCCATCTGTGTAGTGAAAGGGGAAACATGTGTATTTTTATGTGTTTGCCGTATGGCTCTTCTCTACTGGTAAATTATTGTTCTCTCCAACTCTTTGTTTTTAAGTTAACTTGGCCCATTTGCTTCTTCTCCACTCTTCTTTCTTCACGAAGCACGTGCTGCTGCTGTACACAGTTTGAACACTGAATCTGGTGTTCAGAACATGGGGTTACGAAGCATGCAATCTGCTATGTAGGCATACATAAGTACGTATGTCGTATACTTGTGTTTGTATTTATTTACTTATGAAGGAATATATGTTGTCGATGCATCCTGCACACCAGACAGCAAGCTATACAGAATAACACAATACCAAGTGTCGTATAAATACAGTTATTCCTCCTGATGATGGACCTGGAGAGGTCCGAAACATGTAGAAGTTATGAATAAAATTGACGAAATACACTGAGAGTATTGTACACCAAGTTGGTTTCATTTACAAGATCAGTGAACACAGAAAACGTTTTATCACAGAAACGCATTCAACAGCTGCACGGAGTACGAAGACATTAACAAAGTATATGGAAACTGCACACTCTTTCCAGTCTTGGCGAAAGAAGTGTAATTGACAGTGTGGCCGGACTGTTGGCTATCAGCCGGCATATGAAGATATTTCACATATTCTTACATTACTTATGTTACTTTCATTAAGTGGAACGGTGTTAATTTTTGCGGCCACCGTTTGGAATTTGGAACTAAGACTTCTGAAGTTTTACAGCCTTGAACTGTTTACTTTCCATTCGCGTTCTGCCAGTTTAGTCTGTCACAGACCGTCGAGAAAGGATCGGGGCTCACATAAACAGTATATAACTTACTACTATTGTGTACAGGCCTCGCTGTCATGCTGGGGTTTGTGTATGATTAGTATATAATTTCGTATTAAAAGTGACCGAGTTCAAACCAGACTGGTGGCACTAACATAGAAAACAGAAAGCATTACCACTAGATAGGTCAATACAATGGCAAACAAAGCGCTAAACGTGACAGTGGAGTACTTACGTGTGTGAATGTTCATCCTTACTCTGGACATTTCTTGTAACGTGTTTCTAATATGAATGGCGTACTGCAAACAGAATTGTATGACAGACCTACTGCTCACGAGTAGCATTAGCATAACTGAGGAACATAACATTTTTCCAGTATGCTATCTATAATTTTCTCAGTGTGTATTTCAAAGTGATTAATTCAAATTTACCTATTATTATTATTATTATATGCGGGCTTCAGTTCGGCGTTTAAGAAATCTACAAATATATCTTTTTCAAAGATGCAGGTAATTCAGAATTATTCCCAGTTTTTTTTTCCCCGCAACTGCCTGCACGTGGTAACAACTGCAGACGTATGAACTTACTTTCGTCTGTCACGCCAAACACATGCCCATCTTAGCTGACGCTATCAGTATGAACTGACTTCAAACGAGTATTTAACTCTCTTACATTTTATCCAACTTTCACTCTAAAATGTTAAAATAGTATGAAGTCGTAGCATGGTTACAGTATTTCAATAACCTACACTGCACGAACAGAGCTGTCCTTAAAGAAGTTATCTCAAAATTAGTATTATATTGTAACTATTTCAGACGAGGCATGTTTTGTGAATAAATAAAAATGTCATAATAGGAATCCGATATATGTTACTCATATAAGCGGCATAATATCGCCTTACGATTTTCTCTCCAATTTTGCCGTTTGTAAGGAAGACAGTGATTACAATTAGTACTAACACATTCATGGAATTTCGTTGTAACATCACGTAAGCAAGCCATCCACGACAAGATCATATAGTCTTTCACTATCAGAATATTACGGAAACGGAGAATGATAATTTCTCGAAAATAATTAGTATAGAGCGGCATGACTAATCCTTCAATGCAACAAATTTATGATCCCTTTTAATGTGAAAATGTATGTGCTTGTAAGAACCCACTCTAAGCCTATTCAAAATTGCTTCATCTTGTGCTCAAAACGTAGAACTTTCGCTTAATCCGTTAAAACTTAACTTCGTGTACGAGAAGCCATGTTCCTTTCAGAGTATAATCTCATGATTCCTCGTAACTTTTTTTTTGTTAAAAAATTCTTAACAGGTTATCTTCCTTGGCCACTCTAGAAAGACACAAAGAGTAATACATTTCCAAAGTGTTCCCAGTGACAAAAAGTGTAGCATTTTGACCCACCTCCTACTTGGTCCTTTATAAGTTGTAGTGAGTGATAGTTAAGGAAAGGAATAGGTCGCAGGTCAAGAAGGGTTCGCCCTATTTCTTGCGACTGTCTCTTCGGATGGGGTCATACTAGCTCAGGTTATCGGTTGTCAATGTGGGATACAACAAATCAAGCCCCATTAATAGAAAAAGTTAATTTCCAGACAGTTTTCATAACTCTATTTTATCACAAACATTCTTTGGAAATAACTCGTTGATAATCGTAGCATTATAATTAGAAAGCAACAACGCATATCTAATACTGCACCGGCCACAATATCGCTCACTGTTCAGTTACATTGCAAGTTCGCGGGGTTTTAAGCATATCCAGAATTTAGTATCTGGTGCATGAATTCTCGGACTCTCAGAATGTAGTTTGTTAACACTAACTAACCAACTAACTAACTAACTAATTAACTAACTAACTAACCAGCCAGCCCACCCGCCCGCCCGACAGCTCGCCCGACCGACCGAACAACCAACCAACCAACCAACCAACCAACCAACCAACCAACCAACCAACCAACTAACTAAAAAAATACATAAATAACTATATCTGGGATCTTCTGGGATTTTACTGAGGGTAGATTGATAGTTTGTTACCGACGTTTCGCAACAACCCATTGGTCCCGTCTTCGATGGCCAAACACCAAGAAAATTGGACTGCTTGACCCTCGAAGCTGGGACCGATAGGTCGTTACGAAACATCGGTAACAAACTGTCAACCCATTCTGCGTAAAATCCCTGAAGAGCGCAGATCTCATTTATACTGCGGTGGAAACCTGAAAGCACAAAAACATGTAAATAAATTAGTTAATAAAGAAATACACTACTTAATTAATGAATACTAACTAGGCAGCTTCATGTGGGCAGTGAAGTCATCCCTGAGAAGCTATGAGACGTACAGGTAAACAAGAAAGTCCTATTTCTCCACTGAATCATTACGCTGCTTCTTCAGCCACTTCAACATATATCGATTCCCATGACTCGATTTTTCGTCGAAACAGCTACAAAGAAACAAAATGGTCTGGTGGGAATCAGAGGTCCAATCCGTGAATAAAAAGAAACAATACAAGAAACGTCAGGCAAAGTTACTCAGAGAGAGAAACTTAGCTTCACAGATGTTACGGAAATGCACTGGACCTACTATTCGTGATTTTGGAGAGGAGAGGGCAAAATTGGAAGGTCCGGGGTGTATCGCAAGAGACTGCAACATCAAGAACGAATTATACCAATATTACTTTGGGCAGTGTCCACTGTCTGATGTGAAAGAAAACGGTTTCGTGAATAATTAGAAATAATAAACTATAGTAGTTACAAAATCTCACTTCTTATTGCTGATTCTGGTCAAACATTGTGTCAGAGGGTAGGACCTCCTTTGGAATATCGAGCTGGCTCTTTGACACTATACTTCAACTTAAGGGCGCTGATTGATAAATATGAACACCGGTTGAATGTTGCTGAGAGAGGAAACACAAAGTACTCGGAGGATATCGTATTGCACCACTACCATTTTGTCTATTGTGAAAGCAGACCCGAGAGTCTGCGACGATAAAACAGCGTCAAAACTATCTGAAGACTCAACTAATGTAGAGTGTGTGTACTCGTCTAACACAACCATATTTATTGGTAGAATATAAAGTATTTTCTACATAAGGTACAACCACATGTTTCGGCGCTTGATAATGGCCATCTTCAGGTTGTACATGAAATACTTATTAAGCAGTTATACAAAACATACAAGGGATGTTTATATAGGATAGGGAGGGGGTAAAGAGGGCATGAGATCTCGTATCTATGAGATCTCGTGCCCACTTTACCCCCTCCCTTCCCCATATAAACAGCCCATGTATGTTTTATAACCTGAAGATGGTAATTATCAAGCGCCGAAACATGTAGTTGTACCTTATGTAGAAAATACTTTATATTCTACCAATAAATATAGTTGTGTTAGACGAGTACACACACTGTACATTAGTTATTTCATAGAACACAACGGG
>Ga0123352_10004401_pt1 | contig 20740 bp, 16 predicted proteins | sample TergutLab28metaG_FD_89700 | JGI IMG/M metagenome (GOLD analysis project Ga0123352, IMG submission 89700) | Labiotermes labralis P1 segment gut microbial communities from Petit-Saut dam, French Guiana - Lab288 P1 | ecosystem: Host-associated > Arthropoda: Insects > Digestive system > Gut ...
AAAAGACCCCCCCCCCCCCCCATTCATAGAACTTTGAAGTTTCATTACTGTGGTCGAAAGAATCCATCACTGGAACTTACCAGAGCCATACAACTTTATTTCTTTATTATTAATATTATTCTTTCCTTTAAGCCTTGAAATTTCGGAGATATCTATTGCCACCAGTTTTCCGTATTTTAAATATGAATGAATTTTGATCGACCCGATGCGTGCTACGTTACCCGCCTATCTAATTTTTCTTTACTTAACCACCCTAATAATATGAAATATTCTTCAGTCTCCTTTTACTTCATCTTGGGTCCAGCCATTTCCCTCAGCACCGTTAGTTTACGTCACTCCCCTACACAGAGACTAAGCTTAACATTCATACAAAACAGCAAACCGACATACCCTCGGCACAGTACAGCATGTCAATGTCTTACCTACCGTTCGGACATTTCAGAACCTACCCATTCGCTAAGAACTAGTACGCGTTATACAAGCCGGTGTACGGAATATGGCAACTCTACAGAGTGATTCTGATCTCTCTCCTGGCAGATTCTTACCCAAGAAGATTGGAACGTCGTCCTGTTTAACGGAATGGAGAAGACGAGTCATTGGGCGGCGCTATACTTCGTAGCACTTATGACATTCGGTAACTACGTTCTGTTCAACCTGCTTGTCGCCATCTTAGTGGAAGGTTTCTCTGCTGAGGTATGTTGCAGTGAAGTTCGCGAAGTCTAAAGCACAGTGAAGTACTGCTTCTCATCACGTGACGCGCAACGTCATAAAAGAGACTCTCGTGGTACTGTCATGGCGTAAAATTAAGACTCCGAACGCAATCTTATGGCACCTGTGTGCGCGGGCAGTTTTTAAACAGCCTGGAATGGGATTGGGTTAAGGTTATAGCATTGGCGTTTTGAGAGAGAAAATTTGCCCCTTGCAGAGACGTCTCTTTGCTAAAAACATGGGTTTGTGTCCCCACCTCATTACCTCATTTTTTTCCCTTTAATGCCACCACTGGCATCCACGTCGATATACCTTGCGCTGTTTCACGAGATTTTCTTCCGATAAATCTGTGCCTTCCTATCTTAAACAGTGTCATAGTATAAAACCAATATTCTGTGAATCGTGTTTTGTTTTCAGTTGATAGATGGCAACACAGAACGATCTCCACTCTGTAACTGCTGGAAACCGACTAATCCAGCACCCTTATAGTATATCCCCTGCAGGAGTCCAAGTACAGCGACTGAAACCAGTTTTATGAGCAGTGCCATAATATTGCGATCGGGCTGTATGCCTGATATATACGAATGCCACTATCATTAATTGCAGGACCATGTATGCTGTATAATTCTGTACGCCTATTCCATTAAATAGAATTGTGATTGAACTGAAGCGCCAACAGAAGTGTACGAACACTTACTGCAGCACGAACGTTGACGTCATGTGTGGGAAAAATCTCTCAACATCCAGTTTGTTTCACAAATGAAGTAACATCATCCATTCTGGTCCAATTACTTGCTACAATAAAAAACATATACACCAAACTAAAGTCAGTAGCGGGTATATAAATGATGGGCAAATCAGAGATGACTGCAAATAACAGTGTTTATAAGTGTTCGTGGTAATGTAAGAAGGGAAAAAGGCAGTTGACTAAGGGCTTTTATACCAGGACGTGATCAAGTCTGACTTGCGGTACACACGGTCAGTTGCATTCTGTGTTTATTTGGTAACACTCTACGGAAAAGAAGGAAAAATATCGGAAGGGATGTCAGAATTTTAATTTAAATGCCGACAATTTCTTCTTTAGAGATGGATTATTTCTCTAAAGACACATTACGTAAACCGAATTACCTGAGTTCATAAAAATGTTATGTCATGTCATGTCGTGTTATGTTTGTCTGGTTAATAAATGTTCTCATCAAATAGCTTTAAAAACACGGAAATATGAATTGTCTCCCAAACTCCGTCTTAACATCGCATTTTTAATGTTTCAGCGAAACGAGCGCCGCGAACGGGAGCAGCGAGAGTTGGCCAAACAGGCCCTGCAGGCGCAAAAATACGAATACAGCGATCATCTATCGAGTTTCGATGGCACGAGATCGAGTTCCAGTTCGGAGTCTGACAGCTACACCAATGGAACACAGGTACTTCCTGTACTGTGAAAATCAATTTACAGAATCTGCCGATAGACTGACAGCTACACCAATGGAACACAGGTACTTCCTGTACTGTGACAACCAGTTTACAGGCTTTGCCGATAGTCGCCGCAGTTTCTGGAACCTCTGCATCATCTTCTGAGGTTCCGAACTTTCGTACCTCGTCCCGCCTTCAAATTTAATTTTCCTGCCTCTCATTGTCCTCTTCAAATGTAAGCATACGGAAAGTGACTACAGGCTACCGCCGCGAAGTAGATGAGAACCGCGCTCTTCTAGGCTATTAGGCAGCAAGTAGCGGTAACTCATTACCAACTTTCTGGAACAACCTATCGGTCCCATCTTCAAGTGCTGTCTTTTGGGTTGCAAAATTCCAATGACACCATCGGTTTTCAAACACGCTACCTTCCGGCTTGTAGAGCAGTACCTCAACCAACTGCGCCACAGTCTGAATCCTTCTACCTGCTAATTGTAGGTGCAGAAAGTTATTGTCGCACCTGGTCACACTTAAGGACACTCACTCGGTGGAACTCCACTGGACGAGTGATCATCCCGACGCAGAGACCTCTACCTGACAACACAAAACAAGCATGTAAAACACGGACATCCATGCACCCGGCAGGATTCAAACCCGTAATTCCAGCAAGCGAACGGCCGCGCGGCCACCGGAAACGGCCTATTTGAAATTAATTATAAAATATTGGCCCAATGTGTCTCAGCTTTCTTTTCATATTAATTGAAATTCTTCTTTCAAAAAAAACAGAACTTTCAGTTTTGTCATCTGCCTTCCAAATAAGAGTTTCTAAAAATACTAATGCTGATGTACATGAATTGGACGTTTCGTCACCGATTTTTGAGTTCGAGTTACGGTTTTACTGTCCGTTTGTAATTATTTTTCAGGAGTTAAAAAATAAGTGGAGAAGTGCAGAAGAATTGAGGAAGACTGACAATGGACATGGCGAGAAGAACAGCTGGAAACAGAAACAGAAGTTGGATGGTGATTATGAACCAAAGTGCAACATTCAGAAAGGTAACAGAGATACCCACAATTTTATTGTCAGGTCTGCGTTGCCTAGAAACATGTACTTGAAAATTTTATTATTATTATTATTATTATTATCCTTGTTATCACCTTTATGCAGGGTATTTACAATTATATACCTGAAACAAATCATGTTTCTAGGGTACATAGTGTTGCATTATTATTATTATTATTATTATTATTATTATTATTAGTGCATAACATCAGTCAGCAAAGAACGTATCTTGTTGACCATAAAACTCGCGTTCTTTGTGGAAGAAGTTGTATCGAATACTCCTACATATTTTCGTCCAAAAATGCTTCGAATGTGACTATATTTGCCCCCTAAATTCGTCTTCTAAACTTTGTGTTGCAAGTTTCTTGTATTCGTAGTGCAATAACTCATTTACCTCCAACAAAATACACCTAGGTAAATGTAGATACCTGTTATTTTGTAGCATATAAATATTGCCTTCTACATCACCATTTATCAGCCAACTCTCGTGCACTTCACCGTGTGTAACAAATCACACGTTTTTGTGTCTGCTGACGCCGTCTTCACCGAGCGCAGTCCAACTGTAATTTCTTCGCAGCACATCAATTTATTATAAGCACTCATTAATCATCCGTTATAAGGTCTTAGTTTTTTAATCACTAATGCACAGCTTTGGATATCACTGAAGTTCCTTCAGTGACTGTCTCACAAAACCTATATATTACATATACGTTTTTGAAAATGTGTTGTTTCCAACCATGGCGGTCCAACAGAGGCAACACCTGGATGCGGTGCAGTGTCGTACGTTTTTGGGGGGCTGATCAGCAAGTTTGTCTTTGATGTTCTGCAAAATTCTAGTGGATGCACGCACCCACTCCCATCTCGTTGGCTATGGGCCTGCCCCAACCTATGCCCTAATTTTAGTATGATGATTTAAGTATCAAGTTCGAAAAAAACAAACTATAAGGAAACTGACGTGTATAAAATATTTGTGCATACTGTCTCTATTATTTCCAGAAAGCAAAATGCTTTGCCAACCGCCCATAATTACTCACACAGTGGCAACTCCCCAGGACTCCCCAAACACAACACTAGATCCCTCTATGAGGGACTTCAACAACCGCCTGATGGCAACCGCGCTTTATGCTAGTTCCACGTCCATAGATTCCATAGACCGCTCGTCAGTAAGTCAGGCTTGGGTAAGTTCTACTCCGGTGAATCTGTTTGAGAACTAGGAATTTGATGTCATAAAGTAAAAATGCGTGCTGCTGTCAGACCTCGTAGTCTTACGTCGTTGATAAGGTCATTAACTACACCTGTGCAGGTTACCTCAATTCACATTAGCTGAGGTTCTGTAGCTGTGACATTTTGTAATCCCTACTTTATTCAAACTCGTGACTGCTTAGTGGCCCACCTGTGTTGCAGTCGTCACAGCACAGCATTCCTGGACTCTTGAAACCTCCCAGCAACAAGCTGAACGTGAATAACCTCAATCAGCCGACACCAACACTAGGGAGACGTGTCAGCCTTGTGACAGTCAGCAACACGGGTGGTCGAAGGGACACATTGACAAGGTAAGCGCTGTTTGCCTGTTGTACACGCTACACACATTTGAAACATTGCCTTGCATGTTGTTTCCAGAATAGATGTATTGTGAGCTCTTCCATTCACTCCATATCATACACAGTATATATATGGCAATTAATATACATTCCTCTGACTTTAGTTCTTGTAGATTATCCTAGATGGCAGGAGATTGTTTTTTATTGCCCCAAACCTATATGGTGATTAAAAATACAGAGACAATGAAATTGTAGCCCAAAAAAATACATAGGAATTTTTTTATGAATTGTTGAGACATGGGAAATCTTAAGCCTGAACTCACCTTCACTTACTTTGACACTTTCAAGCACAGTGGTAAATGTATATATACATGTAATATAACTCAATACCTTTCTATATTATTACTTTTAATTTGAATTCTTAACTCTTAGGTATATTCATATAAATACACATATATCTAGATGTAGTGACAAATTCCACTTCCAATTGGTCTTTAAATTTGTATTGTTATTTATTATATTATATTGGGTTGATGTCCATATATTATAAGCTGTGCTGTAATATATGAATTGTAATCTGTAATTGGCGTGTCCAGTTTTATGTGTGTGACTGAATGGATGAACAAATAAACTAAACCAAACCAAACCTGCGGTAACATTCTGGAACTCTGAGTTTTTCCCACATACTGTATTTACGTGTTTCATGTGATTCTGACAATAATCAGCATTAGCCAGCTTATCTTTGTCTTGGAAACAAGGTGTTTACTGTGAGGTAGGAACTAAATTTTTAAATATAATTTTACAGTAATTGTAACGGAAAGCCATACCACAGATCATGCCGTTAGTTTCCATCCTCTTCCTTTGGAGGCATAAGGATCCCAAGCTAGTACACATGATATTTATGGTAGACAAAGTGGCATTGGAACAGGTTTCTGCCCCAGGACTTCAGTTTGCCCCTTTCAGTAGTATTTCATCAATGCTCTGTACTCATCTTCATCTTAATATTCCTGTTACCAGAAGGACAAACAGGTTAAGCCTGGGTATCTTCCAAAACACAATGCTCTTTTGGATAAGGGGGAGCATTGGATAGAAAAGTACTTCCACATGTTTTGTGCTTAGAAAAGTTAATAAAACAAAGCTAGGAAGCCAGTGAAATAATTCTTGCTTCCCTTAGCAGATTTCACGTAACATGAACATGTTTCACACAATTCACAGCACACCGCGTATCCAGAGGGTGTGTTCTTGGAAACTGTCACGGCCTTCCTTGAGAAGAAAGTCACGATGTGGCGGGTCTGACATGGATCAGCAAGATCAGACAGGTGATCATGATGTCATCCTGAACAACAACAACATGCTGAGTCCCCCGTAAGTAACAACTGTGCCAACACACCGCCATCTTGACTCATGAGCACCTTCTGCCTCTAGCTTTTTGTCTCTTTTTTATGATAGAAGGAAACTCTCCCGTCTCATACATCTTTCCACAGTCTTTCTATTTTGATCTATTGCCAGCTAATTCCTTACTTGTGAGAGTTCTCACAACACTGTTTCTGACAAATCAGGTCTCCTGGAATGTGATACGATGCTGCAGTTTGGCGGTTCCTGACATTTCAAGGGATCCTGTAACCTCCATCTTCAAGGTAATTAGACCATGGACTGATTACACTTCAAGATGAAGGTTACACAGTCTCTCAAAACTTCAACAACCATTTACCCAGAAAAATGTTACATCCCAGAAGGCTTGAATCCTCAGAAATTATTTTTCATTCCAGAGTGATACATTTTCCTGGACAGTGTACCGTCTTTCAAAATGTCACTTATTGTAGCACACCTTGTTTCCTCATGCACTGCAGCAGTCACTGTGGCGACCACTCGCACTGTAACGGGGGACTTCTGGGCACCATCCGCAATGACACACAGGGTACACCAAACAACAATAGGCACTTCAGCATTAACAACAGCAGCAAGGGACTCAGTCCGCAAAATTCGATCCGGAGTAACCATGATACACCAGGATATTGCCCACTGCCTCAGGTACAGCGGCCTCTTGTTACATTAGTTTCAACTGTAACTGTATTTAATGTATTCTTAAAAACATGGAGGTGGTAGTAACAGATGACAAACCTATACCGTACCACTATGTGTATAGAAGTTTTATGTCCAAGAATTTGTATCATGAATGTTAGCATGTAATACTGAATTGTCAACACATTTTATTCTTCAGATATTTATGGTTTATTTAAATATCAAAAATTTGAGGTTCCTACAGTACTGACTATGAAGACTGCCCTCTTTTGGGATGTGACACCATGTATTGCTAAAAATGTACAAAAATATCAGCTGAATGCCTTTTTCTACCACTCTTTTCACTGTTCTTTCAATTGGTAAGATTAATTAACATATAAAGGTAAGATGATTAGAGTGTAATGAATTGCAGAGGATGCAATTTCCACATAATTTAAGGTGCTGTCCTAGCGTTTGCCTACAACATGTGTGGAATATCGCAAAAGCCTCTTGGGGTAGTGAGTCTAAGGTTTAAACCTATTATCTCCTGAATATGAAGCAGTAAGACCAGCTACATAACATCAGTTTACAGTAGCTTGCATGGGTGGACCAAGTTTCAAAAGTAGCCTTGTTCTGTAAGCATAAAGTACACAAACAGAGACCAAAATACCCCTCATAATTAAAGCTGTCAGTAATGTGGCTGTTGATAGCCATTGCAGTATTTTTTTCAGCTTTTTAGGCCCCATATCAGGATTTGGGTTTAGCACTGCACTCCATGAGCCATTTGCTGATGTATGCAGGTCACAATCCCACATGAGGTTGTTCAAGCAGTGAACAACCTGGGAGATGGATTGAACAGATTCATGCAAAACACTTCTAACTTTCTATCAGACTAGGTGACATCAAGTTTCACAAAACTGCCACCTTTAAAATAATATTATTATATTCTTAATATGTTTGTAATTATACATTTTAAATTTGATTTTATTTATGTGATACAGTGTGCTGTGTAAACCTCTGTAGCTTGCCATTGATGCACGTGAGACCTTTGATGATGACAAGACTGGCCATATCTGTTGCCAAAACATAATGGAGCATAGTCCAGTGTGCATGTTACACCTGATGGTTATATTTTCTGTAATTAGTTTCACCTGTGTGTGTGGAAATAGCACAATAAATCACTGACATAAAAATGGAAGGAATTTATTCAACTTGTTTTAATTCTTTTTGTCCCAAAGAAGGGCTAGCAGGTCCTTCCCAACATCAGAACATATATACCACAGTACACATTGTCACATGCCAGATGTCATTGACCTTCATATTAACTGCCAAGAACACCTCAGAAACTCACAAGGTATGAATGATTTGCAGGTTTCATGGGTTGGGTCTCTTACCCGACAGAACTCACTGTCCAGTAGCAACTGCCAGCCAACTCCATCACAGCACCAGCAGCTCACCCCACAAAACTCGTTGTCATCCTACCACAGTAGTGTATATAATGGAGGAAGAGGTGGACGTTCAAGCTCCCTTCAGTATGATGACAATAGTAAACCCATCAACAACCTAACAGCTAGAGGTACACTGTTCATTACAGACGTTTCTCACTCCAGAAACGTGGACTCTTACCTTGCACAGCTTGCTTAGTATTTGGGATTTTCATATGAATGAAAGTTCTCAGTGTGACCAGGTGTGTTATGACTGTGTTTATTTGTGTAGGTAGCTATCAGTGCTTTTGACAAACCTGCTGCCTGCATTTTCACTTCTGCTGTGGAGACAAGGTCAGTAAGTTGGTCTAAAACATTGGTACCCAGAATGTCATACCGCATGAACCACAACCTGAAATCATCCATTGCAGACATTGACACATACATTCACAGGATCCAGATGTTGGTGAGATTGCCCATAGGATGTGGAGTAAGTCATAAAATATGAAATAGATGGATAAGTACAGTTCAGAGCATGATTAAGTTGAATGATACAGTACTTGTTGTTTGTGCAACAGGTAACAGATAAACCAGAAGCCTCTAGCTCAGGTGTAATGAAGACTGAACAAATAACTTCAAAAAGTAGGGCAGGATGCACACCATTTTGAGCAATAAGTAGATTTAGTAGTTTGTTTAAATTAAGCACAGTTAAAAATGTATTATTTTAATAAGAAAACTAACAATTATTATAAATATTTTATTTTAAACTTCACAGCATTATTTTCACTTTACTGATGTATGTTGTATGTTACCATTCAGGGATAACAAACGTCTCCCAGTCTGTATGATACCTGATAAAAAAAATTGTTATCTTTTAAATGCACACAAAATAAATGTATGTATGTCTTTAACACCGAAGCTGGTCATATTCTGTACCTGAACAAAGACCATTTATAGTGTTGCATAAAATGAAATGGCAAGCCACATTTGGGACTTATGAATTACACTTTTGCTTGTACCGTACATCATATATCTCCAAATATAAGACAACCCTGCATTGAACATAATTAACCCTTTACAGACTTTCTGTATCCAGCAAAATACCTAGTTGGGAGCTATCACCATAACTTTAAGGTGACCTTCCCCCCTCCCACAACTTTACAGACAAAAAATAAGGATAAAGTTCACATATTTTCATTAAGTACAAAAAAACTTTTAAAAAGTAATGAAACATCTGTTCAAGAGTGTGTGTTACATGTGTGTGTGTGTTGTAGTGACATCTTGTTAAGGCTGCTTATCAGAAATGATGTCATTGCAAATGATGAATAGTGTGGGGCAGGGGTGCACAAATCCAGAGCTCCAGATTGCCTGCACAACAAAATTTTGTGCCATGGCATCTGATATCTGAGGGCCCTCAGTATGGAACTTGCTTCATGTCACTCTTCTAGCATCCAGAATTTTTAGATGGCCGCTAGATTTCTGAAGAATGTTCAGACCCCTGATAGAGGACGTGTTTGGTGCTCAGCCACTTCTGTCACTGTTGTTCTAGCCATGGCAGAGGTTTCACCCTTGCCCAGAGTCAAACACGTGCATGATGACCCTGTCAGTATGACACCTCAACAGAGTTCTTGTCAGGCCTCAACATTAATCAATCCAGATGGAGCTGGCTCAAATGCTGGAGTTGTTGCAGAGAATAACAGTGGTTCTGGTTCACCAGCAGCCATCAAGAAGGTGTTCATGTTCTTCGAGCCCAGGGGGTGCCTCAAGGAGAGAGATGACTACTCACTCTACCTGTTCGCACCTCACAATAGGTAAACTTATTTATTTGCTTGGGAGACAGTGAATTAGTTCCTTATAAGGTTGCAAGAGATGTAAAATGAAGTATGTAAAGGAACATATAGCCCTTAAAAGCACAGTGGTTACTATATTTACCAACTGCTTTTAAGGCTAAAAATTATGTGTTTGTGTGTTTCATATGATTCTGCCTGTAAACATTAATGATCCCCCAAAATAATTTATTAACGCTGTGCAACATAATTTCTATTAACAAATGTTTCGAAATTCAGTTTTTCTGCATATTATACCATATATTAATGTTAGAAAGGTGACAGATGGTAGGTGGATTCATACGAACATAAACCAATGTGATAAAACCGCATGATATTTGAGGTTTTCACAATGATGAATGGGGAGCCATAGTAGCTAATCAATAAAGCAACTTGCTATCTATGGGCTGGGCGGTCTGGGGTTTGAATTCCTTCATGCACAAGAGATTTTCTGTCCTCGAAAACCATCCAGACCAGCTCTACTCCCCACCCAGCCTTCTATTAAATGGGCACCGGAGGCTCTTTGTCCGGGTGTAAGTAAGCCAGGGCGTGAAGCTGGCCACTCACCTCCATCTATTACCATGGTTGAGAATGAATGCATGTATACGTCATCGACACCTATATTTCTTCATGACGGACAAGTTTACATTACCTTTCACAGTGGCACATGTGAATATCATAGTCTTCCGGGATGTGACACTGTGTAGTCTGATACATAGGTACCAACATTTCAGAAGAACATACAGCCTTCTTCTTCTGCTCTGAAGATGAAATGTTTGTATCATCTACCATACTACACAGAAACACATCAGACGATGGTTATATTCAGAGATTCTTGTCTTTGGTATTACAGATTCAGAGGAATGTGCAAGAAGCTAGTAGACAAGAAGTGGTTTGATAATGTAATCCTCCTGTTCATTGCTCTGAACTGCATCACCCTGGCGATGGAACGCCCAAACATACCACCAGACAGCACTGAACGCATGTTTCTCTCCACTGCCAATTATATTTTCACAGTCGTGTTTGCTGTTGAAATGTTCGTCAAGGTGCAGTACCATTGCAACAATTTCCTTATGCCAAAGTGATATTTAAGATTTACCACCATGAATAAATACTCTAAAAACAATGAGGCATGTCACATTTGAGCTAATACCCATTGTTTCAGAGACTCACTACATCTGTCATAAACAACGACTGGTTTGTGTTTATAATGTAAATGTGGTGTGTTTTCTGTAACATTGGAACTAAATTTATAAGTATGATTCAGATGAATGTTATGCTTCAGATGTAAACAAAGAGTTTAATGATAAGTGAAACACTTCTGAATTCCTTCAGTAATAATTTCAAGAATGAATGGCACATGGACTATTGAATTCTTATGAAACTTGCTGTGTTTTGATAATTTTGACAGTTTACATTGCAAATTTGATGCAACACCGATATTGATTCACAAAGAAAGTATTTGCCTTTTCTAGGTGATCACTGCTGGAATGGTGTACGGGCAAGAGGCGTACTTCACATCAGGTTGGAATATAATGGACGGTTCACTGGTCATCATCTCCATAATCGACTTGCTCATGTCCCTAGTGTCAGAGGGCAGCCCACGGATATTTAACATTCTCAGGGTACGCAAGTACTTCTTTTCCTGGAAAGTACTGCATAACATTCTCCTGCATTTTTTGGTCCAAAGGTGCATCAATGTGACCAGTAGAAATATCATATTTACTGCTGTTGTTTGAGTGAGTACTTGTGAATTTGAACACAGGAGTAAAATATTTTTTTCCCCTAAATTTGCTTTCTGATACCAAGGTTCATCTTACGGCCTGCAAAATATATAGTAAGTTCCCGGAGAAAAAAAATCATTGTTATAGAATGACCAACGTTTGCATGTGACATGGTGTCTGCAGAAGGAAGTTCTGTCAGTAGATGAGACCATGAGGAATATTATGCATGACAGGTTGATACTGTAATCAAGACTTTAATCATTGTCACAAATGAATAGTGTTCAACAGCCTTTGGACATTTCTATTGGGCTTCTATTGTAAAAATAGGTTTTCTGACTGTTTTACTAAGGGTATTACATAAAGCAGGATTATCAGAAAGATGCTTCATTTATATATATACATATAAGGCTGTAGAGAAATTTCTCTGTGCAAGGATATGAGTCAGCTGGGATATGACACTGTTTTGTTGGGTGAGCGGTTCCTGACATTTTGAACAATTGTACTCTGTGCACCTTCAGGGGTCAATTGCTGGAAGGGATAATTTCTTCTTGGACTGCTTAACCCTTTTTGATGAAGGCATTATGATCCTTTGAGACGTCAGGGACCACTAACCCATAAACACAGCATCGTATCCCAAAAGACTTGAGTCCTTAGTAAACCGCTGTGAGAACCTCCAGCATTATTTGCTCCTTGTACTACTTCTATTGCAACACACATCCATAAACATGTCATTGCAGGTTTTTAGGCTGTTAAGGTCACTTCGTCCGCTGCGTGTGATAAATCGAGCACCAGGCCTGAAGCTTGTTGTTCAGACTCTGCTTTCATCCCTTCGCCCTATTGGAAACATTGTTCTCATCTGTTGTACATTCTTCATCATATTTGGAATTTTAGGTGTTCAGGTAAAACTTACATATGCACTTACTGTACTCAAGAGTTCATAGGTTTCTTCCCCACTACCACAGTCCACATTCAGTCCTAACCTGCAATATCAATGTAACCAATCTGACCAAACATGTTTTCTCACACACCATCCTCTTACTGAAAGTTTTACCAACCAACATTTTGTTAATATCACTTCTTTTCTGTATATCCAAGACATCATGATATATTTAATTTAGTTAAAATAGCAGTATTATTTGTAACACATCCAGCAGAAAATTCCTCACTAAACAGGTCGGTTCATACAGCTCTCCTGTGGTTACACAGAGCATTCTGTGCCTCTTATTGTGTGTATGATTTTGATTGTGAACAATTCAAATTCTGCTTTCTGAAAACAAGACATGATGTTTCACATCAACATAAAAACAAGAAGTTCAGCTATATTTGCATATAGTTAGTTATGTAGTTTGTAGAAAATACGTTGAATTGCGGATCTGAATCATGGCAAAAACGTGCAAAATATGTCCATCACTTAAAGCCTTGTAACAGTTTACTGTAGACAGCGTTCAAAAGAAGTGAACAGTCTCTAAGGCAGGAGGTTGTGAAAAATACCAACACATTTTGTATGAGACTTTCTGTGTGTTTAGGACTCTCTGGACATAGAAGTTTCATTGACATAAAAAATATATATTTAGTCCAGTGTAGCATGTTTCTTAACATGTAAGGGTATTTTAATATTGTTACATCTATTTTTATCATCAAAATTCTTTGTCACGGTTTCTTTTATTAAGGAATTTGCCACAGTTATTTTTGAAAGGATTTTTAAATACAACATGAGAAAAGTGATAACCACCTGCTTGTATTTTATGTATGGGAATTAAATTATTTATAGTGTAATGCATTTCTTTCATCACTTTCTCGAGCAACACAACTGTCACAGTGTCCCAGCACATATGGGGTTTCGTGAAATAAAGCTGCCTTGCTGTCCGTGACAGTAACAGAAGTATGTTTATATAATCGGTAAATATTTTTGTATTTGCTTCAGATTTTTCATGTTGAAAATGTACTACTGTTTATTGATGTTGGAACCTGCAGTTTAGACGAAACACTTGTATTTTCTGTACTAGTGTATTGTTCTGCCTGTATTTATTTTCTCTCGTAGGCGAAAAATAATTGCTTGTTGTTATAACATGTTTCTATTACTATCACAGGCAGTCTGTTAAACTCAGCCACACCACCTTTGAAATCTGTAATTTTGTTGTGTAGTCACTTACATGGTTGCAGATATATCAGATGAACCATCTGCTTCAATAATCAGTACAGAAATCCCTGAATATGGTGTGAGCACATTCCTCCACAACACTGGATACCAGCTACAGGACTACCATGGTGCAATAAACAAGAACACTGCAGTGTAGACATACTTCGTAATCTTATCTAGTTTAGTAGGAGCTGGGGTGTCACAGTTACTGTAGCGACTCTGCTGCAGTGTGGTCAGTGAGGCACAAGAAATGTTTCTCCTTGCTGAAACATCCAGAGCAGTTCTGGGGCTCACCCAGCCTCCCATCTAATTTGCACCAGGGATACTATCTGCAGAGGTAGAGTGACCAGGGTATGATGCTGAGCACTTACCACCATCCACTGCCATATTTTCCCATATGCTGTCTTACTGTGGCATATAATTAAACATAACTGACAACTCCACACTTTCCTTTACATTGTTTGGAATAATTTGAAGCTGTAAATTGTGTTTCAGAGTGCTTATACTAGGAACTAAATAAATTGTGTTTTTCTTCTGCAGCTATTCAAAGGCACATTTTACTATTGTGACGGTCGAAATGTCACGACTGTAAGAAACAGATCCGATTGTGAAAGTAACAACGAGAATGTATGGGTAAACCGGAAGTACAACTTTGATGACCTGGGGAAGGCCCTTATGTCACTTTTTGTTCTTTCATCACGCGATGGTTGGGTCAACATAATGTATACTGGACTGGATGCTGTTGGTGTGGATCAGCAAGTGAGTACTTGTCTAACAGCGCTAACCATCAAAGTGATGACAATTCTTCATACATTAGCAGAATCACTCGTTACCCATCCAGGATATGGTTGCTGTCTTTTTCAGTATAGTAAAATGCAGCAGTTAAAACTTTAAAGAAAGAATTACACTCACATTTTGAAAATGTGGATATTTTCAAAATTATGTTGGACTGCAAGAGAGAAAATGGGAGATATCCCTTTAATTGGCATGGGATTAAAAAACAAATTTGAAATTAAAGTAAACTTATTTGATTTATGAAAGACTGGAGATGGAAATTTGAATTCAATCCAAAAATCCCACCACATTGCTTGCAAATTTTTGTAACTTCTGAAGTTACTCTGTATCAAGGGTACGCAAATTCTTCCGAAAATCTTGGAGCCACCTGAAAATTCTAGGTGTAAGCGTGACATGAAACAAGTTACATGCTGAGCAACCACAATTCAGGGATGATCTTTGAAACTGACAGTTTTCTGGTACTCCTTGCTCAGCACATGTGAACTGATACACATTTTTTGTGTAAAGGAAAAACCCCCAATAATTATAAAATTTAATCTTCCTGGCAACCAGGCACTTGCCATACATGTTGTTTAGAGTACAGGGTAAATTTTAGAATATTTCTTCAGGAAAGAGGACATTCAGATTGATGCATATTAAATTACAAGTGAAATGAGGCCGATGATACACAAAGCAAGCATGGGACATACAATAAGTATGTATAAAGTTTTGATAGGAAAACATGTATAGAAGAGATAACTTGGAAGAACTAATTGTAGATGAGAGGGTAATTTTATAGTGGAACATGAAGGGTATGTATCGTCAAGTTATGGACTGAATTTATCTGCTTCACAATAGGGCCACTAGTCTGTGGACTATGACACCTTGTAACCAATGTTGTAATAAGTATTTGCTGTCTCAGTGCTGTGTTGTGAAAGTGGAAATTTGATAACTAGCCATGAGACTATATGGTGTTAGAACCCAGAAGAATAGAATTTAACCTTTGTCTTATAAGCAAAATTTTGAGAGTACAAGGAACTAGGAGGTGCTGTAAGAATCTTATGTTTGTCACTGTCCGCAGTCTGAGCTATGCTGACATTTACTGGTTTCAGATAGTGGCTTTGCATCCTTCATCAGTTTAAAGTAATGTCACATTAGGCTGCTGGATACATTAATTCATGGTAAACTGTAAGGCTATACCAATTTACAACAAAAAACAGAGCCACTTTACAGGATGAATGCGTATGAAGGATGCCCCAGCCGCTGGACAGTTTTCAGTGTAATATTTTTGTAATGAATTATGTGTTACAAGAAAACTTCAGAGAATTGTTAGAGAATACTGTTGGATAATTTGCTTATTTTCAGCCAATAGAGAATTATTCCGAATGGCGACTCCTGTACTTTATTTCATTCATTCTTCTGGTGGGCTTCTTTGTGCTCAACATGTTTGTGGGTGTTGTTGTGGAGAATTTCCATCGCTGCAGAGAGGAGCAGGAAAAGGAAGAGAGAGTGCGACGTGCCGCAAAAAGAGCCAAGCAGATGGAGAAAAAGAGACGAAGTAGGTTATGTGTTTTTTATTCCATCAAATCTGCCAAATTTTGTTCAGGATCCTCCCTCCCTCCTGTTCTAACACAACACAACACGGTATAGACTTTCTCCCACTGTCTTAGCCGCTTCATTGTGGCTCTGCAACAGTATTGACAGACAGTATGTAAGCATTGCTTCATACTGACATGCCTCTTGTCCCTGAGCCTCACTTTCGTGGCTGTCTTATTTATATTCTGAGATTTACCGACATGAAAGATTATTCTCTTGTGAAATGTAATGCCATATAGAGTAAAACCCGGATTTTTCATTCTACTATTTTGCAGTTTCTGTGATTTTGCATACTTTTTGTATGTTCCCTGCAAAATTTCCATAAGAACAACATTACCCAGATTTTACACTATTTGAGTTGGTCCCCACAAGAATGAAAATTCTGGGTTTTACTCTAGTTTGAAATAAATTTTCTGATGTCTCATAGGAACATGCTGTCTCCATCATCAAAGTATTTCCTCTTGTCTGAATGTGGAAGCAGCAGTTTCCTCCAGAATATTGGTAAATTTCCACTGGACTACACAGCTTTACTTACTGGAAGACGATACTCTTCAGGATCATAACTATGGCAGAAGTGTATATTAAAGTTGTCCATAATGGGCCAGGATAGCGAATCGCTACGGGCTGAACGGTCCGGGGATCGAATCCCAGTGGGGGCGAGATTTTCTGTACCCGTCCAGACCAACCCTGGGGCTCACCCAGCCTACTATACAGTGGGTACTGCATCTTTCCCAGGGGTAAAGCAGTGGGGACGTGGCGTTTTCTACCCACCCCCATCTAGCGCCAATGTTAAAGAAGAGTAGAGCTATACCACCACTCCCCATCTGAGACTTTGTGGCCTGTTCTAGAGTGAACTTTACCTTTACCTTTTAAAGTTGTCCCTATGCATGCTGTTAAGACATGTGGGGAACTAGATATGTAACTTGCTCTATTGTTAACCTGACCTATAGATGGAGGTTAGCTTCCAGCCTCATGCTACAGCCACTCTAACCCCTGGGAATAAGCCCCCAGGACCTACTGAATAGGAGTGTGGGTGGGTTCGCATAGCATTTGGAGTACAGAAACTTTTATTTCTTCTACCAAGATTGGAACACCAGATCATCCAGCTCATAACCCAGTCAACTGAGCTATCCCAAGTCCTATTCACTATAATGACCAACCTCCAATCTACATTTCCTCACATAGGTAATTTGCAGTAACAACACTGCATCTGATTAATAAATCATTTTCAACGTCAAACCTGTTAACAGCAACTTGACAACATCCAACATCACAGCATTTTTCTAAGGTTTGAAGCTTTGTGGTGAATAAATGCTTTACAATTCTTGTTGTGCAATCAGCCATGTGAGTTCTCAGTTGGAGACAGCATTTATGTGAGAGAACATGACATGGAGACATTGGCTCCATAACTGAACTGTGATGCAGCTGGTCTGTTTCAGTGCTCCACTATATAATACTAAGACTCTCTTGCTGTATTTCAGGAATGCATGAGCCACCATATTATACAAGTTACTCACATTCGAGGCTAATGGTTCATAATGTAGTCACATCCAAATATTTTGACTTGGCAATAGCTGCAGTGATTGGCCTCAATGTTGTGACAATGGCAATGGAGTTCTACCTGATGCCTAAGGTATGACACAAAATGGCTGTAGTGTTACTGATTCCAGTGTACTTTCGTTAGTTCATCAGCATTCATAATTAATACTTATGAATAGTGTTGGCTTTTATTGTATAGGAGGTCACAGGAGCTTTTACTGTAGGTGTATCAGGCAGTGGTTTCAGGATTGTGTAGTGTTCTCCACTGGGCCTGGTGATCATGGTAATGATCCATGGGGTTCCATAAAAGGCAGGACACTTCTTCACTGAATAAGTGCTGTTACCTGCACAAGAAGGACCTTTCTTCAAAAATTAATTAGATACTGTGGTACAGGAGGCTCAGATGTGCGCTTCTCACCCTTTCCTGCAGTCAGATGGAAAAAAATATATATTTCAAACCTATCAATCTTTAATACCACTGTCTATGTTTTTATCATCTCCTGCTGTAATTATGCCATACACCAAACAGTACTGATTAATGAAACACCTTTGTCTTGTTAACCCTTATCCTGCTAACATGGAGAATATGGTGAACGCCCAATAATGCCAGCAAATGGCAGATGGGATTTAACTCGACATTTAAAGGGTTAAGCGATTGTGACTACAGCAAAATAAAATTAGTAGAATTCGTTTTCTGCAGTTTCTGTTTTGATAATGACCATGTGCTTGCTTGTAATGTGCTTAGAGTTGGTGTGGTTTGGGGTGTGGCTGTGTGGTGTAATTCTGAATGAGGGACCTAAACCTTTTGACATTCCCAGGTCCCAAAAATGGCAACTATATTTATCCTTGACAAGAAGTATGAAAATACTTTTTGGTCATCAAACTCTATGCTATATAATTTAATAGTGTTATATAAGAATTCAGAGTGCTGAAACTGTTTCTAATTTAAAGGTGTGTATATGTTGTATAAAAAGAAGTTATTCCATGGACTTGGAAATTTTCCCATTAATCACACAAACAAGGAGTGTCCTTTTTGAGGTTAAAGGCATGTTACCTTGGTCTTATTTCTAGTTTTAAAATTTGATGAGTTCGATTGTACTCTAAATGTTAATAAGCCAATACATCACAAGTGCATCTATTTCATTGTGGCAAATATTAAATTGCTTTTGTTTTTAACATTTGCACACAGGCACTGACGTATACACTCAAGATCTTCAATTACTTCTTCACAGCCGTTTTTATCTTGGAATCTGTCATGAAACTAGTAGCTTTGGGTCTTCATCTGTACTTCAAAGACAAGTAAGACATCTTTTGGACCAGTAGCTTTATATTGCTCTTTTTGTCCTTATTTATGTTTATTCTTATAACAACAGATTTTGTTTAACTCAAAACTGATTACTACTAGTACCGCTTTTACGTTGGATGTTAGAATGATGTCAACATAAAATTCGGTTCACTACTCATATATTAAGGAAGAAAATATATGAGATTAAAATACACAATATAAACCAACAAAATGCACCTTTTCTAAATTAATATTGTAAGTTTATATATTGTATAATATTATTATATTATATTGTATTTTGTATAATTATATAACCATGCAAGGTGCAAAAAAACATAAAATTAAAAACAGAGGTTTGTAAAGAAGGTAATAGGTGCTTTATAACTTACGTACAAAAGAATACCATCAGAGCACACATACTAGATTTAAATATATTTTTAATAAACCTCCAGCACGTCTTGATTAATTCCAACTATCACATCAGGGAGACTTTTACAAGTATTCTTTTATGTGAAGTTCTTGCACTACACGGTCACACAATGGGTCAGTTTAAGATTATTAGTGTTAGTGAAGCAATCATAGTCTGTAAATACAAGACTACAGGTTGAAAACTGCCGATGAGAGGTGGGGATGCCAATAAAAGTTACAGGTGACCAGCGGTCCAGAAGGGGGCCCACAGTCCCACTCTGTCACATATTTTTTTGTCTTTCACCGTAGTATCAAATGTAATTAGGTAGTGATTTGTCATGTTAAAGACACTTGCGGCTAGCAGCCATCTTGTGTATTTTGCTGTCGCTTTGTTTCCATATATTTTCCCTTGCTGGAGGCCCAAAATAATTTTTCACTGGGTTCCAATGCTTTCACCTGCCCTGGTTGGACACTTCTAAATGTGTGTGCAAATGTTTGGTTTGACAGTACATCAGATATGAGGGACATTTACTAAAGACATTTAAAACTAACACATGTACTGTGATAATGGTCTTTTGTATTACCTGGAGTGCACGACAATAGAGTGGATCAGTTTAAGATTTATGTGATTGGTTTGTAAAGGGTTCTGACATTGGTATGTGGCTCTGGACTTGTTCTTTTGTCTAGTGGTACAAACAGAAGATACCATTTTGGAAAGTGAATTCAGTGACTGAGTGTTGACCTTTCTCAAGGACACAACTGCCTTCCTGCCACTCCACTTTCCCACCCGAGGAGAAACAGATCCTTATTCCATGACACTTGTGTCCTGTTCAGACACCAGATGAGAATGATGCCCATTACTTAATAGTCAGCTTATTATTGCACTAAGAACGTGAAATACAGAATAAAATCTTTAACAAGAAACATAATTGTCAAGAATTAACAGAATTAAGACTTCTGTCTTCTGACACCATGCAGTCTGGTAGGCTCTTCTTGCATCATGATGAAAGTGTAAAGACATTTTACTGAGGTGACCAGAAGAAATCTCAAAGAACAGTCTTCTCCACTCCCACCTTCATCTGTTACAATTCCCCTTCAGCATCCTTAATATTACCCCCCCCCCCCAAAAGACCCCCTTCATTTTCAATAAATAATATTTGTGTGGGTAAACACCTCAATACAACCAACACCACTATGACGACATCCAACTGGTTCCATCTTAAAAAAAAATTATTATGAACACCACATTTACATTTCTTTTTTATTTATATTTTATCTTTCTTTCTTTAGTTAGAACATCAGCTTTC
>Ga0123352_10004402_pt1 | contig 20733 bp, 9 predicted proteins | sample TergutLab28metaG_FD_89700 | JGI IMG/M metagenome (GOLD analysis project Ga0123352, IMG submission 89700) | Labiotermes labralis P1 segment gut microbial communities from Petit-Saut dam, French Guiana - Lab288 P1 | ecosystem: Host-associated > Arthropoda: Insects > Digestive system > Gut ...
GGGGGGGGGGGGGGGGGTGCTAGGTAGCGGGGTGCGAGGGACTGCTGGATATAGGAGGGACTACTATACTACTATTGGTAGGAGTGGGAGACGTTTCTGCTATTACACAAGCACTGAAGTGAACAGGGGTGTGAGTAGCGAGTAGCGAAGGAATGTACTGTGCGAATGCTTTCAGGACAGGTCGTAGAAACTCGTCATTCCCAACGATATGTTTGCGCATGCGCATCTGTCACCTTCCTATCTGGGATTATCTCCTGATCTGTGGACTGTATGGTTTGTATCAAGTAGGACACATTACTGGAATACGAACAAAATGCAACGAATGTTTTAACCATCTTAAGCATCATTCGTATCGATTACTGCTCCGAAGAACAGAATTACCTGTACAATACATATACACGGATTTGTCATTAATTAAAAACTGCGTCACTTTGAACTTATTATGACGCATGTCGGCTGTGTACTCTACAATCTTGTGTTCATAATTTAATATGTAATCTAGTTTGTTTGTTTGTTTGTTCGTATAGATACATATACTTGCTGACTGTCTTCACTTCCATTTCCATCAGCCACCAAATAATTTTAACATCCATTCTGTACCGAGTCGCTAGTTCTATGTCCTAGTCAGAGACAGCATTAATAGGATATGACGGAATGACGTCAGTGTCGTGCGTCTTCGGATAGGCCTTTCTTAATGTCCGCCGAAATGGAGGTGTAATTTCAATAAACTAGCAAGAAGAAAAAAAAAACGCTGATATAGGCCTATTATGCTGGTCTTCCGTCAAGAAATTCAATACACAAACACAAATCTTTAAATAACAGTGATGGTAACCGCATGTGCCTCATATTGTAACATTAAGAAAATCTGCACTTCTTTGAAAAGGTGCATTGATATGTTTTTATATCATTCCTACAATCAGTAACGACTATTTATTGGCTGAACTTTATACCGGAGATGAGCTGTGTTCTGTGTGAGGTACGAACTGAATTTTTACATATAATTTAAAAAATAACCGTCTTTAAAGCGTTTAAAACTAAATTAAATTCACTTGCTGATAGAATCTGAAGTACGAATTTTATGACCAGTCTCGCCTCACTGGCGCCGATTAAGCATAGAGCGCATTGTGCAGAGAACCACCACGTACATGGTTATCTTTGGTATGCATCGGTCTACAGCATTTGGTAGGTATTCACACAGATTTTCAGAAACAGACAGTACCACACACCACACGTTTTTCTGACGTCAGTACTGAAATGTTAAAACAAGAACAATCCTAGTCTCTAGAAAATTTTGTGTTCATCTTTATCGTCATACCCATTTCATCTCTTCAGAAATGATACATTTATTTATTTCGTTTAAACTGGCAACTATAACTGTAATAAATCCAGATTTTAATTAGTATGTTACGGCTGGGTAGCAAAGAGTACAAAATCGGAATAGGATCATTTTTGTATCCTATGATTGTTCCTTTGAAATATTGGTCTTTGAGTTGTTTGCTTCAAGAATTTTCCCTTGAACAAAAGTACATTATTCGGGTTGTTCTAGTCAAATGGGTCAGTGTCTTAATATAGAGCCGCATTAAATTACGATATTTCGGATGTAAAATACCGAGAGGAAGTAGAAAGATATTCGACCATTCTTACAACCAGTAATTTGCATTAACTAAAGTCTTTAATGTGGTTAGTCCCTGTCAAAATGAAGTGAATTCTGCACGTTTCGGAGAACTTTTCCAAGGTCGACCAGCAATGGTTTTTTTTCTACCCCTATCATATTAATGGCCCGCTCCGAATTACCAAACACACAACAAATAGTTACATCATCAAATACATCGGTCCCTGAAAGAAAGAGAACATTCTCCGAGACGTGGGGCTTTCATTGCATACTCAAGTGGCTGACTACGCTGTAGCAAATTCATTGCATTCGGTTCACGTGAAAGTTTCGAATCTTAAATAATTTACGTGTTTATCCCACTGGTAATAATTATAACATAAGTATTTATTGCGCTGTAAAAAATGTAGGAATGAATGTTTATGGTCTTACACTGACACACTTCCGTCAAGTGAGTTCTGTCATTACGGCGATAAATTTGCCTTCAGGTTGTGTTTAATGGTTTTAATGGTTTTGTGTGTAAAAAATGTTTTAATCATTGGCGTACTTGACCTCAGCTACGATTAGTGCGTGGACAAATTTAATCCACGTTTGGGGCTGGCAAAATGGCCGAGACAGAAACAATACTTAAGTTCAAATTTGAAGCGCTCTCGTGTTATTACTTTGTTTTGATTGAAACTTGAGAAATCAAAGCCAAAAATAGTGTGCATAGTGTTGTTATGGAATGTACACTGCAGTGTATAGCACGGTTGAAACAATAAAGATGGAATGGCAACATATGAAACCAACTTGTTTGCAGGTGCGAGTAAAAAGGTGGTTGTCCATACTTTATTCTGTTCATATTTTAAATGTAAAAGTGGCTTCCATTTTCACAAGTTTAGTATTTTCCTAGGTTTATGTATTGTGTGAATGTGTAATGTCTGTATATAGTGGAATGACTGAATATCTTAGCTTGTGTTCTGCATCAGCTAATTGAGCAACAATTATAATTCTGATGATACAACGTCGTTATTTCATTAATGTCATATTCATCAAGGTTTATTATCACCTGTCATTTAAATGGAACTGACTGTTTTGTTTATTGTCATTAATTTTTGTACAACAAAAATATTGTAAGTAAAATACCATTAGTGAATTACGCCATTAAAATACACGTGAACTTGTACCAAGGACTGGTTTTCAATTAAATTTCATAATGTAATCACGTCCAGTTCCACTCATGTTTACATATTTATGTAGACTATCACATTTAATGCCCTCTCCCTCCCTCCTCGCCTCCTTCCCACCCTCTCTCTCTCTCTGTCTCTCTCTCTCTCTATGTACATGTATATTGATCCTGTTAGCATATGTAATTCCGTCCTACACACAAAGTCCACAATTCGTATGTATTTAATCTGTGTACAACTTGAATTTTGAAAAGCAATTTTTAGAGATTTGAAGAGTACGCATTTAGAGGGGAGTTCTGTTCACAGACATACAGAATAACCTGTAACATAATATTATCTTCATCAGTTTACATACACACTTTTACAAATTAAGTGCAGCTGAGTAAAGATTCTTGAAAATGGATCGTACAGGCGTGTGTGATAAGCATGCGGGAGAATAACCTGATTTTATTGTGCTCTTAGGTAAATAGCGTAATATTCAAAATGTTTAATAATGCTGCAATACACATTCATATACATTGTATATAGAAAAATAATAAAAAAGAGGATAAAAATGATCAGTTTGTATTTCATATTTTCGAAACTATGTGCAATGTTATGTAATTATTCTGACTGGCAGAATATTATAACATAGGTTCCACCGGTCGCTCATTGGTTCAGATAGTCGAAGGCCTGAGACCCACGCTACATATCAGGCCAGTCTACTCTAGGTTTGTGTGAAGAAAGATACATCGAGATATTTTGTATCCAAGTCCTCCAGCCTTACCGTCTGTTTTACTCCACAAATACTACACAATTATTCTTTCGTCTGTCACCAGCGCAATGTGACCGCAGGAATTTACAGCGTTGTTAAACAGCACATTTTAGGCTCTAACATTAGGACCTAATTGAAATCTTACTGCTACTGCTCCTACTACTACTACTAACAGCAGCAGCACCACCACCACCACCAACACCACCACTATTACTACTACTACTACTAACAGCAGCAGCACCACCACCACCACCAACACCACCACTATTACTACTACTACTACTACCACCACCACTACTACTACTACCACCACCAGCACCACCACCACTACTACTACTACTACTACTACTACTTCTACTACTACTACTACTACTACTACTACTACTACTACTACTAATAATAATAATAATAATAATTGTTACTACGTCCAGAACTTCGTTGGTTTATTAAATTTGTCCGACTGATATAATAACAGGATGAACTAATACTTGATGGCTTAGTTCATGGCGCCCTCAGTGTGCCAAATAAAGAACGAGATATTTGGGGCATTAATAAAGAAGCCGCTGTGACTTGCTATAGCTGTCATCATGCGAATTACGGAGGCGGAGGGACCGATGTTAATCGCGAAAAATATGAGTGAGGACGTGCAGCGTCCGTGTCGTGATTTGAACCGCGCGCCTCTAGAATAAAATGCTGTAGCGTGGTTGATTGTCATTCACGTCATTCTGTTCGGTGCGAAGTGCACAGACAAGCTGAGGCGCTGGTTGTAGCTTGGTGTATATCAGTATCTGTTCTGGCACTGATTTCACTGATACCATTGGTGTCCGATCAATACAGCGTCCAGTTTTCTTTATCGACATCTATTTCAATTCGAAATACCTTTTTGCATAAAATTATGTCAAGAACAGCAACTGGATTTGTAATCCAGTTTAGTATTCTGAGAATAATGAGCCAAATACCGCAACCGTCCACAGGGTGTCCATACTGCGTTGTGCAATATTCAATTGTATTTCCACCGTTTCCGCCCGCTTAGTCACAGTTGTCCGTCCTCTGCTACTTCGTCATTCATTCAATTCTGATAAGGAAGATTTACAAGGAGGAGGATAATTTTTACAAGTGAGGAATTATACATAATCACATTTCAATGTTACGTGGAAAAATGATTGGGTTTCATATATAGGTACACTTACTTTAAAACAGTAGAATCTTTATGATTTTATGTTACCGTGCGTAAGACATGAAACATATGTGGATTAAACTGAGTTAGTGTTCTCCGTTATCAAGGCATGCCAAGGCAGGATTCCTTTCTTCTGAGATGTGACGCTGCGTCAGCTGCATAATCGGATCCCGACGTTTCAGGGCAACCGAGTTTTCTCATGTTCAAGGAAAAATGTATTCTATCTAGGAAATAAATACCGCTGAATTAGAGCAACACTGTAGCTAGAAGCTCAGAACTTGCATCCCAAACACAACTTTAAAACGCCTTCCCAGTCTAAGCAGACGAAATGGATAATCTCCAGGCAGCTGTTGTATTTCTTTTTCAGTTACAAAAAAATTCAGTGCAAATATTACATACACCATATATTTTAAAGATGTATCTGATCATATACCTAACACCACAGAGCACGTACAGCTCCATACATTCCGAAGCTGGGAACAATTTGGAGATGGATATCCATGGCAGCTTTAATGACGAGAGAGGGACCCTGGGTCTAATTGGGCACGAGGCTGTCTCGGCCCCATTGCCGGTTTAAAGGACGTCAACGAAGAAATTCCAGACTAACAGAAATTGAACTTTTGTTATTTAGTCCGTAGCCTTTCTAAATTCTAGCTACAATGAAAGAAACAAGAAGGAAATATTGTTATTGAACTAAATTATATCACAAGTAAGCCTGAACGTTTCGGATGATCAAATATTGAGGGTGTCTGCGCTGTTACTTTACTAGCAACGACAGAATGTCAATCAGGCGAATACATATACATGTCGTCCTGTCTTATGACGCACAGTTTCGTTTACCCATTGATAACTGCAGCCTTTGACTGCAGAATACTCCATGTACAGACACGCGCACACAATAAAACTCTTGCAGTGAAAGTTGTGAAGGCCGGGCTACCAGTATTTTTTTCAGTAGGCTAACAAGCTGTATTTACAGCTTTATTACAACTGGCAACGTACAGCTCAGCAATTGGCAGAATGCCCAAATAATAGGGCAAATGAAATATGAGAGTTTGAATGCGTACTTGTGCGCATATAATTTGAATTCTGTAGGCTTCGTGTGTTTGGGTTTGTTCCAGAACTTAATGCTGCGACATAATCGCGAGACAATCTGCACTTCAAGATGAAATGACACAAAGCAAACGCAGAGTTACCATTTTCGTGAAATTTATAAAAACAAAATGCCATCCGTTAGAAAATTTTAAAAGGATTAATTACTATACTTCTGTATAACCTGTTTGAACATTTAAAATCTCGCCATTTTGTTCACATAATGTATGTATTCAGTATATATAATTCTCAGCAAACGACGGATATTTCCTTTATAAAATTAACTGTGGATCACTGCAATGGAGATGGAATGATTCTGTAAAATCTACACGTAAACAAACATTTATTTGGGCGAAACACATGACTAAAGAACAAATGCTATGTACATTGCAAAGGAAAATATTAAGAAGAATATACTACCCAATACAATATAAATGACGCTGGCGTCTTAGATGTAATAGTGAAAATTATATTTTATACAAGGATCTAAATATCTTGGACGATATTAAAATTAGACGAATAGGACAGGCGGTCCATATTATAAGAATGGAAGTTGAAAGGATCAAAAGAAATTTCTTAATGAGGCATTTCGTAATACAAGGCAAAGTGATCTCGATAAGGTCCGGTGTGGCCCAGAGGGTGGGTAGAGGTTTAGTTCTACTTTTTCTTGACCACGGCACTAGAAGGGGGTAAGTGGTCAGCAGCACGCCCCGGCCGCACTTTATCCCCGGCAAAGAACCAGTACCCATTTTACAGGAGGCTGGGTGGGCCCCAGCGTCGGTCTGGACGGGCGGAAAATCTCGTCCCCACCGGGATTCGATCCCGGGCCGTTCAGCCCGTAGTCAGTCGATATACCGACTGAGCTACCTGGTCCAATCATAATAGAAGCCCTGTGGGAAAACCAAGAACAAGATGGGAAGACGTCGTCCGGAGAGACCTTACACAGATCTTAGGAATGAGAGGATGGAGACAAGCAGAAGACAGAGAGGATTGGAGGCCATGATCCGGAGGTTTTGTAGCGCAATACATGGATTGGACATGGCAACACATGAGTGAACAGATCTCTTCCATGAACACCCAGGATAATGAGCATTGCTCAGGGTATGGATAATGTCCACGCCCGAAACAGCAGTACTAAGTTGTCGGCTCGGTATTTTCCCCACCTCCTTCATTCCCCTTCCTCTTAGTTTGTACCCCGCGGACAGCAGTGCTATTGTTATCGAAACATACTGTGTGACATTAACTGCTCAGCTCATGTAACACTCTTGGGAAAGACTGACATGCAGACTTTGTTCAGAAAATCTGATAGAAATATCACTTGCGGTACTTCGTGGTAGATTGGGGGGGGGGGTATTTTTTTGTCTGAAATAAGATACGGATTTTGAACTGAAATAATTCTGGCTCAGGTCAAAACTCAGTAGCGTGTTTCCTTGTGAACACAGTAATGAACTTCCGGATTACACAAAAGGCGGGTAATTATTTGACAAGCTCATCCAAGGAAACTGCTCCCTGAAATTATTTAATCAGTTTCCCGCCGATCTTCCGTGGTTGGTCTATCAGAACCTAATTTTCTATGAAAACATAGCCAAGTTCCTTCAGCCGACGCTGTACGTCGTCTACCTGCAGATATATATCAACAGCCTCGAATAATGGAAAGGGAAGCGAAGGATTGCCATTACCGTCCGAAAGAGCGCGTCGGTGTTCTTCTTTAATATCGCAAGACCTACAAAAGCTCCAGGCGGTGCGGCTCTTTGGGGAGCCATTCCACCTGCCCTGTAGAGCTCAGAATCTTGTGGTGACTCTTAATACACAGACGACATAGTCGGCTCACATTAAATAATATCGCACAGTAGGCAGCCCAGAGACTGGTCTCGTTAGGCATTCTCCTTAACAGACGAGAACTGTCTGTCAGAAACCGTGTCCTGCTTTACGGGCAGGGATGCCCTGTCTAGACGTTCACTGCCCGCAAACACATCGGGAAACTGCAAGTGTTATAGTCCACGTATTTCCTTTGCGTCTAAAGAAGTTAGGACCAAGCACATTCACAAGGTATTGAGAGATCAAATTTTCGCCGACCACATAAGAACACTAATCGAAGGTTTCGAGCCAAGGTTACCTGGTGAAGAGAAACCTCTATTTAGAGAGTTTGGAGGATACTTGTAGCGGCCAAGACCTGACAGAAGTCTCATGACGTCACAGAAGCAGCGACGGGAATTTGACGTGCAAATTAAGGAAGCCCCTAAAACGGCGATCAAGCCCACAACACGAACTGTACACAGAAATTTTAGGCTATTCTTACAGATTTTTGGTGATTTCCTTCAGCTTTAAGCTAGATGCCAGGGTACAATTGAAAAAAAGGGCCACGGCCCATACTCCTCCAAAAGAAAGCCTTTATCCAAAGTGACTCCCTCCGCTAGCTGGCAAATGCCTTCACAACCCACATGACCGAATTACTCAGGTTTAAAACATCACAAGACTAAGACATCATCCAGCGAACCTAAGTCCTTCTCCCACACTAGGACATCATATCATAAACAAATCTGATATAAGAAGATTCAAGTCTTCTTGGCTATTTCTTGGACCCTTCTTGAACTGTTTAACCCTGAAGTTAAAGGCATTACGATCGACCGAAAAGTCGTTAACTATCTTGCCAACTACAAGAAGTCGCTTGCTAGAAGACTTGAGAATTAACCAACTCAGGTTGAGGGAAATTCAAATTTTGCAGTTTCACGTATCGTAATTTGAGTTGATGTTCAGTGAGTAGTGTGCCATTTTATCGGTCATTACGGAACTGCCAAAACTAGATAATACTAGTTGGATATCCGAAGAAGCATAGGATGTGGGCTCTAGAGATAATGCTAGAATATTTTCATGAAAAGAAGGAAGGTTATGCCAGGAAAATCTCACACACAAACAAATTCGTATATAAGAAAGTGATATATGTAATTTGAGTAGCAGTTGTGATATACAACATACATATCAGCAATTAAGTCCCACAAATAAGGGTGGAAATGAACACAATTTGCTGGAGTTACATATCACAACGAGGTACATTTCTCATGTATTTCTAATATACTAATTCTTACAGACGCCTTACGTTTCTGATGATATTTGTATGTCTAAGAAACAAAATTCGAATACATGACGTAAAATACTGACATTTTAGTGACTATCAGTTTTTATCTCTGCTACAGTTTGACTTACTCAGGATTCATGTAAAATATATGGAAAAACATTTTTTGATGTTTCGCTGACCGTTCATCTTAGTATATCTATCTTAGTAATTAACCAACCAACTTGATGCACAAAATTTTGTTTTACAATAAGTTTTATTTCATGCCTCTGCATGTTTCTACCACCATTTGCTCATCATCATGAGGTCAAAATTATATTATACAGAATCTGTTATCATCACATTGAAACAAGTGAGTGGTGTGATGATAACAGAGGCTGTATAATATAATTTTGACCTCTTGATGATGAGCACACGGTGCTAGAAACATGTAGAGGCATGAAATAAAACTTATTGTAAAACAAAATTTTGTGCATCAAGTTGGTTAATTACTAAGATAAATGGAAAAACACGTTTTTATGAATTTACAAATATTTGTATTTTTTGTGTTCCTCGATAATTCTAAACTCAAATTATTCTTAGCAAATTGACATTATTAGGGAATATACTTAGGGAATATACAAACGTGTGACACAATACATTTCCCATAACAACGTTACTGAGTGACAGAACACAGGCTCATATAAAGATGAAAATAGAAACTTTAGACCTTGTGCTAAATTTAAAAAACTGCTTCGGCATGAATAAACATCGTTTGCCATTGCTTAAAAGATTTAAGAATACTGACTTCGACACTACTCTGTAGTATTCAGATCTAATCCTACGATTCAATATTCTATTTTACACTATTTTCACCGTAGCCGAGAGTTATTTATTTTGTATCCAACCCTTTGATACTGTTCTAACCTAAACATAGTGGTGCATCCGTTGATCTTTTATATCAACCATTCAAATTTCAACCCCGCGGAGTGAGAAGTAGTTTTTGAACTTCCGGGATAAGCATGATATCACATTCACCCTCTAGATCGATGGTAACGCCTCCTGGTGTCTTAATTTTGAATTTGTGAATGATGGTCCCTCCAAACAAAAACAGCAACATTCGAGCTAATTCTTCGCCAACACAGATTCTTTTTCCTGCGTGAAATAAATAAATAAATACGTAAATAAATAAATAAAGTAATGTAGGTGAGCAAACAACTAAAGAAGGAAAACATAGGCGAATGGAGGGAGAAATGATTTCAGAAAAAGACTCAAAATGCGCCAAACTTTTTGCAAAAATGTGACAATTCTTTTAACTCAACAACACGATAAGCATATTTACAAAAGTACAGTAAGATTTGGGAGAAAATACATTAATTATAGGGCAATAAAGTGACACTTTGACTTACCTCATTGAAGTTAAATATAAAGTTGAATAAAGAGAGACCAACTTGATGTCACTTGCTTTTTTATTTCATTATTTAATGCTCAACATGTTTCGGATGTTAATACATCCGAAATATGTTGAGCATTAAATACTGAAATAAAAAAGCAAGTGACATCAAGTTGGTCTCTCTTTATTCAACTATCAAGATGATGCACGGTCCAATAAACATAAGATTAAATATAAAGATTTTAAGAGCTACGTAGTCCGATGTGAAGTTACTTTAGCGTCTGACCACCACGTCGTAAAGATACATGAAATATCACGAAAATATGAAAATTTGGCGAGTATATACAATAACATTTCCAAACATGGAAATTACGTGACTGATAGCTCACCTGTCTGGAAGGGAATGAAAGATTCCGGTTTGTTGAACTGACCGTCGTCTGTTAGAAACCTTTCTGGATTGAAAAGCTCTGGCTCAGGCCATTGTTTGGGGTCCATATGCACGGCCCACTGTAGCGGCAATACCATGGCGCCCGTGGGGATGTGATATCCTGCTAGAGTAGTAGCCTATAACGAAACCAAGTGAGGGAGTGCACAAGTTTAAATATTTCCCACAAAGCAGCCAAACATTTGCAAACTACTCATTCTTTGTACTGTCGTCTTATACACAGAATGATTACAGACAGAATCAAAACTACAAAATTTCGACGCACCTGATAATGAGCAACCTCACCGGATATATTTTGGCTTTTAGTACATTACGGGGAGGATGCTTTTTCCGCTCATTCAGCGTAACATTTTCCTTTGGATATGTGGCTTCAGGGAGCTGGAACAGCGTAGTAGATACAGCAACTAGGTTAGGGGCTGGGCAACCGATGAATCGGGGTGTCTTCTTATTCAAAGAGTAAAAGTGACATTTTGTCGAGGGGCCAAACAGGAACGTGAAGCTGACCGCTCACTTCCATCTCGCGTCGATATTCAGTATGTGTTAAATACAGCTCCATTCCCGCACATGTCTTCACGTTGTACACAGGTAAAAATTCATATTTTACCTTTACTATGCAATTTCAAGCATAGTATGAAACATTCAATTGCTTCTCCTCTGTGTGTGTGTGTGTAGATTGTTTACATTTGCGCTGTCTTTCAAACATCGTCACAGATAAAAATCACATGGCGTCAGGTCACGTGAAAAAGCAGATCACAAAGGACGAAAAATCAGTCGGTCTCGAAAAATATTACGTATGGCGTCCATTGAATTATTGGCACTGTGAACAGCTGCATCGTCTTCCTTTGAGAATTTGTGTTACCTGTCCTAACCGCTTAGGTTTGCAAAAAATTGTGGAGCGTTTTGTCCATTGTATATTATTTATTTATTTGTCCGAAGAGACGACGTGTCCAATTATTCCTATTGCACTAACAGCACACCACACTCCAAATTTAATGTCATGTAAAGCCTTGGTGTGTTATTCGAGAATTGTCTTCCCACCAGTATCTGTTATTTGGAGTATTTACGCGGTCGTATAAGTAAAAGAACGCCTGGTCTGCAAAATAAGTTAGCCAAGATCGTCCTCACTACTACACACTTCTTCACAAAACCGGTTACAAAATCGTATCCACGCAGCGCGGTCTGCTTCATAGAGTATTTGCACAACTGTACTTTTGCTTGGTTTCAAAGCAGCAATTTTGTGGCTGCATGTGCAGAAGACTGACAGGTCGGTTTCCTGTAATAACCGCCTTAAATATCTTAGTGGCCATGTTTCTTATCACGCTTCAAAGTCTTATATATATTTTTTTAAAGTCGCAATTTTGGCGCCCTTCATTTAAAAAAAACCTACTTCTAGAAATCTGTCAAACAGTAGACGCATCGTTGATTCAGAAGGAAATTAAATACAAGGAAACCGTCTTATAAATTTGATACGAAAATTCGTTTACGATTTCTTAATTTTCCAGGTTTCTGCTGTTAAAATATTCTGCATTATACTGTACTGCAAATTCGCGAAGGGAAACAACAATTTAAGTCACAATAAAAATCCCTTGTGTTGCACTGTACTTATAGTCACGAACCACAAAAGAAAATTAAAGCCTGTAATACGCAGCGTACGAAACGAGACTGTATGCACGAATAATTTGACCGCAATCAGATGACGCAATGTAGGTGGACGGGTGGTGACTAATCTTGAGGCCGATCAAGTTGCCATGGTCTTGGGTTCCGCTTTCAACTAAGTTCTCCAGTTCTATTAGCGAAGGCAGCAACAGTAACAGTAGCAGTAACATTAGCAGTAGCAACAGCAGCAGCAGCAGCAGCAGCAGCAGCAATAGTAGTAGTAGTAGTAGTAGTAGTAATAGCAAGATTTGTATTGCAGTGTTTGAGAATTGAGAAATGAGCCTCTTAAGCTTGGAGTGAATTTCAAAACTTATCGGATAATGCGAATAATCGACACAGATTACAGTTCAGCCTGGGGTCTGGGCGAAAGTTTACGAACTTCTTACCATAAAGAGGGCACATAAAATTTACATATGATTCTGAATTTTAAACCGACGTTTCGGAGGAATGTGCCGCCCCCATATTTGGGGTGACAGAATTATTTTCGGATGGATGCAGAATTGACTGGCAGCAGGAAACTTGTCGCTTGTGTAGGAAGGTTGGAGAGCGTTATCTAGCTTCTCTTACCTCTCCTTAGCTCTGATAGACCACAACACTTGTTAAGATTCCTCTGTCATAGGTATATTGGTCTTTTCAATCATTTTAGCAACCACCTGAACCCAATTCTATCGCCGTGAAATTGGACGCAGCCCATCCTTCCAAAATTCGTTACAAACATCTTATCCTACATGGATTAATAAATGAGAAACTATCATCGTAACTTAAAAAACTACCTTCTTATAATCCGGTAACAAGAGTCACTGCAGTCCGCTCTGTCCAGTTTGACCTAAAGGCTTTACTGCAGAGCTGTATTCTGTTGCCACATTTTTTTTGGTTGCACAGTATGTGCCACTGGTTGACAGGTTGAAGACGCACATTTCAACCATCCGTCTTCAAATAAGATTTGATAAATTCGCTAAATTTTTCATTCTATTCCAGGACTTGTTACACGACTTACAGGCAAAAGACAGCGTCATTAAAACCTTTGGAATTACGGACCAGTTACCAACAAACGCTATTCAGTTCTCACCTCTACCGTTCCGTGTGGTATTCCAAGAGGCACAACAGAACGGATCCTTTGGGTCTCTGCAAGACAAGCTTCAGTATAGGGCAGCAGTGGGAGGTCTTCCAGTGTTGGCAGACGGGAACCAATGACACTGTCTAATTCTTCTTGCAGTCTATTCTGTATGGTAGTAAATGTAAGAAAATGATCAAATTTACTGCATCTACACCGGCGGATGGCAAATCTCAAGTATGGGTGCCCCTTCTTAACGTCAATAAAATGTCGCAGCCACCCACGTGCACATTTAAGTTTCGTTAGCTGAGAAAATGCATGACAAAATGCGTATGAACTAGGTAATTATTGTAAATATAATCACATTTTAATCAACGTAACAACACACAAAAATATTTGAAAAGTAAAAGTATATGAACCAGAAATGTGTTTTGTTCATTAAGTGTAAGGACTCATATCTGCTGAGCCTGTGGAAAAAAAACCGCGCCCTGTTCTGGGGGTCTGCAGCCCACCCGTTCGGAGATACAGTCTCAACTAGACAAAAAGGCACATATATGGCGTATAACTGTTGTTCTCAACTAATATTCTAAGTTTAAATATTATTAGAGCAATTAAGCAGTGGATCAAGTGGGCAGGTCATGCAGCACGTAGAAGGAACAAGGAATTTATGCGAAATTTTGGAGGGGAAATGTAAAGAGAAGAGACTTCTTGGAGAGTTTGGTGTAGACTGGATAATAGCACAATGGGTCGTACATTTTGGCGTAGACTGGATGACAGCACAATGGGTCGTACAGTTTGTTTTGGTGGTCATGTGAACCACAGGGTGAATTAACATATAAATGGAAATGCACAGGGAAATGTTTTACAGAGCGTCATGATCAACATTTTTTGCGCTGTTGTAGATCAAATTAATCCATCCATTCATCCACACACCCGTTCATTCTCCCAGTCCCCAACCACCCACCCATTCATCCAACGATCCATCAACCACTTACCGCTAGTTCGAAAAACCAGACTGCAGACAACATGCGTCCATGACACGTCTCAAATACGCATGGCAAGGCTATGGATCTGCAGTGTTAATGCACACCTCTCAGCCTGAAGACCGTACCTGAACGTCCGCATGCTCCGCCAGAAACAGGAAGAACCAACTCAGTGTGGTCACCGTGGTGTCCAGTCCTGCACCAAAGAGATCAGCCAGCAGATGGTGGAACTGAGCGGTGCTGTAAAATCCATCATCGCTTTCTGCACGTCGTTTCTTCTCGTTCAGAAAGGCATCTATCATATCGTCTAGGAGAAAATTTTCCTCGTCTTTCGAAAAGGACTCCCTTTTCTGTATGTGATTTAGTATGAGAGTTTGGTAATATTCGTGTGTCTTTTCTTTTCCTTCCACCAAAAATTTCATCGTCTTCGCGAATTTCGGGACGAACCTACAAATAAGTAATAAATTAAGAAAATTCAAGCGTATTTTGCGTTGATTTAATTGGTATTAAGGAACTAGATATTAAAAACGTGACTCCACAACAAGCGTTGAAGAATACACACAAACCATGCAACTATTCTGATTTTAAGTGCGGGTGCTTATTTGCAACTTTGAATTTGGTTTGGAGAATGGTGTCAAGTTTCTAGCAACACCACATTAGAAATATTTTCATTTGGATAGTTCCCTTTAAAAATAGGACCTATGTAGGCTACAACATTTTCGAGAGGAACAGTTTGTTAAAATATTGTCTAACACGTACGTTATACAGAGTCTATACTATTATTCCTTTTGCTACAGTCAGATTTCTCGATTGCCACATGCTCGTCTCACAGAGCTAGTGCTATAGGATGCAAGACATAAAATGCCTTTGTAAGCATCTACTTTGGCGTGTTATTTAGTAGCATCTTCGTACTTCCACCCGTTCATATTCTGCATTATGTAGCACTTTTGTTTATTTAAAGAAGTTGAGGCCTCTGCAATAAGACGTATTTTCCAAGCTTTACTTTTATCTACTTTTTTACGTTAGTGTAAACCTATATATGCTTATCAAAATTATCGTATCTTTCCGCAAGAGACGCTACTTTAGTCAATTTATCTGGCCGACAAAGGGCAGGTGCCGGTGTCAAGAGACACGAATATACAGGACTTATTACTGAACATTAGATCATTTCTTAATTGGTCAGCTTCCGGAAAATGTAACCAAATAGGCATTAATAACATTCATAATAACATTCATCTGTTTGATTTCATTTCAACTCATATTATTTTCTTACATGCGGGATATACGGATAGTCCGACTCTAATTTACGGCCTTAGTCATTATGTAAATAAAGAAAGAACTTTGGAGCTGAAATAAGAACGTTATTTTAGCACAATCTAATGCTTGTTTTTAGAGTGGAGATAAAAGGCAAAGCCTTATTAATCTTCGAAGTACATGGCTAGTGACCAAATGGTCGACCACAGAATCAGAGAAAATTGTCTTTACAGTGGGCCTCACAGCTTCTCTGGACATGGTAGCCCTATTTGTCTATCAACACTTTAGTAAACACACCACAATTTAATTCTGTTTTGTATGTACGTTACTAATTAAATAAACGAAGGACGATCCTTCTTGAGAAGCTACTTGTTCATCCACTACGAATAAAATACTCCGAATTTTATAAAATCCGTAAGTTCATTACCATGTTCGCGCCATATATCTCAATTCTTGGCCATATTAAATCAGTCCACACTGTGCTATCCCACCTCTTTAATAAATTATTTCATATTATCCTCCCACCCAACAACGACTATTTCTGCCACTCAGTGCCTGCCTTTTTCAAGATCTCCACCAAAAATCCTGTATAGGGTTTCCTATTCTCACATGCGGGCAACACACCACGCCCAGCACATCCTTATTCATTTGATAACCCTAACTACATCTGGCGAAGGTACCAATCACTCATCTCCTCATATCAATTTTCCCCACCCTCCTGTCACTTTCATCGCTTAGGCCTGATTTTGTACTTCAGCACAAACGGCACAACGAGTAGTTACGAATATTTCTGAAAAATTACAAATGACATGTGCTTATTTTACAGTATGAAATGTCAGTGCTTGGCTTGTTACTGTACTTGACTTTTCTCATTTTTGCTAGAGTCTGTATTTATGATAAGAATTTGTTAAGCCGTTTAAACAGGAAACCTGAAAAAAAACCAACTAGATGCCACTTATTATTTTCTTGTACTCAACATGTTAGATGCGGGTAGACTGGAGTAGTGTCCGGGCTGCAGCCCGGACACTACTTCAGCCTCCCCGCACCTAACCTCCAACCTACAGCAAGCCAACAACGAAACGACAAATGTGGTAATAAACATTATATTCGTGAGCTCCTGATGATGGGCATACTAGTGCCCGAAACATGTTGAGCCTATAAGAAGTACAATAAAATAATAAGTGGCATCTAGTTGGTTTTTATTCTTCAGTTATCACAATGATGCACGGTCCGACAAACACCATAATGAAGAATTAAGCCAGAGGAGAGCATGGACATTCCCAGTCCTCATGAAGTACTGAAGCAAACATTAATAAATATACTGACCTTAAAAACGGCATGAAATTGACTGGCCCAGCAATACCGACATGTTTCGTACCGAGCTCCTGGAGATCCTGCAACCATTTCCACGTGGGGTCATTTTCTTTATACACAACGCCGAACACTAAGGAGTTCAGCACATTGCCGATACAGTGACGTAGCACTGGCAGAATATCCTGGGGTTCTGCTACATAGGCCTTCCTGCCAAGCATCTGAGAAACATAATGGAAGGCAATGCGATAGTTAATGGATGTGTCCAAATAAAGGAGTTTGGTTTGTCGTTTGGCATGCATGTGGAAACAGAAACTAACTCCTTGGAAAAACAGAGTTTCTAGAGAAGCTAACAGAAGCTCAGCTAGTCAAAAAAATTTCCCGGCTGGTATGAATAATTTAGTTCCATGACCGTGTTCATAAGAAGTCCTGGACTTTACCCCATCCCTTTTGTTCCTTTCTCATATGTATCATACTCACGTACAAGCTCGTCTCATTTTTTTAAAATCGATCATACTAATAATATTTGGTGGATCACAAATTATGAGGCTCCTCTTATGCAATACTTTCCGTATTCCCGTTCATTTCCGTTTCTTAATTCCGGCTAGGTCCACACATGTTCCTCAGCACACTAATCTCAGTGGTCCTCAAAATATGTTTACCCTCAATGATTAAGATCAAGTTTAACATCCATAGAAAGTAGAGGTGCATTGTAGTTATATATATATATATATGTGTGTGTGTGTGTGTGTGTGTGTGTATACACACACACATTGGAGACTTTTAGACGAAATGAGCTAACAATAATTTCTGCAGTCGTTAGTGTAAAGCATTCACAAAATTCAACCCACCCTTAATTTTTGGTCAAGATGTTTAGTGTCGCTCTAAATATTTAAACGTTTATGTCTTGGAAGTACAGAACGTAAAAAAAACATTGAAACAGCCATTTCCACCTCAGAGTTCGCGAATCGAACATGCTTTTATTATAGATAATTGGAATCTGAAACGTGAGATTGGTGTGACAGTCAATGGAATATCCTTCAAACGTACTTTCCAGAAAACCTGTCAGATGGTTAAATAATTAAAAGTAAGGAAAACACGTAGAAGAAGAATGGTCTTCTCATGAATAATTTTTTAAAATTTTCTGTAGAAATGTAGCGGAAACTGAATTGCCACTGACTGAACTCAACATACCTTTATTCGTCCGTCAGTAAGCCTGCAAAGAAAACACACAGCAAATTTACCTCGATGGATTCTTGAACACCAACTGATATCCTATTTTCCATTTTGTCTCTTTTAGCACCATATTTAATCATGCCAAAATTCTTCAGGCATGTTGTAACAAATCTGCGCTGATCTCTCCACAGTTCGCCTTCAGCACATATCAATCCTGTGAGACACAAACACAGTGTTTTAAGATCACTGTTCGGTATCTACTCGTATACAAAAGCACGGAGATAAGAATATTTCAGTATTATGGATAAGTAAAATGACACAAATAAGTTAGGTGCTAATAACATTGCCTTGTTTCACTCACCTTGATTTATTTTTTGAACCCTAGTGTCTTTCGAAGTTAATACTGACCGTGAATAGTTATGAAAATATTATCTGCCGCATTTTGAAACAGCTTTCAAAAACTATTTTTAAAAATTCCAAAATACAAAAGCGAATTTAATTATGGGACGTCCTACCCTTACAGTTGAACACTCGAGTTATTAGGAACAAGGCAATCTCAAGTTTGTAAAGAATATTGACAACATTCTGAACGAGGTCTAACATTTGAAGCTAAGAGTTATCGTGCCAGTTTGCATTGCATGACTATGCATGTTAGAAAGCAAATACATTTCAGCAAGGTACTTACAGAAACTACTTAAATTACACAAATGTAAAGCACTGATGCTTTCACGCCTGGTGGGAAAATTTCGTGACGTCTTTAGGGAATCATTCTGCTACTAAGTGTAGACTGAAGTAAAGTATAATTGTCCCCGTGCACGTGCGAGTGCCCGCAGTACAGCTACATTCCCATTTATCCTTGGAGATAGGTAAATCTGAATGACCAACTTCACACCCCGGCCAATTTCTGCCCACGAAAGGAGCCCAATGAATAGGAGTTTTGGTGGGTCTCGAAATAAGTCTGGATATCTGGCGAAGAGAATTTTTTTCCACCGGCCGGGAGTCGAGCTACTCGGTTGTGCAGCTTCTTGTCTTAACCTTTAAAACTGGCCTGCATGGGACCAGAGCCGAGTATATTCGGGAAAGTCAGCAGTCCTATAAGTACTGAACTCTTTTCTCCTGTGTTGACAGTAATAATGTGCTTCATGTTCTGTGCCCACTTGTGCTCATATTGAGGATGAGATGGGCAGGGAAAGTGGCATGCAAGGGGGAACATACATACTTACATACATACACAATTTTGATGAGGACATCTGAAGGACAGAGCCTACTTCGAAAACCAAATGAAGAATAATATTAAAGTTGATCTTAAAGGAATATGATGGGACGGTGCGGATTAGATGCATGTAGCTCATGACAGGGAAAGGGTGGGGGGCTGTTTCGAACAAGGTTGCTGAGTCTTGGGGGTCAACAAAATTACGATAACTTCTTAACTAGAACCTCAAAAATAACTTCGCTGCGTGAATTAGTTGGTTAGTTAATTAGTTAGTTACCCACTAAGTTAAATAAATACGGACGGTTTTGGAGTTTTGGGATTAAATTCAGAGACCTTCTCATCCAGAAGCGACTCACGGCGTCATGAAATGGCACAATGACGTTACAGAAAAATGGAATATCGGCATATTAATTGTTACATAGAAAATTGCAGCCCTTAACTGTTACAGTATTCTGTCAAAGGCTACATATCAAGGCAGTACTGTTTTAACACGATTGCTAAGAAATATGACTGATAAGCTCCGTAGTTGGAAATTTTCACCAGTTATGTGTAATTAGGATCATCGTTAGGGGGATATGAATGGGTGGAGAAAATGGGCCTCGAAGGGGTGAACTCGTCGAAATGGCTTAGAACTGGAGTCCATTATTGGCTTCCTATGAACAATCAAACAACATTCCGGTATCACCAGCGTAGCAGAATTTCCTGACTGTCTCATCTACTATATCCTGAACCGACTCTAGTCTTGCGCAATAGAGTGAAATAAATGTACTTTCTAATGCGGTTCAGTTGAAGGTAATCAATTGTAATTCTTAGTAAGGACCAAGGACGCGGAAACGTAAATATTTAAACTGATCTTGAAACTAAGCTTTAACATTTTTAATTTTTATCTTTGCACCGTGCATTTTGAAAACTACGTACTTCACTTACCAACAAATACACTATTTATTAACTTGGTTAAAGGTTTTAAATTTACATTAAAATGCACAATTACATTGCTCCTACATGTTTCGGTCTTTAATTTAAAACTTTTAACCAAGTTAATAAATAGCGCATTTATTGGTGAGTGAACTAAGTGATCTTGAACAGTTTATCAGCTGTAGTTTAAAAACAACAAAAGGTCACTTATTTAATTTTGTATTCCCACGGCAAGCCATATGCACTATCTGCTGGAACACTAAAAAGCTTTGCATTTTGTCCCACAGAGTACGTTTTTGTGTCGTAGATTTCGTTCGATTCTCGAAATAAGTAGCGATTCTTATAATAAAACCAACTAGATGCACTAATTTCTCAAATTTATTTTTGGAGTAAAACTCTACGTGTTTCGGACAGTTCCTCTGTCCATCATCAGGAGTTTTTCACTGTACACACAGCAATGGTATATGTCATACAGGTTTGCTGACA
>Ga0123352_10004404_pt1 | contig 20733 bp, 13 predicted proteins | sample TergutLab28metaG_FD_89700 | JGI IMG/M metagenome (GOLD analysis project Ga0123352, IMG submission 89700) | Labiotermes labralis P1 segment gut microbial communities from Petit-Saut dam, French Guiana - Lab288 P1 | ecosystem: Host-associated > Arthropoda: Insects > Digestive system > Gut ...
CCAATCATTAATTCACTCACGCTTTCACCCCAGTCCTTCACTTCTCATCACTTACGACCCTATAAACCTTTTCCATAAAGACTTGTTCTGCCTCCTTCCCTATACTGCACTTCACTTCGCCTCATTCCACTTTACTTTGCTTCGTTCACTTCACTTCACTTTATTGCACTTTGCTACCCTCCACGTTAGATAACTTTTCACTTCATTTTAGACTTTCCACTTCACTAGACACTGCTTCTCTACACTTTTCAATGATTTCCAGCACACTTTACTTCCTTTTAATTGAACTCAATTATCATTTACCTTACTCTCTTTTTAAAAGTGATTGGTTTACACACCATCTAAGCCAGACACGCAGTGTTCTTTACATTTTGTCTGTTTACAACTACCATCTCAGTGGCCTTGCTCATTTTGAGTGCTTAGTACATGTTAATTAAGTTAAACACTACCTTGCAAATTTCTGTTCCCCCATCTGTGTTAATACAGGTGAGAATCATATGGTCACACTGCAGTACAGTGGACTGTGTGATGTAATAGCTCTTTAGCAACATACTCTGCTGATTCATGTATTAATGCAACACGTCGGAACATTTTCTTGTTTGTTTCTGCGTCAAATGTCACGTAGTCCTATCCTGTGGCAGCCTGTTCTGGTCTCCATCTTACCATGCATTATAAACAGTTCAAGGTATATAGAGATTTTAAATTTTAAAGAAAATTTTTTTGGTCTTGTATAGAAAAAAATTATAGAAAGGGAAGTTTCCAGGAAAAGAAATTATAGGAAGGGAAGTTTCCAGGAAAAAAATTATAGAAAGGGAAGTTTCCAGGAAAAAAATTATAGAAAGGGAAGTTTCCAGGAAAAAATATAGAAAGGGAAGTTTCCAGGAAAAAAATTATAGAAAGGGAAGTTTCCAGGAAAAAAATATAGAAAGGGAAGTTTACAGGAAAAAAAATTATAGAAAGGGAAGTTTCCAGGAAAAGAAATTATAGGAAGGGAAGTTTCCAGGAAAAAATTATAGAAAGGGAAGTTTCCAAGAAAAAAGTTATAGAAAGGGAAGTTTCCAGGAAAAAAATTATAGGAAGGGAAGTTTCCAAGAAAAAAATTATAGAAAGGGAAGTTTCCAGGAAAAAAAAGATAGAAATGGAGGTTTCCAAGAAAAAGTTATAAAAAGGGAAGTTTCCAGGAAAAAAAATTATAGAAAGGGAAGTTTCCAGGAAAAAAATTATAGGAAGGGAAGTTTTCAGGACTTTTGCAGGCCCTCTTGACATGCATCTGACAGTCGAATGTATCTCAGTATGAGGCGCCATGTGCTTTCAATTCGTGAATGGTGTCTGAATTTATTTTTTTACTGACTCGTGAGAACAGGTCACATGAACATACCCTTGAACTGGAAGGAGTGGCGGGAGTGTGCACCATGGAAATTGTGTCTTCAGATTGAGTGAGATATTAGGCTGGCTTGCTTTACTGCTATTGTCCAGTTCCGTGTTTGTTATGAGTTACATTGCTCTGGATCAGGATCCATTGGCATGTACTGACTGTGAGTATTTCTGTTGTGCAGCCACTGCTTCCCCCCAGCACAAAGGGCAGTACCTGGACCAGCAGCAGCACAGGCAATATCCTATCCCCTCCCATTGAATACTATGATGAGGACGACAAAACCGATGGGCTGGGCGTCCATCGCGGCAGTGTACCCAATGGAGTCGTCAAAATTGATGTCCCAGCACCTCTGCGAGAAGAACCAAGATTTCCTAAAGAGAAATGGAAAACGTTTGTTGGTTTGTGTCTTGTCTTACTTTCTTACAAACTGGTTTTAATATAATGCAAGTAATATTGTTGTATGCATTTTGCTCACTGAACGTTGACTAATCTGGAAGTCGGCACTGGAAGACTACTCATTCATTAAAAATAAAATATAAGAAATGTGGAAGATATTGGATCTGAGTTTTGTGGTTTTCACAGTGGTGTGTGTATTCTGGCTTCTATAGTAAAACCAACCAGATGCACTAATGTCTCAAATTTATGTTATTTTGGAATAACACTGTGTGTTTTGGATGGTCTTTCTGTCCATCACAGGGAGTTCACGACTGTACATACAGCAACAGGCATATGTCAAACAGATACTGCTGTCTGCTTGCTAGCAAGCATTAGCAGTACCTGTTTGACATATGTCTGTTGCTGTATGTACAGTTGTGAACTCCCGATGATGGCCGGAAAGACCGTCTGAAACATGTAGAGTGTCATTAAAAAATAAAATAAATTTGAGACATTGGTGTATCTGCTTGGTTTTACTGTAGAAATATATTACGATGCACGGCCCTACTAATGTCAAATTTGTGTATTCTGGCCTTCTCGGATGTGTGTCTGCATCACTGGACAGTGATTCCTGGTGTTGTGAAAGAAGATATTACCTTTTTTGTCAAGGGTCCAGTGGACTGAGAAGAAATTTTGGTTTCTTCTTGGTCCACTTGATATGCCGGAATGAAGGCAAGGCATTCCTGCTGAATGTCATGAACACCATGCCTAGGACATTACATGTCTTCTGGTAAATGGCAGGGGACACAGTGATTTTATTTTCATTTCTCTGATATAATTTTAATTGTATGCTTGCTAGTGGTTTTACATTGAAAATGAAAATGAGTTTCTTTTCTGGTATTTGCAAGGCACTCATGAATTTCTTCCGTTTTACTGTTGTTCATCTGATCTCTATCTTATGACATATTCCAAATGCCATGAACCATTGATCTGGTTGATTTGTTTGGTGTCTTGAAAGTTATATCAGCCTTTAGGTGTGTACATGCAGTGCTAGAATTGCCTGTTACCTTTGTCATGTCCGTCTGTCTGTCCACATGTATCAGTGCTGCTCTCTCTTTTGACATTAAGGACTTCTGTGAAAATCTTTTGAGAAAATTCACAGGTTAAAATCGGAGAAAAGTTCTGGGCACTTCACGTAAAGGTCTGAATATGTTTTATTGTTGCCAGCAACATCAGATGAACATAACAGCGCGGTCTTTGAGTGACACTGCGTCAGGATGTTTGTATAGCCGAGGAGGTATTAACATTACACAAATACACCGTTGTGTTTTGTTATATATATGTTGCTTGTCGTGTTTGTAGTTCCAGCAGTATGGTAGTGTCTGAAGGTGAATACAATTAGAGACTTTATAAAAGTAAGATGTTTGATTTGTACTTCAGCACTATCATGAACTAATGTCACAGCACCTTCATCTGTCTGCACAGTTGTCACTCTGGGGTATGGAATAAAATAAATGTTAAAATACTCTTATTTTCTTGTGCAGCATTTATGATCCTGACTTGTAGTTTTGTGGCAACCACATTGACATTGGCACAGATCCACGAGCGGGTCCCTGATAGAGATGTTGTGCCACTGTCAGATGTATTCCTGGATACAGTGTCAGAGGCAGACTGGGCGCTTGATGTCTCCGAGATCCTCATCATGATTGCCACCACTGCAACGTCGTTTGTTCTTGTCTTCCACAAACACAGGCAAGTACAAGCAATACTGTCACTAATATCCATATGGCATTTTGTTTTGATTTCTCATATATACATACTTTTTATTCCTAGGAAATTTATTCATTTGCGCACCACGTTATTGGATGTACAGTGTTCTCTGTAACTTATTCGTAGGTAGGTTTCACCCTTTTTATAGGCCACGAAGGCCCTTAGGGTGAGTACAGGTATAGCTCTACTCTTCCATGACTGCAGCACTAGATGGGGGGTGGGAGGGTCAGCGGCACGCCCTGGCTGCCTCTACCCCAAGAAAAGACCTGGTACCCATTTTACAGGAGGCTGGGTGGGCCCCAGGGCCAGTCTGGACGGGCGGAAAATCCCGCCCCTACCAGGATTCGATCCAGACCCGTCCAGCCCGTAGTCAGTCATTATACCGACTGAGCTACCCGGCCCACTGTACCTTATTCATAAGTCAGATTAATCCAGGGCTATTCTGGCAGGAATGTTGCAATGTGTATGTTAGTTGCTGTTTACAGCTCAGTGTTGTACTTTTTCACATTCTGTTGGGGCTGATCTGGCTGGGGTATATTTTTAATAATTAAAAGATAATATAAATGCGAAGTATGTGGCATTTCTTGGTCATTATTACTACGTGAAAGATTTATATTTCTTGACTGTGGCTTGTAGATACCCAAGTGCATTCTTGTGCTTGTCCTGAAGGGGTTAAATGTATTGCAGTAGAATGTCTGGATGTAATTCAGATACTCATTTACAGTTTTTTTTTTTGGTACTTACATGAGTACATTTAGCTTTTCAAATTAGAGCATCATTCCTTCATTATCATTCACTACTATGTACGATGCTGTGATAGTGAAAGGAAGCTTGGAGATTTTAGTGTCAGTTCGCATGTCGCTTGAATTCTTACAGGTTCATCGTACTGCGACGGGTGTTCATGATCCTGGCAACACTGTACCTGATGCGTTCTGTTACGATGTTTGTAACGGTTTTACCAGTCTCAAGTCAGAAGTATTACTGCTCGCCAAAAATGAACACGACAAGCAGTGTGGTGGTGATGAGGCGAGCATGGCAACTACTGATTGGTTTTGGTCTCTCCATTAATGGGAAGCACACATACTGTGGAGACTACATATACAGTGGTCACACTGTGATTCTGGTGATGAGCTACCTTATCATATCAGAGTGTGAGTGATCTTTTGCTGTCTGAGTGTTGTATGTTAGAAATGGAACAATGATCACAGTGGATATGTGGAGAGCCTTTGCAAAAGGGAGTTGTGGCCGTTTCACGCTACGGTCTTAGGACTGATCCAGAAATTGTTGGCATCTCTTCCCTCAAAATGTTGGTACTCATAAGATTACATGGTGTCACAAGGAAAAGGTTTTGAATGGGATCTTTTTCATTCGTTGGGTGAAAAGATGAAGTTATCTGCTCATTGGGGTCTAATCTCATTTACTGGCATCTGTTTGGATTACACAAACCTGTGAATTTCAAACTTTAAGCAGTTTGTGGTAGATTATTACAGAGTGCTTTTTTTTTAATCTGACAATTATTGATTGTATCACTTGCAGCCAATATTCTGCTGTGTATGTGGGCAGTAGGCTGAGTGGGCTGTGTTAATCATGATAAGCAAACTGAAAGGATAGAAAAAAAATGTATGTCAAACGGCAATAACTACCCTCTATAACAGCATTGCTTGTGTTCGCAGATTCCCCACGGAGGTGTTTTCCCATCCATTGGTTGTCATGGTGTTTGTCTTTGACTGGAATAGTTATGGTCCTGTGGTCACATGGACATTATACAGTGGATGTCATCATTGCATACTATGCCACCACAACTTTGTTTTGGACTTATCACACGCTTGCCAACAATGCAAATCTTAAGGTAACTATTACTCAGTAGAAGCCACTTCAGTTGTAAAGTTCATTCAGAGAATCTTTTCTTTATCATAATGCTTTACTCAGACTGCATGTAGCTGCTGACAGGAGACAATGAAAGTGAAATAGTTAATATGAAAGTGTTAGCTGAAATGAAAACATTTGTTTTTAATGCCAGTGATAAAAGCCTTTACTGCATCTGTTGGAATGGTTCTTAATGTTACAATTTTCCTATACAGCTTTGTTATCATCACCACCAGGGCCTTTTGACTGCATTCTTAGTGTTGTTACATCTTCATGGTTTATATTCTTTGACATTTATGGCCACAACAAATGGCTGGAGTTTTATGTTGTCTCATTTCACAGATTGTACCTTCATTTTTTGTTTTATTTTATCATGAATTATTATGAAACTGTGAGGTAGTTGTACATAAAAAAGGTGGTGAGGGTTTTAGTAATGCTGGATTAGAACTGCACATCCAAAGAGTAGTGATAAAACAAAAGACATGTAGTGTCACATTAAAAATTTTGTTGATAGATTCCACGTAATACCGGTTAAAATTTGGCAATGTCTGTAGTACTGTTGATAAATCCCATGTAATTACCTGATTATATTTTGCATTGTCTGTCATATTGCTGTCCGTATGTCATCTTCCACTACCACTGATGTAATTACATTATTTTCGCCACTGCTGTTGCTATTCATCCTGTCTGCCACAAATGCTACCATAAAAGTATTATGACCAAAAAGAATAAAGCAGAACTGATCATGTGGTACTTTGGCATAAGGCATGAGGAGAGATCTAACCAATAATTTTTATCTAGATATATCTGCTCAAATTTGATCAGTCTTCATATTTCTACAAAGGAGGTAGGAAAAGAATGAACAGGTCTGGTGTGGTACCAACTTGGCCTTCCTCTACTACAATTCACATCTTTTGTCAGTAAACGTCAGTAATAAAATAAGATCACCCAAAGAAAGCTTGTGGATGATGAAAGTGGTGGCAGCTGATGGTAGTAGAAGAAGGCATCCAAAGGGAAGATGGCAGCTAGGCAGATGGTTTGGTGGGGGATCTGTCATTTTGTCTTTTGTTCTAATGTCGCTGCAGCTGGTGGTCATGTATTGTATAAGAAATTATATGTAATTGCGTATGTATTTGTATCTGATTGATATTATGTATGTAAGTATGACAGTTTCCAGACTAACTCCAAGTGATAAGAATTATAGTTTGTTCTGCAAGAACTGCAACTCCCGATTTTTCGGTGGAATTAGCCTGAATAAAGACATCACCCTGATGAGTAATGTAATTTAAAGTTACTTGACTTAGAAGTCATTTTGTATTTGAAATTTCTGCTGGTATAGGCTTACAGACGTTTTTATAACAAGTTTCCGCGTGATGTGGTAGATGAGTGTTCTGACATTCCAGAATAATGTACTGCCTCCATCTTCATTGTAACTGTACCAGGTTTTTACCCTGAGTTGGAGGCGATATCTTTCAATGAATATCATAACACTCATCTGCTACAGAACATGTAAACCCCAAATAAGACCATCTGTTGACCAGATCAGATTCCACAGATAAATTGCTATGAAACCTCAAAATATACAGATCCTAAGGTACAAATTTTTCTTTTTTTTTTAAATATTTCCTGTGTTGTGAATATGCAATTAAATACAAGGGAAACAAATTTTTGTCTCTTTCCAACGTTATACCTATACCTTAACTTTATGGCACTAATTCACCACACAGAACTCATCTTGTTGTATTATTTTTGAAGTACAATCTAGGGCTATGATTAGGGAAACAAGTGATTATGTCTCATAGCCTTTTCTGATGGGTACTGTGAATAGATAGTTGTGTTTATTGCACTTTGTTTATTATTCTGTTGCAGCAACATGGTTCGAATAACTTCCTTTCCCGGATGTGGTGGTTCCCGTTGTTTTGGTACTTTGAGAAGAATGTTGGTGGACCAGTCCCACGTCAGTATGAATGGCCGCTACCTTGGCCTCGCCGATGTCACCGAAAGCATCCCAACCGGAATAGTTAGTGCAAACTGAATCTTGACGCACACAATTGTAGTTCTTCTGTCTCGCGCTCTGTGATGTACACAGAAACATGTTAACGTGATGCAAGAAATATGCATAATTTGCATACCAATTGATTTTGTTGCCGAGGATATCAGAGCTCAATGCGACTGCCGTAGTCTAGCAAGAATTATCACTCTTTTTTTATCAGTAAACAAGAGTTACATGTACATGTTGTTATATTGTGAGTTGCTGAAGATTTAATGTCATAGGTGATGTTAAGAAAAGTATTGAACATGCATCATTAGTGTCAACAGATAGCTAACTTTGTGATAATGGCATAATGTAAGCAGCGAGGAGTACTAAATTAGCTGTCAGAAGTTACTGTTGCGCATTGTATCAAGATATGCTGTAATCACCAGTGCATGCTGTACACAATCAGCTATGTTGGGAGGAAGGAAACACTCTTTTTATTGCTTTATTTGTACACATATCCACAGAATCACGATTTTTTTTTTTTTAACATGAACTTGCTCCTTGTATTGTGCTTGGTGTTGTGATGCTGTCATCTGTGGTATAATAAAGAGTGTTGAAGTGCTGCCACAGCTCCAAGTGTCAGGGTCCATTAAATGTTGCAAGTCTGGAAGTATTACCAAGTTAGCGAAGGGTGTGATGTCTTTAGTTCCAATATTGTGCTTGTGAATTTAAAGTGAGACTTCATCCTTTTTGTGTTATTTATTTCTGTGGAATAGAGAAGGAAATAATGATTAATGACTGGAGGAGAGGGGGGAGGAGGAGGAGGAGGAGGCAGAGGGAAGAGGGTATTGCAAGGGCCAATATCTGTTGATGCTGAGAACGGAATAAATGTCTAATCAGTGGTTGCTTTAACGAGATTGTTTTCTTTGATGTCTTTCATATGGTTATAATAAATTTGCTCTATTGCACCAGGATTAAATTCCTTGGGGTACTCTGAAAAACTGGAGAATTTAAGTGGATGCCATTACTAAGCTGTTCTTGTCAGCATCTTGGCCAGCTCTGGCTTGTTAACCTGTGCACTGTGCAGTGACTATGGTCAACATTTAACACAGAAGCACCTTTATCATTCGGAATTGAGGTGATTTTAGTACAGAACTGTTGCAGTCCCTGTGGCCAGGTTAACCTGGGGGTAATGGAAAACAGAATGCTGAGCCTGTCAGACTGTGCACGTATGTCGCAGTAGTGTTTTGTATGGGTGTGAGAGGCTAACATGTGCTAGAAAACCTGCAGACTTACTGTCTAGAAACAAATATCCGAAAAGTGCGTGATAAGGGGAATATATTCACAGTGTTATTCAGGGCCCATTCCTTTAACCGTTCATTGATAGCCTCGATGCACTGTATGGCACCTTCAATTCTTCTCATGTTGCCAGTCTCAGTGCACCATACAATCATGAATGCACTTAAGGGTACTATGAATTTAAAACCTCTGTCATGGACAATGTATGGTAATTTAAATCCCTGCATTCTTGATGGGTTAACTAGAATATTAATGTGCCCATCATCTTTACAAATTGTGATACAGCACTCCTTCATTCAAATTTAATGATAAGTATTATTTGTATTTCGTAACTCTGTGTACACCTCCTTCCCTTTCTTCCTAAAGATATTGGTGATTCTGAGTATAATTCTGAAAATGTTTAAAGAATAGCTCATGTTCCATATATAAGCTACACGTACAGTTGACTGCAAGAACAGGCTTGCTTTTAGCTTTTCATGTTGCTGCTGTGTGTTTGTTACTGAATTCTTGGTCTGTGAGTTAGATTCCGATTGGCTTGTGCACTTGGTGTTATTTGTATGAAAAAATTTCCCAGTAGAGTACTACTTTTATAATGAAATTTTTTAAAATTATTTTGGTGATACGTAGTTCTCTTTTAAGCACATATTCTGCCATTGAGTGATGTGGTGAGTACTACATGTCACAGTTACTGTGTGCCAAAGTAGATACGAATGGGTAATTCTTACAATAAACCCAATCACATGCACTAATTTCAAAAATTTATTTTTGGAATAAAACTCTACATGTTTCGGACAGTTCCTCTGTCCGTCATCAGGAGTTTTTCACTGTACACACAGCAATGGTATATGTCATACAGGTTTTGCTGACACCTTGTGAGCAGTTCCATCCTGATCCTGCTCGCAGGCTGTCAGCAAAACCTGTATGACATATACCATTGCTGTGTGTACAGTGCAAAACTCCTGATGATGGACAGAGGAACTGTCTGAAACATGTAGAGTTTTATTCCAAAAATAAATTTTTGAAATTAGTGCATGTGATTGGGTTTATTATAAGAATTTATCAGGATGCTTGATCACCTGAACGTCAAAAGAATGAGTAACATTCGTTAGTCAGCATATGGGTAAAGAGAGCTGTGAGTTGTCGAGTGATGAGCAAGACATTACGGTAACAGCCAGCCGTAGTGTCCCCTCTCCTGTTCCTCCTCCTGGTGTCAAAATCGAACTGTGTTCCTAACTATGCTCAGGTCTTTTCCGTAGCACTTCATGAATGGAAGATGATAAAAATTGGATGGTAGAATGAGAGAGAGAATGAAGTGTGAAGTAAGGCAGTGGGTGATACATGTAATAGTAAGTTTGGGTACGTCCAAGGTTTAACATCGAAGAATAAAATTTATGTGGGAGAACATGTACATGTATATATATGTATATGTATATATATGTACATGTATATATATGAACTGTTGAAATTGTTATATTATGGGATTTTTTTTTTAGGAGAAACCAAAGTGTAATGCATTATTTATGATGGAGTAGACTGAATATTTGCGATATTTTTTATTTGTAAGCATAATAATAATAAGTACATGTATATATTTTGTGAATCTGTGTTATGTATTGTCCTAGAGATTTGTGGTTATTAAGTAATTTGTCATATCTGTTGCCTTAGGAAACTTGTAATTCATGAAATGTCCTCTTTCTGCTATGAATCTTGGAGCACCAAGAGATGGGAAATTACCCAAAAATTCTAAGTTGTGATTTTAGCTTATATAGAGGATGAAATTGAAAATCTAAGAAACTGTGTATGTTTTAAATTGTTTATTATTTATTACTGTAATTATTATTATTATTATTATTATTCATTTATGCAGCGTATATGTTATTTATTGCATTATGCAGCAGTTCTTAATCTGTGATGGGTATAGTAGGTGCAGCTGTAAAATTTAGTGCCCCAAATTACTACACATGCATTTTTCATATGGGCAAATACTTGGGCTTTAAAATGGTAACAAAGAGTGATTCTACGTGACAGTGTTTCAGAATGTCAGATTTTGTGCAGAAGGTTCAGTTCAAATTGTGGAAATTGTAAGCACAGCTGTGACAAGATGCAGTAATTAGTACATACTTGTTCTCAGTCTTTATAAAGAGTAGTAAATTCTGCTTTTATGATCAGATGTTCTATAACTATACACTGTAGTTCCATTTGTCTGTCTTTCATAGGTACATAGAAGCTTGTCATTCTAAATTCTATTAATTTTTTTTATTATTATTATTACTGATAGCACTCTGGGTTCTGTAAAAACTGGAAGATTGCTGGAATGATCTGAAGTATTTTATTCAGTGATGCTGCCAGTTGCTAAGATTGTGTATCACTTACGGCAGATGAATGGCTTGTCATTATGGATCATTGATGGAATTATACTGATAAGAGAAAACTGAAGTAGTATAAGAGAAACCTGTCACAGTGCCATTTTATCCACTTCTAATCGCAGATGGGCTGGTTGGATACCAATTGTGGACCACTGCTGTGAGATGCCAGGAAATAACAATCTGAGCTATGGCATGGCCCTGGGAAAATGTCTGGCATAGTAGATTGACTGTGAATCTCAAAAAGATCTGCTGTATGATGTATGTCACACCTGCTCTTGCTTGGTTAGTATATTATCTGCCCTTGGCTGCTGAGATCTTGATCCGTTAACAGTTTTGCTCTTATTTATTTGAATGTTTTGTTTTCTTATTCTTACTTTGACTTACCAACAATTTCTTGTATAAATGAAATTGATAGACTCCAGTTGAAATGTGATGACACACGGTGACACAGGGCAGGGGAAGTGAAGGGGAAACTGGTGAATGGAGTGGGTATCCAGCACCCTTCACGGTACCTCGGAACATTATGCATCCAGCATTACTTCCGCTGATCCGCACACCTCGGCTGCCAGTAGTCGACTGAACAGACACCCCCACCAATTTAAACGGACTCGTCCATTTCGCCGAAAGACGAAATCTGGTTTCTGCGTTTGTGCCATCACATTTCAGCTGGCCTCTACCGCCTGTTTACTTAACATGCTTGTGCACTGGAATGACACTTGCTGTTGTTTCATGGCACATGTGTGGTACATTTAATGACTGTGTTGTATGCACACAGAGAAGGTTGATAACTGCTGTGTTGTTACATGGGTATATTAGAAGGTGTATGCTGTAGGGCTGATAGGTTCAATGTTAGAGGTGTTAAAAATTTTACTGTGACATATCTGGCATGATATGCTTTTGATGGACCTCAATTCTGCAACCCTGTTACAACAATTATCATACTGAGGAAACAAAGTGGGGTCTGTAGGACCTGCGCCTGTTTCGTTGTACCTTAGGAATATATAACAGGTATCCCCTAACTGACGTAATTTTTTCATTAATGTGTTTTCATATGAACTGTCTTAGTTTAATTTTTTTTTAGTGGGGAATAGAAGGTAATGAGAGTATGAAGTCAAAATAAAAAGGGGATTCCTGCCTCTGTCTTCAGGTAATCTACAGATGGCAGTTCTTCCAAAATGTTGGTAACTGTATATCACCCAACATTATATATTGCAGAAGACTTGAATTTTCAGCACCACTGTGAATACCTTAAATCTTTAGTGTGTTTTTCAATTAAAACTTAAAAGAATAGTGAAATTGAAGGATTATCAAATTTTTTGCATTACAGGGCTACACATGGGAACCAACTATCTCATAAGTCAAGGGATACCTGTGTACTAAATAAACGTGATGTCAAATCATTTTCTAAATGAATGTATGTGTGGTGTATTTAATTAAAATTCATTGTTTTGTATTTTTGTACATGCTAATTGATTGTAGACATGCAGGGTGAGTATTCCTGTTTGTATTAAATCAGCATGTATGATTAATCCCATCATTGTTGTCACAGAGGATGGACCTCAACACTGATGGTTCAGTGAAATGTGATAAATATTATGGTACTGTACAGTTTATTTACAATACCAGCTTAGCACATTTGCAGTTTTGATGGATTCAATAAATATTATGGTACCATACAGTTTATTCACAATACCAGCTTAGCACATTTGCGGTTTTAAGTGACTGAATAAATATTATGGTACCGTACAGTTTATTCACAATACCAGCTTAATACATTTGCGGTTTTAATTGATTGAATAAATATTATGGTACCGTACAGTTTATTCACAATACCAGCTTAGCACATGCAATTTTAATTGATTGTACTGGGAGGATATTTGACACCCATGTCTCGGCATAGCTTTTCTGTTGTGCACGTGGATTCTGAAGTAAAATTATTGTAACAGCAACTACAAATTAACTCTGTCCTATGGATACCTAGGCTTTTATCATATTTGTACTTTTCTTGATGATGGAAGAAGAGCCAGCATATAAAATGATTATGTTTTTAGTGAAAATCGAACAGTGGGAAAAGTCAAACATGTTGCACTTCAGAATAATAGTTATTCATGTTTTACAGTCATGTGATAAGTGATTTTTGGAATTGATGTCTCCAATGAGTTCATAATGACAGGTTGTGTCCAAAATTGCCTTTTTTTTTTTTTTTTACAAAGAATACTTGGTTTTATTTGAACGCGCGCACACACACACACACACACACACAGATGAATCCTGGCGCAAAGGAAGTTCATTGCATGTGTGCACAGATTTTTGTGCCTTGATGCAATTTTGGTATTTGATGCACCTTGAACTGTGAGGAAGATTATGGGCAATGTGTTACAGTTTTTTTTTTTCTTTTGCAAAATTTCTTCTGAGATATAAGACACTTCCTGCTGGCTAAATGACGATCTACACTCTAACATTTGATACAGCTGATCAAGTACATAAGGCAGTGACACATGCATTGGGTGCAGTAATGGACAGAGTACATCCAAGAGTTGCCAGATATCCTTGCTCCATGTACAAAATATTTTTTCTTGTGAGCTTCAGGATATGGAATTAGATACTATAATATTGGTCCATATTTTAGAATTTTTTGAGCAAGGTACTGAAATCTTGTTTTAATACTTTCATATTAAAAGAGACCAATTTTCTATTTAGAAATAATATTGTCAATATGAATTCAAATATCCCCAATATTTCTTAGAGTTGTGATCAATACCATTGTATTCCATTCCATTACTATGTGTTGCTGCTGCAGAGATGTTCTGTTCAACATTTTAAGGATTATGAACTGACCTGTACATTGACACATGGCCGCAGAAATTTATGGGTGTGAGTGTCTGCAGTGGGATTGCCATAAACTTGTTTGAGTCTCATAAAGAGATGAACCCTACCACAATGAAGTGTGTTATCCATTGTTAGAGTGTTAAGTATGTACATCTTACACATATAAAACTTAAAACCCTGTCCTTGTAAGGTTAGAGGAACATGCCTACACAAAGTGGTGTTGGGTATGAGATTTTTGAGGTTTTTACAGTCTGGAAGTAAGTTATCACTGTTTCAGATATGTATACAACTGCCAAATTTCATGGGAGAAGAAACTGCCTCAAAATTATTTATATCTATGATTAATGCCACTTAGTTTTAATAAATCTGCCGATTTCTATAATTCACCATTGCACAGTAAGGAAATTGGAAGTTGTGTTCTTACTACAAAATATCCTTTAGTTGCTTTAAAGTTGTACTAGGTGTGAGAATGAATCTGTATGTTGTATACAGACTATGTATTTATGAAATTCTTGTAAAAGAAGTGGGTGCAAGATTTTCTGTGCTCATCCAGACCAGTCCTGGGTCCCACCCAGCCTCCTGCTGAATGGGTACTGGGTCTCTTTTCCCAGGGGTAAAGTAGCAGGGGCATGGCTTTGACCACTTACCCCCATCTGGTGCCGAGGTTAAAGAAAGAGTAGAACTATACATCTTCTCTCCCACTGGGCCTTCATGTTTTGTTGCAGGATACACCTTTACCTTTTACCATTGTTGTGAATGTTCAGTTTTGTTATTCTGGAATGTGAGATTGTGTAGTTCACTGGGGCAGGACTAAACTGTGTGATGGCACATCAGAGAATGAAATCTGAGGTATCAGAAGCATTCTTCTGTGTTTAAAGTATCCTAAGGCTCCTAAGGATTTAGTTTTACAGATACAGTTATGCTTGTATGCGACATTGCCATGTCACCATATGTATTTCAGTCATATCATGAAGATGGAAGAAGCAGGTTTCTCCAAAATGTTGGTAGCCACCTACCAGACAGCTGGTTTTTTAATAACCTAGAAGTCCACACTAAAGATAAATTCCATTCATCACAGGTAGTTGTGTTTGATTCTTTGCCTGAGGTTTTGCTGAGTATCATATCTCTGGAATGGCGTCAAGTTTTTGATTGATTGTAATAACTCTTTGAAGAGCATTTACCTACAGCTTTTTAATAAGTAAAATGTGTTTTATAATAATACAGAACTTTATTCTCTAGTAGCCTTAATAGCTGAGCATAGTGCCTGGGTGGATGGGTGGTAGGAATATGTGGTTACTTCTGCCGTGCAGGTTTAGGCTTCAGGTTCCTTTAACACAATACCCAACTGCGCTCTGTCACATTCCAACAGACAGCAATCTTAGTTACCACTGTGAGAAACCTCAAAACTCACATTTGGTTGAGTGATTTTGTTCATCTCATTCCTCTTGTCACTGATGACTAGCATGTGCTATTGGGGGGGGGGGGTTGATCTGTTTATGTAGCGACCACTATGACAAACTGATCACATGTTCAGAGGAGTCCTAAATGTATGTAGTCTTGTAAACTTCAAAATGCGGTGGTTTAGGCCGGATTTTGGGCTGTAGCACCATGGAAACGAAAGTAAATTATCTAAGTCTGTACCTACATTGTTACTGATAACAAATTTGAGAGTACCATTGTGGGGCAATATGCTCAGAATTTCTTGAAAATTGATCATATTATGCACTTATGATGTCGGTCTGTATTCAAACGGAGGACGGACAGGTAAGTCAGACACTTGTACTAAGGATGGTTGCAGATAATGATATTGTTGTCTTTGGGATGCCAGCAGCAAATTGTGTATGGTGGAGAGTGTCATAGAATTGACAAGTAATAAATTTTGTTAACAAGAATTAAGTGATAAATTAATTTGTGTATTTTGGAAGTGTTTATACTAATGTAATTTATATGTACTAAGTAACATTATTTCAAGCGATTAACATTCTCTGTTTGTCGAATATTTTAACATGTGAAATGTAATGTCATTGTTTTCATTGATACGACTCCAGTAATCCGGTAGGAAGGGGTAGTCAAGCCAGATTCTCAGCACTGTAGTGTAAAATCTATGATTAATGTTTATCATGCAAAATTTGACTAATGTCATGCCAGTTAATGACTTATGTGTGCTATTAATAAAAATCCAACTAGATGCAACAGTATGCAGTCTGATTTATTTTACTGCAAAATCAAAAATGAGTGACTTTGCAGTAAAATAAGTCATACTGCATACTGTTGCATCTAGTTGGATTTTTATTAATATTGAATTATGATGCACGGAACCATGAGCTTAAAACTTACATGTGTATTTAGTTTTATATTTAATGTAGTGTGCTTTTATTGTTTATTTATTGTGGTGTGTCATCATAGTGGGCCAGGATAGTGTAGTGGTCTGTTGTCATAGTGGGCCGGGATAGTGTAGTCTATACAGCAACTAGCTATAGGCTGGACGGTCCAGGGATCAAATTCTGGTGGGGCCAAAATTTTCCACACCTGCTCAGATCGGCAGTGGGGCCCACCTAGCCTCACATACAGTGTGTCTTTCCCAAGGGTACAGTGGCTAGGACTGGTGTTGACCACCCACACCCATCTAGCGCCATGGTTAAAGAAAGAGTAGATCTGTACCTCTACAACCTCTCTGGGCCTTCATGGCCTCTTCCAGGGTGAACTTCACCTTTATGTCATCATATTGGCACAAACCTTTCAGAAACTGAAATGCATGCAGTGAGGGAGTTTAGCTGGCACACTTGACAAATAACCTTACAGAGATGGAGACGTGATAACTGGATCATACTGACATTCTGAAGGAACCTGTTGCTCCTATCTGCAGGGTATAATGTATACTTCATTCACTGATACCATAATTGTAGTACTGTAGCATTCCCTCACAGTGGTCTTGCAGTAAAGATGTATGTTTTGAATATGTTACATAATTCTTGAATACGTATTATCATTTCTTTGTGGATTAACATATGCAATACTGTTCTATTGAGAATGGCATGCATGTTATTGCTGTTGCTCTCATCTTGTTTGGTAATCCTAATTTACATAGCAGCCTGATACCATTCTGGGAAATTTTGAAAGCTGGGTCCTGAAAACTGTCACATTGTGCTGTAGTTTGTACACTGTATGAGATCTTATGAAAGAAGTGTAAGTGTGTGGGTTTATGGTGGTATGGAGAGGGGTTGGGGGTGGAGAAGATAGAATCTTGGCTGTTTGGTGACCTGGAGAGAGAGGTACATTATTATGTCATTTTGCATCAAGTTTAGAATTTAAAATGATATTGATGTTGTTAATAGTAAACGCTTTATTTGCTCAGTAAACACACTGTTGACCCATCTTTCAAGATTAGAAGGCTGCTTAAATTTGCATATTGTGTAAAGAATGTTGTTCTGTGAGTCAATGTTGTGACACTATTTAGTTGGTGGTTAAGACAGCTGATTTTTAAGGTGGCACATAGCCTACTGGCAATCATTCAAGCTTATAGAAATATTAGTGAAATTTTCTGTTCCTGTTTTTGCATGTCAACTTTTTTTGTAGAGTACTACACTGTGTGCTGAAGAAATGAAGAAAAGGGATTGGATTTGTGGAAGGGGCAGAAGTATTTCTCTTCACCACTGCATTCAAACTGACTTGAGGCCCCTCGAAATTCCTGTCTTGTGAGTACCAGGTGCTCTTACCTGGGGTATAGTGGTCTGGCCATGTAGTTGATCACTGTTCTCCATTTATTGCTGGGGTTAAGAATGTGTAGTGTTGTTCCCCTGCCTTTACCCCCACATTCTGAATAGTTTTAGGTTGGGATAAATGCAGATTGTCTGTAATAATAAGGTATTCTCCTTTGAAATACTTTTTGTGAATGTATGGAATCATATAAATGAAATGGCAGATGAAAGTAGGACAGTAAGCATATACTGTACACACTTTACTGCAATACTTGTTTGTGAGAAAGTTTCAAGCACATTGGCAGTTTGTGAAAGCTGAATTTGGTAGCTGGTAGAGATGTGTTTCTTTGTAGTGCTGTATGAGAGGAGGTAATGTAAAATATGAACTTAAGTGGCTGATATCAGAAATATACACAAGATGGCAGTACTTTATAGCAGTTTTATTTTTTATAAGTAAATCCACCAGAACTGAAGCTGGCATCATTTAACTACAGAGTTTTTTTTTAATAAGAACTGAAATGAATGTAACTTACAACTGCCGGTGAGTTGTATATCTCTGTTGTCCACTACTGAAGAGGTTTTTTTGGACCATTGTTTTACATATCCTTGCTACATTTGACCTTCCACCCACATCCATAGTCATCAAACATGAGTTCCCATACTTTTTCAGAAATAACACTGGTCTACTAAGTATGATTCGTATGTGTGTTATCAAACCGAGATGTTGCTTGAGAAAGAGATTTCTCCCCATCTTGCATGCATGCTGTGTTTTGCTCACTAAATTCTTAAAATACTGAATTTTTGTCACTTCATGGATAAATTTCTTGGGCATTTCGTACATTAAAATGTTACTGTTGTGTTGACAATACATTATGAGAACGTTTCAGTTGCTGAAATGTGTTTTGTGAGCACGTTCTGAACTTTGGTGCATTGAAACTTCTTTTTTTTAACAGACTTCAGACTTAAACTGAAATTAAAGTGTCATGTATATATTTGATTGAAATAATTTTGTACCTTCTGTAAGCATACTAAGGGCATAAACTCCATCATGCCTCTCTCAGTATGTGTGCCAACATTTTTGTGTAATTTATTGAAGATTTGGGGTGGAAAACTTTGAACACACTTTATCCTTCAACACAGAAGTCAGAAAAATTAAAAATCATATGAATTTACATGTATGGGTATTCCCCAACAAGTGCAGTATTCATATTCCCAAGTGTGAATGTGTTATTGCAAACCACATAACCTCAGAATTCCTTTCCTATTACCATTAACATTATAAAGGGAAGTTGCTTACCTGTAATTTTCATATATCCCCTTCTCTATATATATGCATATCAACTGTTGTTAAGGATAAGTTGCATACATTGTGTGATACCTGTGGATTGACAGACTGGATGACTACATGCTTTGTTTCTTTACCAAGAGGCTTTTTTTATAGGGCAATTGTTTGAAGTACAGGCCTATGGACAATGGAGCAGGTAACATCGCTGCTGCATAATGACTTATGACAGTGCCTGTTCTGCATTGCTCAGTCATATGTAAAAAAAAGGGGGGGGGGGCCTGTACCACAATTAAAGTGTAATAGAAGCTGTAATTAACAATAGTCACATAGTGTGAAATATTGAGCTGTCAGTTCTGATTCAGGATACAACATGAATGCTCTGTGCATTTAATTTTTTTGCAGTCACTGTACTCAATCCCTTAATCTTTGTAATCTGGAGGTTCTGCTTTGGACTGTACTTGTGCAAACAAAATGTGGCAGTGATTCCGTATATTGAGAACATTTGATAAGGGGCCTTCACTCTTCTTGGGATGTTTTATGGCATAGGTTGACAGCTTGTTACCACTGTTTCAGAACGTGTAGACACATTATTATATGGGGGACGGTTCCAGTTATACTCTGGCATCTAAGCTTCTTTCTGCACCTTTTTACTTTCTACCCCCTCTCGTGGCAACGTTATGCTCCAGGAACCTGATAACACCCTTTCTCCAAGAACCAATCCCTGCCCACATTTTCACATGCATAACAATTCATCCACTTGTTGCTCGCATTCTTAGATCGCTAGTGCCTTGAACATGGGACCGATAGGCTGTTGGTAACCAGCTGCCAGCATATGCCATGTAACATCCCAAATGAATGAATGCCTCAACTACACCACAGTAAAAGCCTGAAATCTTGCAATGTGATAGAAATTAGAGAATGTGCTTAGATGGAGAGTGAATATGTATATTGGTTCTGTTGCCTTTTGAAAAAGTTGCCCTAAAGAGGAAGGGGGTAATGTGATTTAAAAAGAAAATTTAGGTTATGTATATTGGACATACACGTGTCTATAAGTAGGTTTGTTGTGGGTAACTGAATATGTTGATTTTTGTAAAAAAAAAAAAAACTTGTGTTGTACAGCAGAAAAATATTACCATAGATTGTTATTTTTTTAATGGATGTAGTTTAGTTTTAGTTAATAGTGATTATTAAGTGTGCCTTGTTGGATACTGTCCACGGAATATGGTGTGTCCCAAAATGTCACTAGTGGATAAGACATGTAGATACAATACAAAGGATCTGATATCTCTTGAAGTTGGTATAAATTGTGTTGGTGTGTAATGCTCCAGTTGTTCTAACGTTTAGTCTCCCTTAAACGTACATCAATGCAGGTGCAGGTAAAACACTGCACACATCTGTACAAGACGTATAACCCTTTGAAGCACATTGGTAGTTATATATACCACCTCCTTTGACATGAAAAGTTCTGTGTTATGCCAAAAGCATGTATTAAATGGGTTTTTATTTTTTCAGAATAAATTGTGATTATTCCCCAAAAAATCGTGTCTTAAATGAAGGCTTTTTTTCAGTGGGGAGGGACTTTGTCTCTAAGTATATGTAACATTCAGCTTGTGCTTCAGAAGGTTAGCAGCTCTAAAGCAATTTGTTGTTGCCATGTAACTTGTGCAGTCAAATGTACATTTGTTATGTAAATACTGAAATATTTGTGGCATTCACAACAAGTGTTGCTTGACTGTACGTATTTGTATATCAATGTATGTCCTGAACCCTGAAGTATTTGTATTTGTTACAGTCTAATTATATTTAATACAAACAAAAGTACCTGTTCTTCTTGTGGGGTATGTGTGGTTTGTTTCCTTGTCAATATCACTATATATATATATATATATATA
>Ga0123352_10004408_pt1 | contig 20722 bp, 15 predicted proteins | sample TergutLab28metaG_FD_89700 | JGI IMG/M metagenome (GOLD analysis project Ga0123352, IMG submission 89700) | Labiotermes labralis P1 segment gut microbial communities from Petit-Saut dam, French Guiana - Lab288 P1 | ecosystem: Host-associated > Arthropoda: Insects > Digestive system > Gut ...
AGCACTACTTATTTATTAAAACATAGGCTACATGTTTCGACCCAACATTAGGTCATCCTCAGGCCTGCGGCAGACTAAGTCATTGGTGCTGTGTGTTTATTGGGATCCCAATATGTTTGACAGGCGTAAGAATACATAAAATCTGGTATCTATTTTGGGCTGGATAAAATGCGTAGCTTACATTTATGATTAAAATGTTTAAAACATGGGTTGCTATTTATAATTGCAACATTTCAAAGTTACCAATAATGTATTCCATGGGAGTCTAAGATATTGATATATTGTCGTTCGCTGGGGTGAGTTTTGTGTAGATACAGCTTCTCAAGGTTGCCTGTGTTGTCATTCCGAAATGATGTTCAGATCCTGTTAGTCCAGGTGAAAATCCGTATAGACGTTTCGAAATGAACTGGAATGGTTCACGACTGAATTCGCAACTTTCATCTGTGAAGGAGATAATGAACTTCCGAGTTTCGTTAATGAAAGTGACAAGCCAAGCGATCACAGTTCTCAAAATAAGGACTTCATTCCATGGATTTCATTATGCATAATAATGTACAGGTTGTAGTGCTGCTTTCTTCAACAGACCCACCAATTAGTTTTCAGAATAGTGACTTAAAATCGATATGTTAACCGCCCTTATTTCACGTACGGCCTAACTGTCCCTCAAACGTCATGAACGTTACACTATCACAAACTGTTAGACAAACTGCAGAAACGAAGAATTACACAACCGCAAGACACAACGCCAAATTATGCACAAGCCTAGAATAAACACACTGTTTACACATAGTCTGTTTCCACGCAAAAATTTTACAAATAAAAGGTAAAGTTTACCCTTGAACAGGCAATGATGGCCCAGATGAGAGCTATAAGAAAACATGGCGTTACATGAGGGTGGGTGGTCAACGCCACGCCCCGACCGCTTTACCCCCGGTACCTGTACAGGAAGCTTGGATGGCCCCAGGGTCGGTTTGAACTGGTGCGGAAAATCCTGCCTCACCGGGATTCGATCCGCGGACCGTCCAGTCCGCAGCGAGTCGAAAAGTTTTACAGTAATACAAATCATTTGTTGTCCCAGGGATAGAGACCAGAGCCTAGAATAAGTCATCACAAGGAACGTGGTATATTTAGAAAACAACTTTACACAACCTTGTTCGCTGAGCTCAAGAATAACAACCGGTTCTTAAATCGAATTCGCTCAACTAAATCAATATGATTTACATTGCCGCTGTTTACGCTGATTAACATAATCAAACAAATGTAAACATTTTGCAGAGTTTACTAGCGTGGAAAGAAACTCCTTACTTACTTGTAACTGAACATCACCTACGTAACGGTGCAGAAATCTTTCAGACTTTTCGTCACCCTGTCTTTCTTTCGGATGCTGACCCACCTACCTGGTAATTCCACCTTAAAGTGCAATCGCTACTACGCGCAAGCTACTACCTGACTTGCAATAAAAGCTTTGCATCTCCCCTGGAGATAAAGTGTAGCTTATGGACTGAATGTTTTGAATGTATTCATATGAGCACCAGACTGCTGTGAATTCAGCTTCCTTTAATAATGCTTAAGATACCTGCTTCATGGGTTCGTATGCGCCTCCCTGTAACCCCTCTACCATAATTCCTTACCGTACATACAGTGTGACCTGTCTTAAACGGAACCTGGGCATAACGGAAACCTGTATTCAGCGATAAACATTTACAGTCCTGACGAACTTAAGTTCAAATGCTGAATAAAAGGAACCTGTCTGCAACAGAAAAAATTTCGGTCCTTTGCAGTTCTCTTACAGGCAGTTTACACTGTTTATCATGTCTCATTACACAGCTTTTCCTCTCAGTAATTACGAATGTCCTCTTATTAAGACATGCAATGATCCACATCCCCAGTCAATACACACTCTAAACCAAATGGAATACATATTTTATCGTAATTATAGTGAAAGGTGTTACCGCCAGAATAATTCCAACATCACACCTATCCCATGGTGTTGACAATCACGTGCGATGTCAGTCTGCCAGTCCACCATATGTTCTGCTAGAAGTCTTACACTGACTGCAATTTGTGACACAGTGGTCTACGTGAAGCTCAAGTGAGAATTACCACACATTTAAACAAGACTAACACATGCATGGCGTTGTTGTATCCTGCGCGGACCCGGTGTGGAAAGTATCTTGGATGTTGTTCCCAGAGGGACGGAGCTCGGAACTCAAGTTAAGACGGGAAGTCGGGCAGGCCGCACACACTCTCAATAATCCTCAAGTAGAGTGTACTGGAATTTTATTGTGCGTAATTAGGGAATAAGGGCAGTTACAACTGAACCGTATTGGCGACAATTCTCGCCAGCGTGGCTCTTCATTACCGTTAACACTCACTGATCGTCCAGCTTCATTCTCTGTTGCTCAGTCACTGTTCGAGATACACAACAGAGTGCAACTGGAGCACAAAGCAGCTACTGTTATACGCGTCAATCCACACATTGCTCGCGCGATAAACACTTAGCACGACCACTTATAAACAACAAGAAATAGAAGGAAATTATATTCCTCCCATGCCTGGTCTGCTTACTAAGAACTGGAAGTGTAAACAAAGAGTATGAGTTACAGAAAGGCGAGAACTAAGCGTGATAAAATTAGGCTTATGACTTACATACAGTACATACAACAATTCTGGAGAGAAAAGAAAGAAAAGAACAAAAAAATTAATGTGTATCAACTACAACGGCGTTAACAGCCTTGACATCCCTTTTTATTTTATTTATCTCGGAAAGGAAAAAGTTTAATTTTACCAACTAACGGCATGGTCACTTACAGCTTAATTAAGCACACATTTGTATACATACAGGCTTACAAAGCGAGGTGGAAGTTTCGTTTAATCATTATCAGAAATACGATAATTCAATAATTTTCGGTTGTGATCGGAATACTGCTGTTGATCTGGAATACACAAGTGGGGAAAGGTAGAGATGGTTCCTTTTATTTCATTATTTCAGAAACCTTAAGACTTAGTCAAACCTTTAATGGATACAAAGCGTGTTTCATCATTCTCTAGAACTTCCGTGCAAGGCATTGCTTCTCCGGTAAATATTTAGCAAGATTCGTTCCAGACGCCCGCATACACGCAACCACAATTAATGCACAGTTCCCGATCTCACTCATAACTAACATGGCACAACTAATTTATTAGACTTCTGTAATATCAAATTTAATTAAAATCCGTTCAGCGGTTCTCGAGTTGCTGCTCGTGTACAGACGGACAGATAGTCACAGCGAGTTTAATACGCGCTCCGGGTGCATGTGTGTAGTGTGGATAAGGTGCGTGAGGGTCAGGCTGTATGAAGGAATGGCAGGCTACATACGGAACAACATGCAGGAGGTGATACATACCACACATCGCGCAGGAGGTGATGCGTACCGCACATCATGCAGGAGGTAATACATACCGCGGATTATGCAGGTGGTGATACATACCGCACATCACACACGAGGTGATACATACCGCACATCACGCAGGAGGTGACACATACCGCACATCATGGAGGAGGTGATACATACCGCACATCACGCAGGAGGTGATACATACTGCGCATCATGCAGGAGGTGATACATACCGCACATCATGCAGCAGGTGATACATACCGCACAGCATGCAGGAGGTGATATATATACAAAAAATCACGCCACTTAGAGGTCTCCAACCTTGGTGATCCAACAGGGTATTTTCTACGAAGTACACACACTCTTTACCACATACACACAACTACAAACACGGCATTTCCGCTCCCTCCGTACATTTCAGCTCTGTTTTACTTATGCATTTCTAAGAGCATAATGTTCTGTAAAGACCAGCACATTACACTGATAGCTGAAGAAGCTTACAGACATACAAACGGAGAAGTGGGGAAGACTTTGGCACACTGAGTTGTGAAGCCGTGTGGAGCAGACACACACGGTTCGGAAATACAGACTGAACAAAAAGTTCGTTTCGCAGTTTTCAGGGCACACAAAATTCAAAGCCACGATCACTACACCGGCTCTTCGCCCGTGATTTTTTAAAAACATATTGCACCGCAAAATTTCAATTTCTAATTCATAACATAAGCTTTAAACAGTTCCTTTACACTAAAGCCTGCCAGCCACTGGACATGAACAAAAGCCTTTTCTATTCTCCTGTCTTCTTACAATCACTTTACATGCATTTTAATGTTTCATACCACGTCAAAGGTCTTTCAAATGTCATTTTCCACATTCCTCTTTTTTCTAACTCTATAATCATTAGCACATCCCAGTCATTTACATATCACTGTAATATACTCAGATGCAGATGGTTACCTAACGACGTGTTTTGTAGCTGCGATGCGCCCTACATTTTACTTATACCTCTTAACAGCTTTGACAAAACTAGCCTTTGGGGACCATCCAGCCTCACGACAAAGGACAGAGGAGGCCCCTTCCCTGGAGGTAAACTGGCCGAGAAGTGAAGCTGACCACTAACTTACGCCTGGTGTGGCAATTCACAGTGCGTGAAGCTTCCCTTCCACTCCCCCATATGCCTTCATGGTGTCATGTTTAATTATGCACAGGTTCACGTTTAGCTTTACTTGACTGCGTGTAAAGTAAAGTAAAGGCCCAGAGGGGGAGTAGAGTTACAGCTCTATCTTTCTCTAACTTCGGCGCTAGAAGGGGGGTCAACGCCACGTCCCGGCCGCTTTACCACCCGGGTAAAACCCGGTAACCATTGTACAGGAGGTTGGGTGGGCCCCAGGAGCGGTCTGGACGGGCGCTGAAAATCTCGCCGCCATCGGGATTCGATCCCCGGACCGTCTAGCCTGTAGCGAGTCGCTACACCGACTGCGCTATCCCTGCCCACTTTACTGGATGTTAGGAAACAAATCTTCATGGCGTTTCTGACAGTTCTCACGTTCTCTTTATTCTGTACCAACGCGCTTGTACCCGACAGTAAAAGAAATGGGTGTCTGGGGTCTGCAAGCAGAAGGTGACAGGTCCCTTCACATCGGGGTCGCCTGCACGTTTCCTGTCAGCCAGGTGCTACTTCAGGGATCCAAGAGATACAAATCACTCGGCGCGAGATCAGGACTGTAGGCTGGGCGGTTCATAATCTGCCAGCCGTAGCACCGTAACCAGTTGCAGGTCCGTTGGCAGTGTGAGGACAAATGACTTACCCTTCTTCGGACTTTTAAGAAGTACCGGACTGGAGAACGAATTACATCAGATGCCGACGTGAAGTAAGATATCACCTCCTGGCTACAGACCTCTGACATCTAATTTTTCTACGCCGGCATATAAGTATTGTTGGCACGATGGAACAAATGCTTAAACGCTAATGGTAACAAGGTTGAGGTGTGGTGTGTACCATCTGCTACTCATATGCTACCTTACTTTTTCCCCTACTTGGTAATACTTAATTTCGTCTACTTAATCAGTCTAAACACATTCTGATATATGATAATAAACACTTTTAAATTATCGTAAAACAGCTGTACCAGTGCCCTGTATATTAATGTAATTTGTATTTACCGTCAGAGACAACAAATCATTGTATTCAGCAATTCTCAACAGTGCCACATGGTTCGTTCAATACAACAACCAACTTCAGGTGTAAATGTACATGGTTTAAAACAAATGACATTTGTTAACTATATATTGTATTTTCTAGGTCTCGTAAATTTAACAAATACGGTTCCAGTACTTTGTTTGAGTATCTCTTTGTTAGTAAAATAAGACTGTGTTGTTTCTTATCAAAAATGTTTGTTAAAATAGCTACAGCTAGTCAAGCTTACGTCACCATTAAGTACAATCACTAAAAACAAAAAAAAAGTGTTCAAATGCAATGCAAATATATACTTCAATAAAAACATTTTCACTGCATGGTGCAGAGTCCTTCTTGAAAAGCTAACTGGTTTGCAGCTAGTCAGGAAATTCCCCGCATTGCACGGAACCCGAAGGTTTATTACCGCAATCACAAGCGTCCGCCACCTGTCTCTATCCTGGGCCAGCCCAATCCAGTCCATATACCCACATCCCACCTCCTGGAGATCTATCCTAATATTATACACCCATCTACGCCTAGGTCTCCCCAGTGGTTCTTTCCCTCCGGTTTCCCCACCAAGACCCTATAAACCCTCCTCTCCTGACCCATACGCGCCACATGCCCAGCCCATCTCTTTCTTCTCGATTTTATCACCCGCACAATATTGGGTGAGGAGTACAGATCATTTAGTTCCTTCTTATGCATTCTCCTCCATTCCCCCGTTACCTCGTCCCTCCTAGGTCCAAATATTCTCTCCAACACCATATTCTCAAACACCTTCAGCTTCCTTTCCTCCCTCAATGTCAGCGACGAAGTTTCACACCCATACCAAACAACAGGCAAAATTATAGTTCTATATACCTTGATTTTTAAATTTTTTGATAGCAACCTAGGAGACAAAAGATTCTGCGCCGAATGATAGCTCGCATAATAACAAAAATACACACACAACAAAACATGTAATATTCCAAAGTTATGAAAACTGGAAAATTTACGAGATCTCGCGAATTCCAACACATTTTTAACACATTTAACTTGTTTCTGTAATCACGTACATTTATGCCTGAAGATGATCGCATATACCGAAAAATGTAGCATTGTTGAGCACTGTTGAGTACAATAAATTGTTGTATTTGACGGTAAATACAAATCACCATTGATTTGTTATACGTAAAACAGGATGAATTCCATAAAAAGTACCTACGTATTAAGATGCAAATTATTTCAAGTGTAATCCAGCCACGTTTCCCAGCAGGCAAAATAGCTAAACGCACTGGACCGTTGATGTGTATGTATGTGAACGGGCTCAAATAAATTAACAAACACAGCAAACATAACAGGTGAACCAATCACAGCCGATAGGCCTGGTAAATGGGAACAGACTGAATGTCGATGCTACAAAACTGGCGGCACCGTCCAGAAGTTGCGGCCATTCACGCTCATTATATTACAGAGACACGTGAATAACTACAGACATACATAATAATATTAAAATTGTACGAGTTCTATAAAACTCGTGAAACTACTTCCTGTTCAACCTGCAACACACATGATATTGAGAAGAATATATATAAAAGGGGAAGTGGAAAGTGGAGTAAATCTAAACCAGTACGACACACGTTCACTTAAAAAGACTGCTTATTAATTATTCAGAACAAACAGCGCTACGACCAAAGATCGACATGTTTTTATTCCGACTCGGTCCTCGCTCAAAGGACCACTTAACTTGGTGTATTTCGTGTATTCAGTTGAAGGCCTCACAGCAATAAACATACATGGCCAAAGGCGACATGAACTTTCGATCAATACACATGGCCTTTCAAAAACGATGTCCACTTTCCATAAACTAAAAAATTCAGTGACTAATTAATTTTTTTTCTACACGCGAACTCTTACTCAGATTGGAGAGTTGAAATAATAAAGGGCAGTGAGTGGGTAGTGTGGGGACGGAGCGGAAAATCAATTCGGCTGCAGACGTTAAAATATTATTACTTAGGTCTACCTGGGCGAGTAATTATCATGTAGAAACGGTAAAATATTCAATCAACAAAAATTATAGCATCTTAACTGTTAAAGAATTTAAAACAGTGCTGCCTAATAACTGATGTTGGGCAAATTCTTTAGGATATCGAGAGGTAATAAATAAAGTGCAAACAGGAAGCAATACCTTTCCACCGTGTTCAAATAAGAAACAACTGAAGCCAAGGGAAGTACATGCAATATGTTGGCCTTCGCTTGAAGCAGCACTGCCATTTATTAACATTAGTTTTCCTGATAAAACGGGTTTTTGATATGGAATTAATAAAAACAAAGAAGTTGGCCTTTAATGCCGAATTATTAACTTTCTAAAAATGTCCACCTTGAAAAGGTTCGTTCGGTAGTTCAGCAGTACACGACGTCGCCAACAAACTTTACCGTTGTTATATTTTGTTGACCGTGCATCTCTTTACATTCATATAAGGAAAAACCAACTTGGTGCACTATTTATCTTTAGTGTATTTCGTCAAACCTCGCTACATGTTTCGGGCGTATCTACAGTCCATCATTAGGAGGTACACCGTATGGATACAACGATTGGTACTTGTTGTTCTTTTCAGATGACTTTCTGTTCTCCTGGCTGGGTTCCAACATAGCCAGCACAACAGACATACGGTGTACACCTCCTGATGATGGGCTGTAGATACGCCCGAAACATGTAGAGATGTTTGACGAAATACTCGTATACCGAAGATAAATACTGCACGAAGTTGGTTTTTCTGTAAATGAAACCTTACCGTATTGACATACATGATGATGATAACGATAAGACTCCTTAGGGATTTTCACTTTCTCAGTCACAGTTAAACAGAACGCAAGTGTTTATTTCTCTCCTACTTCCTTTCGGTAGGCTTCATCATTTCTTGTTTAAGGGTTACGTATTGAACTTCATACTACAAAATAAACAAATTTTACCAAGCATCACGCCGTGTATAAACAGACTTCCTTACGGCTGTTGTTCCATTAACTGTATGACATAAGAACGAATATTTACACAATAAAAGCAGTTTGTAATTGGATCTAATCTAGTTAATTGGATCTAATCTAGTTAATCCTTTGCCTTTTCAGCTAAGTGTTATTTTGCGTAACGCAAACAGTATTATATAGGGGCACTGAATATGTCAATAAAGGTTGTCAAAGTTACAGTGCATTCTGAAATAACACAGATTGAAACTGTATGTGAAGCCAAGTTACTTCAAGTACTGAATCCCTTACTTAAATTACTGACGCAGTTACACGTAAAGTAACTAAGCACCGTACATAATTTCTCTACCGAGCGCTTAATCGATTAAGTAACTTAGACCTTTAAGCTGTCAAATTTAGTTAAGAATTAAACTAAGCAAGTGAGCTAATTATCCTTGTACCTGACTGTGTCAGGAAGGAAGGAAATAAACAAGTAGGTAATTTAAAGTAAGCAATTAACTACCTAACTAACTAGGAAGTTAATTACAGAAAAAGTATCCTAATTACCCACACGTGTACCGACGAATCATCCATCTGTCCATCATACTGAGAGGTATAAACGATCCTGACCATTTGATACAGTCACACGCAAGTTTCAGAACATAAAAATTAATGTTATCCTCTTCCCCACGCCCACCGCCAACCCCCACCCCCATCCCCCTCTTCACGGTCATCCGAACGATCGTTGCTGAAAAGATTCTTCCACACCCACCCTCAAATATTCTATACTGATTCGGGCTTATCATAACCTACCTGATTTCAGTGTCCAAGTAGCACTTGGTGACCTGAAAACTCGTAATATGCTACTCACTACTTTCTTCATTTCTGTTCTGCCTACGCTCTGTAATTATACAGGGTTATTGCTGCATCTGAACACACTCGGTAGGACTCCTCGGCCCGACGCAGAGACCTCTACCTGACAACGCACAACACTCAGAAGAGGCAGACATCCATATCCCCCGGCGGGATTCGAACCCGCAATCCCAGCAGGCGGGCGGCAGCAGACCAACGCCTTAGACCGCGCGGCTACCGGGATCGGCGTAATTCATCACTCTCAGGCATAAATACAATTAGGATAATAAGAGACACAAAATCGCAGATGAGTGTATGAGGGAATTCCAAAGAGAAGCATTAGATCAAACCGCCGGTGGCAATAGTGTAAGCTAACGCATGAACCCGGTCAGCCGCGTCTCGTCTCAACAACGTACGGCTTGGCTTGCGAGTGCTGGAAGCGACACACACAACTTTACTTTGGCCCAGAATAGTGATAACCATCGAGTAATCGACACAACAGTCTGTTCTCCTCACAGCTTCTTCAGCGGAATATTTAATGGCATTGGGTGGTATCGATTTTGTGTACAATATGAACAAACGTAATAAAAGCAGAGCGATTCCGGAACAGAAGGAATCCAATATAGGCCGTAACTTTACTCAGCGGTATGCTCGCTTCTTTATCGACTGGCATTTTTTAAAAGGTCACCCACAGTTAAGCTGCTTTGCATACAACCAAGGTTCAGTCGTGAACACATGGGTTGGTACCGTGCACATCAGCGGACTGCGGACAGAGATTTGGGTAGGCCAGGAACTTCATCAGAACAAATAATCATAATAATCATCATCAGTAGCAGTATTTTACTAATATCCATCATACGGCCTGATATATTTCAAAATTAACCGCACGCTTTGCATGGAAGAATGAAGCACGAGAAAGGGAAATAAAAGAGAGGGAAACAAAAAAAAACGGATAATAAAATGAAAAAACAAAAACTAAAAAATAAACGGATGGAAATAAATACAAGAATAAACAGACAGGCAGATGGATTCCTGTTCCAGACATTAACTGTTCCGCGTTCTAATATTATAATGAGTTTTACTGTTTTATCGAACCACGCTCTCACAGAACGCTATGTGTTGTTTGGAGGTACAAACGAAATTTTTAAATAAGCCACACACCGAAAAAAAGCTTCGTACTTTGGGGTTTAAAGTGAACTTCCACTTCAATTAAATTTATTCGGATACTCTTGGTTTAACAAAATTACACGCGTGTTTGCAGGGACTAGAAATTAAGACAAAACAGCCACCAGACAATGCCCTCAGACTCGCATTGGCCATCACGATCATTTGGCAACACCGCTGGATGTTAGTAAGTGAATCAAGTACATGCCACAGTTCCTGGTTCAGTCGTGCTATCAACATTTTGAATAATCCCGCGTCCATCGTCAGCTTGCAAAGTCAAAACCTACGTAAACTTCTGCACTGAATGTTCATGAATTGTTCTGTACACAATTTCTTGAGTCTTGAACTGGTCACGAATGAAAAGTGTGTATATATCGCTACTTCTACGCATAACTAATCTCAAAGTCAAGAAATCCTTTCCTATTGTGTTAAAAATTCACCAAACACCCCAACATTAAAAAAAATTATGTACTACACCTGTATTTAGTAGGCCGGGTAGTTCAGTCGGTATAGCGACTGGCTACGGGCTGGAGGGTCCGGGGATCGAATCCCGGTGGGGGCGAGATTTTCCGCACCCGTCCATACCGGCCCTGGGGCCCACCCAGCCTCCTGTACAATGGGTACCGGGTCTTGCCCGGGGGAATAAGCGGCCGGGGCGTGACGCTGACCCCTCACTCCTTCTAGTGCCGTGGTCAAGAAAGAGTACAGCTATACCTCTACTCCCCCTATGGGCCGTACGGCCTATACAGTGCCTCAGTGCCTGTACAAGGGTGCACTTTACCTTTATCTTTACACCTATATTTTGGCTGTGTGGGTCTACCATGTTTAGTACATTAAATTATGTTTGCGAAAACTGGTGCAGTTTTATTTGAATTGCACGGTGGAAATAACGTGTTATATTAAATGAATCTGAAGGATAATAACTGCCTATGAATTTTATGTGTCATGATGTGTTGCTTCACAGTAAGTTAGACGTTTTTGAGACGAAAATTAAAGATGCAAAATTTAAAGGAAACAACCTCACCACTTCGTTTTAATTTCATGCGCTATGCGCCAAGAATTATACAAATTCTAGTGCTTTCACTTTCTACGCAACACGCTGTATCTCCTTAAGAAAATCATCTTGTATTTATGGAAGCTAGAGTGAAATGTCAGAGAAACAAACATAACTTATGACGTACAGTGTGTAGGCGAAATATAAAGGCAACTCTTGGAAGTCTGATGTTTACCCAAATTGCCTCTTGCACTTCCGTGCTTACCTCACAAAAAAAACGCGCGTTGTATTCATTATACAGACAAAGTGCACAGTGTTGTTTAGGGAACTGAGTATTGCAAGAATCACAATACATAACCACGCTGTGCGCGTAAAATGCAGAATATCTGAACGTTAAACAAGGTGTTGTGAATAATTGCCAGTGTGATTTGAACGCCTAAAACAGGGGGTACATACGGTTGCTTCTTTAATAGCCAGGAGCTGATATTAATGCGCGGAAATTCAGAGGGATTTTTCCATGGAAGAAAATCTAAGCTGGTTTCGCAAGAACTGTATGGGGAAAAGGAGAAGCGTATGAAGGGTTTTGGTGGGGAAACCCGAGGAACGAGAACACTTGGAAGGCCTAAGCGTAGATGGAAGGATAATCTTAAAATGTATCTTAAGTAAGTTGGATGAGGGGGCATGGAGTGGATTGATCTGGCTCAGTACGTTGAACTGCTGTGTTTTAAAGATTCTATACGAATGCCTGATGGTGATGATAATGATGACGACGATTGTGTGAATCGAGACGTGTAGAAATATACAGTGATATTATTTTTGAAAGAGAGTTGTGTTTGACTGATGCATTTTATTTTGTTTTGTTTTGCCTGAACTTTCTACACGAAGGGATGACTCAGAACGAGTTTCTGCATTCTTGTTTTTTAATCTTTTTTATTTCTTTCTGACCTTCGTCTGAAGCAGTGGCAGAATTTTTCGTTTTGTACTCTGCCAATCACCAACAGTACCGCGGACAATACCATGCCGTTCCGCCATTTTTTGCGTAATTTCGCCTGTATGCAGTAGTAGTTAAATTCCGTCTGCTGCAATTTTTGACCGGTTAATAAAAACAATCACTGCATTATGAGAAATTACTTCCATCGACAAACCAAAGCACAACTCGATTTTTGTAATCAAAACAAGTAAAGAACAATAATGCGACTGACGCTGAGTAGCTACACAAAATAGGGGTACGGAGATATAAAATGGCAGGGTTGCAAAATTGTTACTGATAACTGTAATATCGCATTGTGACGACACAGTGCGTCGGATAATCAGGACTCATTTCGTGTGTGTGTGTGTGTGTGTGTGCGCGTGCGTGCGTATGTGTAGGGATAACAGTTGAAATTATGCCGTTATTCTGTCCAAATGTAGCCAGTCGCTTTTTTAGTTATGGATATAAACGTCAGATGGCAGTGGGGACCAAAACAAAATGTCGTTTTGAAGCAGTCGTTCTTAATGATGGCAGGACAACCAACTGGAAGCTCTAATGGCGGAGAGAGATCTCCACAGTTGATATCATGCACGTTCAGTGAAATGGTGATTTAGTGAATAGTAGGGGAACTGCGGAGGGAGATTTTGTGGGGACAGCAGCTAGAGATGGGGAATGTTTGTTTGGAACGATCGGCCCGCTTCTGGAGGGTGTATTGGTAAACAAAACTGCAGGCGAAGTTTATAAAACGCACGGAAAATTAATAAAGCGCCTGCCAATGTTCTCCGTTTTTGACAGCCATACCACTCAGCCGCTGTAGCAGTAAACATGCGACTGAAAGGAAAGTAACTTACGCCTACTCTGTGGTGCAGACTGCAGATGGTTTTTTTTGGGAGGGGGGGTGGGGGTGGAAGGTCTGATTTTAAAATTTTCTCTTTCAAAATTAAACTACCTTGATATCGGTAAAATAAAATCGAAAGATACTCGGCTACATTTAATATAATTGATTTACTTTCGAATGAAATGATTTGTGAGACCAACCTGATGCAACAATTATGATTTATTAATCAACCATTAGCTCAACATGTTTCGGACACCATTATGCCCATCTTCAAGAGCGCAAGGCCGTATATAACTGCATATGGTTTTCAGCACTTAATGTGCTGGCTGGAGTCTAGGGAAGGCGGGAGGCAGGTCTGTTATTCTACTATGTCGAATAACAGCCTCTACACTGTGCACGCGGCCTGCCTCCCGCCTTCCCTAGACTCCAGCCAGCACAAGTGCTGAAAACCATATGCAGTTATATACGGCCTTGCGCTCCTGAAGATGGGCATAATGGTGCCCGAAACATGTTGAGCTAATGGTTGATTAACAAATCATAATTGTTGCATCAAGTTGGTCTCACAAGTCATTTCATATTAAGGATTCATGGTCGCACGAACATCAAATTCATATACTTTCGTTTGTAAGGAAATAATGGTTTATGGTACGATTGTGTTTGTGAGTGTGTCACAACGTAAAAACCAATAATATGGTACTCTAACACTGTAGCGTTTCACTGTCCATCACTGCCACGGAGGTTGGTACGTAATCGTATCTAAAGACACTGCAGTGACCACAATCATATCGGAAGAAGTGATCACACAGTGACTGTCACCTGTTGCCAGTGCTGATGCAAATTCTTGGGGGCCACCAGGTTAAAGATCGCGAGGATGCGAGACGATGGGCGATAACACGGACTGATATTAACAGGGAACAGATAAGTTCGTCCCACGATATCGTGAAAGCCTTAGTTATGGCATGTGCTGTGCTAACGAGTCGGGGGACAGCAGCACTGTTAATTAAATGTGAAATGTTATTACAGTTGGAAAAAAGACCCAAAATAAACGCACTGAAAACCGAGATCTGCGCTCTTGTGGGAAATTAAGCAGCATATAGTGGTAATTCTTTACTGGCATTTCGGGACAACCCTTGACTCTTGAAGATTGGTTGTCCCGAAACGTCGGTAAAGAATTACCACCGTACTCTGCGTAGTTCCCCAGAAGGGCGCAGATCTCATATACTTCGAGGCGGAAGCCTGAAATCACGCGCAATGTAAGCTGATTTTCTGACCGATCCTCATAAACACGAGTATTGTGGCGGTGCGAAATTCTGAAGTGGAGTTCCGACTCTTTACATACAAGATATTTAAATTAATTAATTCAAACCTATATACAACCTCTGTGAGGCAATCCTAAGAACACAAACACAATATTTAGTCTCAGAAAAAAAAATTTTTGCTTTATGTTTTACGCCAATACCCAGGACATAAACCATTTCATGTAGAATTTTAAACTTATGACGTAGATGGATCATAAATACATATAAATTTTGCATCAAGTATATGACAATGAAACCCCAAGTCTGTCGCCAGAGCGTTTGTAAAGAAGGCTTTATGCAGTGGAAAATTATGAATAATCGTATTATTAGTCGTAGAATTATTAGGTGCTAAAAGAGTGTGTGTGGATAATCGGGTAGTTGAAAGGAAAGCAGCGGGTAAAGAGGTAAAGTGATCCCGCTACAGGTCTGGTGTGGCCCAGAGGATGGGTAGAGGTATAGCTCTACTCTTCCATGACCGCGGAACTAGAAGGGGGTGAGTGGTCTGCGGCACGCCCCGGCCGCACTTTACCCCCGGGAAAGACCCGGTACTCATTTTACAGGAGGCTGGGTGGGCCCCAGGGCCGGTCTGGACGGACGGAAAATCTCGTCCCCACCGGGATTCGATCCCGGACCGTCCATCCCGTAGCTCAGTCGCTATACCGACTGAGCTACCCGGCCCACAAAGCAGGCGGGTAGTTTAAAGAAAAGTAAGCAGGTAGTTTGAAAGAAAGCATGCATTGTGCAGCCTTCACGTTGTACTTCATGTAGCAGTGGCTCTAAATTTTCTGCTGCGCCGGGGAAACAATCCGCCCCCCCCCCCTTACGTCTCGTAGTTTACCCACATTTGTGTGCACTTTGCACCACTTTTTTCCAGCTGAAAATTTACAAAACTAAAACGAAGAAAGTTTGTAGTTAGTTAACTGAAACAATTTCCAATCGGTAATCAATTTTAACAAAAATCAATTACAGCACAGGACACGGTTAAGCCCCATATTGTGGTGTTATTTTTAATCGGAAAATATTTTCGTTATAATGGAGGTACATTTTTATCCATTCTTATTGTTACACTCTCAGTGTATTTTTGTGGGGAAAAAATGGCTAACATGCCGCCTCAGAAAATTGTGTGCTTTGCTAGCGCCTACAGCCGGCCTTGACTTCATGTCTAATGTTAACTGCTATTAACAACGTGGGTGTGAAACCTCACGAACGTTCCTGACTCTTCACAAGTTACAAGTTCGGCAACAAAGTAATCATGTTCACCTTCAGGTCTGCTGAGACAGTACGTGGCGACTTAGACAACGAATTCCGTAAGCAGTCAATCCACTTAAGCTATCAAATTTCCTACACACGAATTTATTAAACAGCACTGGCTCGTACAGCACCAAAACGTAAATGACTTCACAATGATAAACAGGGAAGTCCAGAGTGCCCATGCAAACACGGTATACAGACAGTAGACCATCTGATATACCAGTGCAAAAGGCTAAAGGACGAAAGAGAAATTCTGAAGAACAGTGTCCTTAAAGCAGGCAACTGGCCAGTGAGTAAAAGTGAACTAACGAACAAGAATCTGAAGCAATTAATAAGTTACATAAACTCAATGGACCTTTAAAAGTTAAACCATTCTAACGAACAGACGTAGTGAACACTAACAACAGCACGAAAGATTACAATAGCATGTAGTGTTGTTTACTGTAACGGAGCGTGCTGAGGATTTAAATTTAAAAAAGTAAAGAAAGTAATGATAAACAGGGGTGAACAAATCCCAGACACCGGGTCGTTGTGGCCACTAAATTTTGTTTGTTGGGTCCTCAGTATATAACTTGCTTCACGTCACCATACTGGCGCCAGAATTTTGAGGAGTAGCCTTCATTTTTGTAACATCTGTGCACTCCTGATGAAAAGGGAAGGATATTATGGCATGTGGCTTTTGTCTATCACCACAATAATTGTTCAGAGCAAGAGGAAAACCACGATGATGTTGTATGACGCATCACCCGGTCAAGATCGAAACCTGAACTCCTCAATAAGAAGAGGGAATGCCGTAACGCAATGCAGTTCTGTGACGTCCTCACGTAGCCATGAACATGCAATCCACCTTATCTGCCTAAGAAAATTAAACATTGTATACCAAGATCACGGTATACAATTTTTTTATCGCCGTTTCAAAGCAATGGACGTTTATCGCACAAACAGCAACGACTACCCGATTTCATCACCGGCCAGCCACAGGCCATAAAAGTCAGACTGCTGTGCTACGCTGCCCTGCTGAAAGGGGAAGGGCGGAACAATACCACCTTCCTAGTACGACAATCGCAGCACTTATGCCGTTGCAACTGCCTGGGTGCGAACATGCGCTAAATGAAAAGCAGAAAAAGGAAATGTAAAAGAAATACCAGTAAGAGATAAGAATAAAACGCAATAATGTAGATATACTGACGTGATAGTTGGGAGGTGGACACTAGTTTGGAATTAGGGTCGCGTTGCTTGCGATTCTGCTTACGGTAGCAACCGCCAGGAGGCGCAAATATCGGGAGGAAATTTGCTGTACAGCCACTGGGCGTGCTCTATCACGTGACCATTATCCAGCAGTAGTGCATCGAACAGTCGCCGGAATTCAGTTTATCCACGAGTAAAGTAAATGATTCATCGGCATCGCATGTTGATTGTCATGAACATTATGTAATTTCAGGAATATTGTTGGAAGGTGACTTTTGGCCGGAAATAACGAAATGTAATTGGACTTGCAGTCATCAACCAAGGACTCGAAAACGCCAATCCCAAGCTCACGAATTAATAATGTTCTGGGTTCGCGTTTGTTGCTTAGATTTATTCGCCAAGAAAAGGAGACTAAATAAATCTAAAACAGACCGCTTAACTATAAACACTAAATATGACACTCCAAGACTTAAAATTCAGGACACAGTAAAATCATAAAACAATTATCAGAACATCAGTATTTGGAACAGCTTATCACATGCTAAAGGGCGGACTTGGAGAAAAACTGTTACATCAAAGTAAATGACTGACGCAATATGACGTAGGTGCACAAGCACCTGCAGCCTTCCCGAAGAAGCTGCCGAAGAAGTCCGACAAGATACGGAAACCTCACACTATACCTGCGGACAACCGAAACCGCGCAGAGACCAGCGCGTCACACAACGGTCCTCTCATCGGGTAAGGGTAAGGACACGGTAATCCTCAGCACCAGCGACTACCAAACAAATGGAAGCCGTTCTACAGTTACGGCCGTAAGTTGCAGTTCCACACAGACTGTACGGCATCCCAGAAATAAACAAGGATCGAATCTCTCCCAAGCCCATCAGAAAGAACAGAACTCCGATCTGCCACCCAGCACGCCTACCGGGATCATGTCTAGGTCGTTCCCCACGACCTGCGAGTACCTATGCAACCGAGTACTTTCATTAGGATACAGTATTAACACCAACTACACAGATATTTATGAATAATTATTTCTTATTTCGTAATATTTCTCCTACATTTTTGGGGCCCAAGACGGCCATTTTCAAGAAGAGCTTAGTGGCAAAGCAATACATTTAATGCTAATGCTGTCAAAGACATGCATTAGTTAAATATTTGAGAGTGCCAACTAATAAAGACATGGCCAAAACGTATACAGTTATTACATATATTTTACTACTATCTACAAATTCATTTTTGTCAACAAACATCTTTCAGTGCCGATGTCTTCTGTTGGAAATGTTCATATTTTAGAAAAAAAATTAAAGATTAAAAAATATTTTCCAGGTTTTAATTCTTTTCGAAAGAAGATCTCAATACTTAAATATATCTGTTTGCAGCTCCTGCATACATCTGTAAAGAATTATGAAACATCTACAATAATTTTGTGTTTTACACATATAGAAAGTTTTTCTATAATGTGACACTGTAAATTAATTTATTTATGCACACCGTTTACAATATTTATATTAGGACGTAATCCTGTGCAACTAAGCTCTACCTGAATATGGCCGTCAAGGGTCGAAAATTGTGGGAGAAGGACTACAAAAAAACAAACAGTTATTCATAAATATTTGTGCAGTTAGTTGGTACTGATAATGTGCAGATAATAACTGAACGTACCATGTGTAGGACTAACTTGGTTTTGAAGGCATTTTTAGACTGAGGATGTGGAGAGTTCCTGTCCCTGAAATGACCAGTTTTATTAATTTCTTCTTATTACTATTCGTAGCATGAGACGGTGCATACAGTCCGCGAAGTAAACGATTCCGAATACATCATCCTCTGAATTTTACAGAACTGTACAATAAGGGTTACAGAATACAAAGTAACTGCAGTCTATGATCGTTACTTCTCTGACTCACCATTCTCAATGTAGTATGAAGTTTCATTGTAACGGTCATCCGTGAAACCTGGCCTCTTCGCTTTCAGAGCCTTCGTCTCCAACTTTGCCTGTAATATAGAGAGAAATACGTGACAGCTTAGTTATATTGTAGACTTTATAGACAGTTTTACGGCACTTTAACATATGAAGCCATTACAGAGACATCTATGGAGAACTGTTAAAACTAACTGCGGAAGACATGCGGAACATATTGTGCGGCGACGCGGAACTAGATGATATCACGACATAGGGCACCGAGATTCATATCTTTTGGGACGTTACGCAGTGTCGATTGATAGTTACCGACGTTTCGAAGAGATAAGCGATTACATCTTCAGGATAAATCAATCCAAGATCTGGACCGCTAATCCTGAAGGGGAATGCAGTACGAACCTTCGAGACGCCAGTTAACCATTTCTCATTCGTAAAGACATACGGTTACAGAAGTAAGGAATCTTCGTCACCACCACCGTGAGAACTTAAAATCTTGAAACTCGGTTGTTTATATTGTTCCAGACGCTGGAAGTTTTAACCAATTTATATTAATTTGACGTTCAGATGACCGCGCATCGTGATATACTCTTGTAATAAAACCAACTAATTCTCAAATTTATTTTTGGAATAAAACTCTACATGTTTCGGACAGTTCCTCTGTCCGATACATGTAGTTTTATTCTAAAAATAAATTTGAGAATTAATGCATCTAGTTGGTCTTATTGCAAGAGATTACAATTATTACAGAATCGCACACACTGAAATAATTCTTACTCTAAATAATTCAAAACAGTAATTTAAGATTATTACGTATCATTATGTCTGTACCTACCTGGCCAATGAATTTATCTACTACACCACTCAAATGCCAGGTAACAAGAGAGGACAAACGCACTCCAATATAATACATATTTCCCCAATACTTCCCGTCCTTTGATGTTTAGTTATTGCTGAATGTACTTTAGCAAGGGTATCACACTTCAAAGAGCACGAAATAATTTTATTACGTTAAATGTTCACAGCATCGAAAAGAGCCTCAAACTAGTCACAAATTTTACCAGTAACTATGTTTCATATTATTTTCCGGGCAATTTTCGAGAAAGTAACATATGGGCCTACTGGTAAAGATGGGATCCAAACGGTTCGTACGTGCCAACAACGAAGCTGCCCCAGAAAGTTCAGTTTGAAGCCATCAAACCAAACACAACTGGAAGCATTTTGAGCACATTAACACACAGGAACTAACATTACACATCCGCCGTACGACTGTATGGAACATAATGTACTGACGTCGTGCGATATGGTACTTCACAGTGACGACTAGGAGATAAAGTGTGGCGTGCATGATCCATATTGTAAATATACAGTTTGTAGAACTCATAAACCCTGTGTTTCTATTGCAATAGACATATTACCATTATTATTATTATTATTATTATTATTATTATAGAATATGTATGTCTCCCGTCACAGGCATTTCTTCCTGGTACTTCTCTTGAACCAGCGGTGATCCCCACCGCTCAGACTTCAAGCTTCACATTGCAGTACTATCCGTATTATGTGTGATGTTCCAAGTATAGCTGTCTTTTGTAGTGGAATCTATCGAGTGTTTTCCTGGTATACTTTCCAAATTTTTCTTTAAACTTCTCGTTACTATTCCAATGGCTCCAATTATTACTGGTACAATCGTACATTTGAGGTTCCACATTCGTTGTATCTCTATACACAAACTCTTGTATTTTAACTTCTTTTCCGC
>Ga0123352_10004409_pt1 | contig 20721 bp, 8 predicted proteins | sample TergutLab28metaG_FD_89700 | JGI IMG/M metagenome (GOLD analysis project Ga0123352, IMG submission 89700) | Labiotermes labralis P1 segment gut microbial communities from Petit-Saut dam, French Guiana - Lab288 P1 | ecosystem: Host-associated > Arthropoda: Insects > Digestive system > Gut ...
GTTTGGTGTTGGGGTTGCTTCGTGTTGTATCGGATGGCCGGGGGGGAGATGGGCGGAGGGGCGGGATGGGGGGTGGGGGGGGGGGGGGGGGGGTGGTGGAAGACCATATCAACAGTTCTTATCCTGCTAGGATAAAACATACCACCCGATGTTAGTGCCGTTGTTAGGATACGTACTATTTCTTGTGCATTTTCCTGCACGTACAGTTGTTATGTCCTGCTTCTCGTGTAGCCCTCCCGACCTAAATTTATTAGTAAACAATTTCATATTTTGTATACATGTAAAATAACCACTGCCACTGGGTGACAACCCAATTGCAGTTAATAAATATTATTATAAATCTCGGTGATCTGATGAGGTTCTCAGTAGTACTTAATTTAAACATGCACACTGTAAAGTATAAGCAGCCCAACCAAATTTCACTTATAAAATGACAGATTAATCTTTACGGATGTATATACAGTAGGAGCGTATGTGTTAGAAAACCAACTCGGAATTTAATATTTCCTCCCCCCCCCCCTTTCCCTCGTTTCGGTATCCGATTAAGGAACTGCGCACGTGCTTTGCTATGCTAAGTACTTTCACATCTGTGACGGTAAATTTCCTTCTTGGGTACATTCAGAACGCAGTTACGTGAAGAGAATACATTTTATTTATCATACGCTTAATTCTTCCTCCATCGAAGCAAATATTTCCATTTTACAGGTAATTTGTCACTAGATTTTATTCTTTATTTTTGGGACATACAAGTTTGCGCCTTATCGAAGTTCCGGTTTAGACCGGCTTTACTGTGCATATTTGTATGCATGCGGTGTGTTCGCGATTACCCTGTACCGTAATCGATTAGTATTAACAGAATGAGAACAGTGAATGCCTTTGTGCCAGTTATGTATGAAATCCTCATTGTAAATTCAAATCACTGGCCTGGTATGAGCGGTCTAAAACCTGCGGTTGGTGTTTGTCTTCCTGCCTGCCCAAAACAGGGGCTGCCTGGCAAGATGCTTTCACGTAGGCTCATCATCTGCACGTGAATTTGTTATTCTTGCATATATGGAGTATCTCATTCTTTATATTTTAACGGTAGAGAGATCGTGAACCAGCGCATGACCTCAAAAAAAATGTGTTGTTTATTTTATGTATCCCGTGATCCCTGGCTGTTTTAGCCCGTTGGATGAAATATGTTATTTCGCACGCTTGAGCAGAGTTAAAATATTTTTATAGATGGAAATGTAAACCCATTCTGTCGGAGGTTACAGGACTTGATTTGCTCAATAAGTAGTAGCGTCGATTTTATGAAATATTTGCTGGTTAGAAGTAAGAAAACAAGACAGGCAAGGTACGTATAATGGAACATTGAGGCGCGTTTGTGCAGTGCAAAAGCAATGAGTGTTACATTATATGAGTGTGTGTATGTAGCCTTAGGTATCCAGCGTGCCACGCCCTTGCGCCATGTCATCTGTGGTCTGCCCGGCTCTACAGTATTTTCCCAAATTATATCACAAATGGCACGATTTTCGAATAAAAGTTGTTGAACATAAAGTGAGTGCTTTTATGTTCTGTAGAATTTTGTCTGAAACATTTCTCATTCTAAGAAGAAATGAGCGAGATATGATCAAAAATGTACATTAGTCTTCCTGTAAAAATCCTTTATTCTTGTCAGATTCTAATGAAACTTGAAGTTTCTCACCAGAGTTTAGGAAAATGCTCAAATATAAGATTGTATGAAAATTCGTCCAGTTGGAGCCGAGTTCCATGTGAACGGACAGACATATGACGAAGCTAATAGTCGTTTTTAGCCATTTTGCAAACGGGCCTTAAGAGTAGTGGAAAGATGTGAAAAGTTTGGAGTACGTAAAATCCAGTTCGGTTTTTTTTTTTTATTTTGTATTCGTCATTAGTCTGGATGCTTATTTATTGCAGGTTTTATGTTGAGACTGCTCTTATTTCGTATCAGCAGTCTTTAGTTTCTTTGGATATTGTCCAGCATGTATTGTTTCTCTTGATTGAGTACTGTACTAATTCTTCTCCTCTTAAGGAGTAATTCTTTGTTTTGTACCGTTTGTTACAACACCGAAGAAGCCGACTGTCTGGCTGTGCGTCTGTGAGGATTTCAAATCAGTTCGTATTCAGATGTGACAAATATTAGCCATCTGCAACCCAGTTCGGTGGTAGGGCTGTGAACGTAATGTCTTTAATTTTGCCTGGGACTCCGTCTGTAACTTAGCTGCGAGCTGTCAGTACCCACGCTTCAGCCAACACACCTCTGAGGTTTACTGGGGCATACATTCTTGTTTACCACGTGAAGATGATGTCACTGGAAAGAGAACATCTCCAGGTCGATGCCAGCACTAAAGTGCCTAGCCACACGACGGCGGCGACGATCACAACAGCAGCAGCAACAAGAATAACAAGAACAAGAACTAGAAGAAGAAGAAGAAAAGAAGAAGAAGAAGAAGAAGAGGAGCAACAACAACAACTTTTGAGAGAGCTAACTAATAAAAAATTATTACAATGTATAATCTTGAAGGTGGGCCGGGTAGCTCAGTCGGTATAGCGACTGACTACGGGCTGGACTGTCCGGGATTGAATTCCGGTGCGGACGAGATTTTCCGCCCGTCCAGACTGGCCGTAAGGCCCACCCAGCCTCCTGTAAAATGGGTACCGAGTCTTTCCCGGGGGTAAAGTGCTGCCGGGGCTTGCTGTTGACCACTCACCCCGTTCTAGTGCCGCGGTCATGGAAGAGTAGAGCTATAACTCTACCCACCCTCTGGGCCACACCGGGCCTGTAACGGGATCACTTTTTATAATCGTGAAGTCTGTTGATGAAAAGGCGTACTAGCAGCAGAAAATTCTTATTACACTGCATAAAATTGTGTGTTGTATTTTCTGAGTAGGTTGACTCTTTTGAAATCCTCATACATTACTTATAATGAAAACTGTAAGCTGAGAAGTAAGAGTGAAATTTTAAACATGACCCTGTAGCCGATTGCCACTTATATAGTCACTCTGAAATCTCTACGAACGTCACACACGCTGTAAGGCAGCGATTGGGTGCAGAGCCAGAAAACGCGACCTGTCTTCTGTAGGTTATCCCCATACCCCACTTCGTTATAAATTACGGAATAGTTGCTTGTTACTGCAGTTTTACATCCCACATATTTACCGCAAGAATCATGACGGCTGTGTTGAATGTTTGGGAGAACGAATAAGACGTTAAGAGTGTGATGGCAGTTCGTACATTTCTTTATTGCTTTAGCAGCGTAGCGATCCACTGAACAATGTGAGGTTTTGGCACATCATATGTAATCAGTTTTGTATATGTAGCGCTAATATTTTGTAGGTTTTCTTGAGCGCTAAGCAGTGTTGTTTAGCACTAGACGATGCATTACGGTCAAATAAAACCGGTTCTCAAACTGTTGCTTAGAAATACAGTCCGGCAAAATGCCCCACAACCGTGGTAGCAAGTGTCATGTTGTCGCCTGGACGGGAGTAGAGAGAGAGAGAAAAATGGACATTCATACATAACTAGACAAAGCAGAATTGAACATTTATTAGCCATCACTTGAGTTAAAAGTTTGATTCTAAAGTCACAAGACAGATACAGAATGAACCATTAGTAGTATGAAATGGACTATTTCAGTAGAGTGTTAAAATACATGCAACATTCCCCTGATGTGAATCCAACAATAAGCGCAGCCTACTGAAGAAGTGACAACGTATACTTTCTAAGTTCATTATTAGATTCGGCAAGGTTAAGTTAGACGTGGTAAGGTTAGAATAATGCGACATCGTGTTAGAATTGATTCTCTGTTTCTACGTTTCACCTACGCATGCACTCTTGACAGTATTTTGTTACTATTCGTACCATATTCTCATTGTTTACGTCGGAGTACAGTTTTAGTTTTTTGTGAATCCGGTTTTTCTGTCATTTATTGAAAGACTGTACAAAGCATTCCTTGATTGCGGACCATCTGCGTCTGTGAAGCGTCGTTGGCATGTTCCCATTCTTCAGTTCCTCTTTATATTGTATTGGTTTATAATGGGTTTGTAGACAGAGGTTCAGCAAGTTTATGTTAGTGTGTGATAGGCCTACTCTTTTAGTTCCCAGTGCGATTGACATTACTTTGTCACCGTTTTCTTTACGTAACTCATGGCCAATGTCGGAAACAAATTCGAAACCGGTGTTTGTATAGGCGTCGATATGGATTTCTGCCTTATTGTGGCTTCTTGTATTAGGAGAGGTCGTAGAAGATTCTCGATTCCGAAGCGTCTGTGATGGTATAAACACGTGGATGAATTGTTCTAGTTTACCTGCTTTTTCCAATTAGGGTGCTTGTTCATCCGTGTGGGTTCTTTTGCCAGACATAGGTTTAGATGACGAGGTTGGCAAGGGTTTGGTAGGTTTATATTGTTAGTTTGCGTTAGGTTATATTGTTCGATGAGGGCAGGTCAAATAGTGGGGTTATGTGGTATAATGTATATTTGAAGTCGTTGTTGATTTAGTTTATACGTGTCGTAGACTCTGTCTATTGTATTAACGGATGGTCAATATTGTCTCTGAAAAAGAACGCATTCTCGTTGCCGGAGGTAATTTCTACACCGGCTGCACAAGTGTAGGTGTGTGTCGATTTGTGATTGTGTATGAATCCGGCTTATTAGTATTCTACTGAAATGAAGGTGCTCCACAATGCACTTTTCACATCTGAAGCGTCTGCACAGGAATAAGTTTATGTGCAGTTTCGGTGAGATGGGTTAAGTTAGATTGTGTTAAGAATTGTGGTCAGTGTGGGATAGGGCGTAGAATTTAAGACTGATTCAGATCCCTTAGTTTCAAGCTTTTTTAATGAAGTAAAAGTCCTAATGTAGAGAACCCGTTCCTGTGTCTAAGACGTAGTAGAAGTAACTGAATCTTTTGGTGGATTTACTTTACATTTTGTACAAAACTGTTGTACAAGACGTAAGATAAAAGAGAGTTTCGTGAAATCGGCTCATTGACAGACATAATTTACTTTTTGACGGAGATGACTGTGTACCCAAACTTTCCATATTTCGTGACTGATTTGGATGAAATCCGGTATATTCTCGTACCGCTGTTATGCAACCGTGAGTTTCGGAAAAATCGATTGGCATAGTTAAAGGTATAACTTACTTGAGGGGTTAAATGAATTTGTACCCATATTTTCCACATTTTTTATCTCATATGTTAGAAAGAAGGTACAGAATATGCCCAGAAACATTTATGGAGACATTATGAGTTTGTGAAATTTGTAGCAGTGAATTTCTTGCCTTACGTAGGAGCGTAAAGTAATTTCTATTCGGCATTTCCACATTTATTGACCGATTTGAGTGAAGTTCCTGAAAAGAGTTCTGCACATAATTCTGTTGAGCTCTTTTGAGTTTCGTGAAAATCAGCATAGAGAGCACTGTTGGCGTCGGTTTTCGGTTCTGTATGGTTCCGGCTTTATCCGATTACGGAACACGTTCGATAGAGAGATCATCGATTCAAAAGCATCTTCTTCAGTAACGGTGTCGTGTGCAACGTTCGCATTCCAACTGTTTGGCCCCCACATGCGCTTCTTCATAAATCTGCTTGTTTTTGCTTGCGTTGCTGTATAATTGTTTAGTTGACATGAACTTACGTTCGGCTGTGTGCAATGGCACATATCTGAAAGGTTTTCTTCTTACTGTTCGGCGTGTGACTTGGAATCAACTACGTGTCAGAGCGGTGTTTTTTTGTTGCCATGTTAGTGTTCCATTCATCTAGTTATCAGAAAAGTACTGCACGAAATTACTCTAAACTTAAAGAGGATAAATGTATTAGTAGCTATAATTCGCTTACGGCTTTATTGGTTCAGGTGAGCCTTTGTTTTCATAATGCTGACCGTCATGTTGTTAGGATACCGGCGTGTATTTCCGTGTATGACATCTCTTATAAGGAATGGAATGCCAGTGATATCACTGCTGTCCAGTTTCTCACCTTACTAGACTTCCATATTTTCTTTTAAATTTTAATTTCACTAATTATGTAGTCAGGAAACCGTAATGTGTTCGTTTACAAATAATAGTGTCCACAACATTTTTAAGCGAAGCACTGCTGTGGTTGGTGAATTAAAACAGGCACTGTCGGTTGTCTTAAATCGCAAATATTTAAGCAGACTACTTTGCATGTACAAACAGGGTATAACGAAGATTCAGGTCCTTCAAGATGGTGCGTCGTGTCCCGGTTATAGTTCTCGACGTTTAAAAGAGTTGTATTTCATACTAGTTTGCTTGATCCCGACGATGAGGGAAATACGATCTATCGAAACGTCAGTATCTATAACTGCAGCATAACATCAGAGAAGATATGAATACAAACACACTCACGTTTGCAGCAATGGGCGCCCTAGTTGTAGAGGTGTCGAATACCTGATATAAACGTCATTACTTCAGTAAACCATTGCAACATGGCACAACTGTGGATGCAGAAAATATTCCAGATGAGAAGTATAACATGTAAGGTACCTTTTCAGTTGCTGGTTATGATTTGTTAACGTCTTGGAGGGGACACGCGTAAAACACTCAGCAGTACACACGTGTGTTTTTATCTCGTGGGTCCTGTAGCTTTTATAGGTGTACGAACACGATCACTTATCGCGAATGAGATCGGAATAGTTCTTGGCTGTGTGAAATTTTGAGATTTCGAAGCACTGAGGAATTCGATTTCTCTGGAAATTATCTAAAAATATCTTGGGATATACTTAGCTCTAAGGTTCTTAGTTTCGTCAGTTTTCCTTATGAGCAGAAGTCATATTCTAGACGAATTCGTTTTCAAATGCATTCGTTATATTCGCCAGTTTGACCCAAATGTGATCTAACTACTTTATCGAGTCAAGCCCTTTTAAAGAAGCTAATATTCGCTCGCCTTGACATTCATAGGGCCGTGCATCGTAATATATTTCTATAGTAAAACCAACCAGATGAATCAATGTCTCAAATTTGTTTTATTGGAGCAACACTCTACATGCTTCGGACGGTCTTTCCGTCCATCATCAGGAGTTAAAGACTGTACATACTGCATCAGGCATATGTCAAACAGATACTGCTATCTGCTTGCTAGCGGGAAAGATATGGATTCCATCTCGTTCCCGCTAGCAAACAGCCGGCAGTATCTGTTTGACATACGCGTGTTGCAGTATGTACAGTCCTTAACTCCTGATGACGGACGGAAAGACCGTCCGAAACATATAGAGTGTTACTCCAATAAAATGAATTTGAGACACTGATACATTTGGTTGGTTTTACTATATAAATTCGCAGTTCTATTCAAGATAACTTATTGAGCCCGAAGGTTTAATAGCCATTTTCAAACGAGCCCTTGGTTGTCTCCTGTCCCGAGCCAGATAATTCAGCCCACACGCTGCCAACCAGTTTCTCTAAGATACAGTGTAATATTAGCATATTTTCCTATCTACATATAGGTTTTCCCGAATCCAGCGACAAGCCGATAATAATTATCTGATTCGCCGTGTTTCATTTATCTTGTTGATAGGAAGTCACCTAGGCTATATTATCATGTAATATTTATGACATTAATTAGTTTTTCATTCGAATAACTATAAACAAAGATATCTCTTTCTGTGCCACAAGATTTTGGCATATTAGGTTGTGGGTATTTGGACACGTAATTTTTTCTTCTTCTTCGACTTATTTGGTGTTTCAGCTCGATTTAATCTGTAGTATTTTTCTATCTGCAGTAACTCACTCTTTTGTTCCGTGACTGTGTAACCCGAAAAATTTATACAGTTAGTAGCTGAACTCACTTTCGGAACCAAGCCTGAGATCGATCAAATTTAGACTACATTTTCACACCGTTTTTCCATAAAATTCATCCTTTCATCTTCCTCATGTTCTTTCACAAAATAGCGGAACACTTTTGTCGTTACTTTTACAAGCCAAAATATCAGGGTTCTCAAATACGTGACTGTTAAATGTTATGACTAACAGAGACAGTACTTCTAAGGGTCAAAACCGGTAGCCGTAGGGCTGTGGATTAGGAAACTTCGCGTTGGAGGTGAATTATTTCAATATGAATTCTCAGCATTTGAATGAATAGCAACATAAAATTGTTAATAATTATTTTAATACATATTTTCATTTCCAGCAAAGAATGTATTTAGTTTACTCCTTTTGATACACTTGATTCTGTTGTTCGTACAATATTTGAAATAGGTCAGAATTCAGTACCGTTTTCGTAATGTAAGTTTGCAGAGAAAAGTTCTTCGTAATCACTCAGATTCACAATGCCATTGCCGAAGTTTCTCGGCTCGGTAACTGGAACCCCTTCTGCATCGCAAACCCTGAGCTAGGACACCTATTTAAAACAGAACTTCATTGTGACCCCGTCGTTGATATTTATAGCATTCAATTAGGCTAACTGTTCGTTGCAGTGTTGTGACCGCAGAACTATTTGTGGCCTTTCCCTTTGTCATTCGCACAGCCAAGTAACTGCAAAGTGCACATTTGAAATAAATTGAAAGGCATACACCATGGAATCCGAAAAAAAATCCGAAATATATATGTCCTTAATCATAAAGAGGAAATTAATTAAAGGACCCAGCTTGGTAAAAGTTCGTTATTCTGTACGCACCAAACCTTGATTAAAGGAGTAATATTGCTCCTGATTGCGAACTGTATTGTCACATTCCGTCTGGCTCAAATTCAGAAAGTCACAGCATCGAGTTCCGGCAGAATGGATTTGTCAGCGATTTGTCTCATTATCACCCAATGATTTCTGGAGCTTTCCCATTTGAATGTCACAGACTCCTCCCCGTAATTTTCTAAATTACCCCATTCTCTTCTCCCTTTGATGGCGACATTCTGACTGTGAAAAAGACTCTTCTAAACCTGGCGACATTTATATGAGAAATACTGACTCTGTGCACTTCTGATAGGCCTGCGAATTTTACACGACATTTTAAACTTTGACTACGCGCGCGCACTGACACAAAATCTGTGACTCCGGTGACGGCTTGAGGAACAGCTGTGATGCAGCAGTGTGGAAAGATATACTGCACATATAATCCCAGTGCAATCTCTGCATTTCTAATGCGTCATTGAACTTCGTTTATCTTTCGATGTAGATGCAAATATATTCACATGACAGTAGGAAGGCATCAAGTTTCAGGTAGTGTTCGTCATATTTAAAATTGTTTGAAGTGAAACCTGTAGATCCTATTCCGAGCTGTATGTGTAATACCATTTTTTTTTAGAAAATTGATTAAGTTCAACCTCAGCTTTATATAAATTGAGGCTATGTTGATACGTTATTAACGAAAAATAGATTCGCCTGACAAATTAGTGTAAATCCTGTAGTACCAAGTTCATTTAAAATCTGTTTTAAATTGCTTCGACAAGTACCACGGGTGGAGGGTCAAACATCATCTCCCATTTTACGTTCATGTAATAGATGTACTGCGGAAGCACAATAAGAATTTAATCTTAAACTGTTAGCAGAAAACTAACATTTTTGGCCCGGTAGTTGGTACATTTTATATAGGTCTACACTACTTTGGCGTCTGCACCTACGATTAAAGTCTTAAGGTGGCCTCTATATCCAATGTGGTCAAGGGCATTGTACCTTTACCTTAATTACTACATAAATGTTCTTGAATAACCCCAGTTAGGATAGTGAATATGAAGGCATGTTCTTCTCATTGTCCAAAAAATTCTCATTAGCGTATGTCTGTTTCTTTCAGCGAAGTGGGTCACCTCCCCTTTGTTCCTGAATAGCTCGTTAAGACATTCCCCGGATGATGGATTTGGGCGTGAAAGACCTGTGACTTAGTCCTCAAGGTTTGCCCCAGAATAACGCAACTACATTTTTTGTTAATTTACGTCACGCATAAAGAATCGAACAGTAGGGTAATCAGTATCAAAGACCAAGTTGAGTAACATGTTACCAGCCCGACTGTGTTTTGCTCTTTAATGAAGATTACGTGTTTTAATCGATTTGCCTCTTATCACTACCTGATTGGACACGGGAATGGTTAGGCGCATTTATGTTGGCACCACACGGAATTCCGTAGTGTTGCATTTGCAACGCAACTCCGTAAATGATCGTGAAAGTTGCCGGTCTAATTGTAACGTCGCATACTCTTCAAATCGAACATAACAGATTCTTCAAAAAGAGCTTAGCATGAAGGAAATAGATATATGCTATAAAATATGTTTGATCAGTCGCTCCGTGTCTGCTTAATTGTGTAGAAGTGTTACAAAAACAGTGTAGAGGCCCTCCGACGGACCGATCCCCCATCCAAGGAGTCCTACCAGATGTGTTCAAACAAGATTCACATACTCGTAATGGGCCGCATTGGTCTTACCCACCGTTCAACTACAAGAATAAAAAGCGGAAGCGTTTACCAGGAAGTGCAAACTTCTTTCGGTCTTTGGCTTGGATTTTGGTCTGATTGCGTTGTTCCATATATATATGCGTATTTATGCATATAGTTTCATTTAAGCATGTATCAGTGTAAAGTATATTTTATTAAAGCCAAGGAAAAGTACTGTGAGGATATGCAGTCAGATATATCTGCTTCTGATCAGGTTTAACAAGAATATTGGATTGTGCAAATTGCTATATGCCGAGTGCTTTATCTGCCGAGGCCAGGGCCCTTTTTCGGAACCTTGTGGACATAGTAATCAATGAAGTCTTGGATTCCATTAAAGACGGGAATTTTCTGACCATATGTCAGCTGTTTGAGATCGACTGTACCTTGATGAGTTTAGTTTACACAGAGTGAACGAAAAATGCATGGCCAAATCTACAGAAGGTGACTCTACACCACAGTACAAGAAAATATGTTTTATAAACCCTAGGCACGTGGTTTACGAGCCACGTCCACCTGATTATTAAAGAAGATGCTTGTAGGGTCCACCTTCAGCTTCAACGCCAGAGTTTACACGTTAGAACAGTGACTGGTTGTCTCCGTGGAGAATTCCAGGTGTCGTACAAGTCATATCAGTCTCAAGTCATGGACGTCTGTAGCATAAGAAATAGACTTTAGGTGTCCCCAGATATAAAAGTCTTAGGATTTTAAATCAGGGGAACGAGCAGGCCATCCTGTCGGTCCACCTCCTCTTATCCATTGTGCAGGAAAAACGTTGTTCAAGAATTCCCGAACTGCAAGAAGAAAATGTGGTGGAGCACCCATTATACATGAACCATAAATGAATCGTTGTAGTCTACAGACCCATATTTGCAACAGCTGTGGGCGCAAGTTTCTCAGGAAATCACGGTAAACGGCCCCAGTCAGACGTGGTGGAAGAAAGTAGTTTCCCAGTAGTCTGCCTTCTGCTATGCCTGTATGGAAACTCAAGATGGACAGTTTGAGCATTTTCTTTAACTTTCAGGAGGCCATAACTCGGAAACCATGCTTTACAAGTCCTATGTTCATACGTTTTTTGTGTAGAATTGTTGTGTAGATACACCTTCCGTAGGTTTGGCCCTGCATTTTCTGTTCACTCTGTGTAGTCACCCTATAGCAAGGCTGGCAAACCTTTTTGAGGGAACCTCTTCAAGTTTTCTATACATTTCGAAGAAATTTTTACAAATGCCCATGGTAATTTTGAAGAGCAAGATAAGTTGTTTGGTTCTCCCACAATTATTATTAATTATTGCATTTTTATTATTAATGCGTATCATAATTAATGCACGGTATAATCATCTTTTTAATGAGTAATGCGCTAGAGAAGACAGTGTGGGAGTAAGTGGGGCTGCTAACACATCCTGTTTGAAAAGATTTTCAAACTTCGGTCCAGTGTCTCCTATTCGCCCAATCACCGCCAGGTAAGGGCACCATTGATAAATATCCAGTTAACACTTCTCACCGCTCTCGATTTGTATGATTTGGTAGAAGCGGCAATTCATATACAATCTCCATGCAGTGAGATACGTATGAGCACGTGTTCTTCACAATATAGAGAAGCTGGTCGGGTAAAAAATAAAGAAATTTGGCCGACAATGAATGCCGCGTGCCAGGAAAGTCTTTCCACATGCCATAGGTTCGCCAGCCCTGCCTTGGGGTTTATTACTTCTGTACGGAACATGTTCAGATATGTAGTAGACTAACATAAATTAAAGTTGAGGGTACAAAATTGCGAAAAACTGGTTTGGAAAACTTCAGGATTTTTACTTTTTAGAACAGAATTTTCACATGTGCTTGATAACATACGTTTATTGAATGAGGCCGGCTTGTTGGGAGGTTGAGTCTTATTAATTCAAGCCTAGGGGTGACTGTGTGCCACCCGCTGTGACATAAACTCCAATGCCGCTGTGTACACAGTGTACAGTTTAAGGCGTACCCCGCTCATAGCTGCTTTGCTGCATAGCGGCCTGTGACGGCGGCCAATCTGGGACTCTTCGCCCAGCAATTCCCGTGTTAACGTGAGCCTGCGCGCCACAGAGCGGACGACATCAATTTTCTGCATAGCGACCGATGATGGGCCACTCCCTGCAGTACTCAGTAACTAAACAACCAGTCAACTAACTAACTAGCTAACTAACCAACCAAATAACTAGCTAACTAACCAACTAACTCCCCAGGGCCCTTCCTGAGAAACTAACAGACCGTCAGTCAAGAAGTTCCCCGCATTTTATGGAACCCAAAGATTCATTACCGCATTTACAATGTCCCGCCACCGGCCCCTATCCTGTGCCAGAGGAAGATAGTTGAAGGCAGTCTTGTGAAATTTTTCTTAACATCGTAAGTTTATACGATGAGGAGTTGTTAGAACGTCGCCCAAACCCAAGCTGGAGGACCACCTCTTCTCGGCTGTCCTAGTCTGCTTATTCACTTTATTCGAAGGCACTCTCCATATCTTGAGGCCGTTCCTCCATCCGCAACCTTAGGACGCTTCGTGCTGTGGTGACAAGAACCTACTTGTGATTGCTGCAGTGCTCATTTTCTGCGTCATATTAAACTCTCTGTAATTACTCTCTATAATTACGCCTATGTGTTTCGTATCGTCACAGTAAATACCTGTTATTGCCGTAACTAGCATTAACCAGTTGGAATTTATTGTGGGCTGAAATTTGGTGTTTATTTAGATGAACTCCAGGTTGTAAAGGGTGCATATACGGGTTGGAACTAACCACGTTGATTGTACAAATGATTAGGCATAAGCTAAGCCGTCTTGGCTGTCCAGAGCAGTAGTATTTTACGTACGCTAGTACAGCATGTTTCCTAGGCCCCGTCAAGTTGAATTTTCGCGTTCAGTAAGTAACACTTCTTATCTGTTTGCACGCGTGTAATAGAATCAGCAGTGTTTCCTAGAACGGCCACGTTAGTGGGAACTAACCACCTCACACCAGGGTTGGTGGGACACGAACTTGTGAGCAGATAAGTCAACATTTATCAGACCTGAATAGACATTAAGGATGTTACAGACTTGAATTCGTCTTTGGATTCCGATTCGTATAGGTAGCTCAGAAGCCGCCAAGACAAGCAATCTCGCGAACACTGCCAGCTACTCTGAGTACTGTTGCAGGCAGCAGCCGTGCGCGCGGTGCTAAGAATATAGCAGTGGGGGCTGCGAGAACCCATATTTGGCAATGCCCCCGCCCGCCCCATGTGCCACTATGCTGTTGCTCCGTTCCGCGACGGCTTCGTACTCATTCTTGGGACGCTGTAGCTTTAATGTTCTTTACTTTTTTCACTGTCCCAAACTCATCTAGAGCTGCTGAAAAAGCGACGTCTTCTTGAATCCTGTCTTGTCTCGTAATGAGGTCGCAGGCCGGTTTAACTTCCTGCCTCAGCCGTATTTAGTGGAGATACGAAAATAAATTTAATTATGGCAAACATTTTGTTGTAACAATAAGTACTTAATTGGTTAGTTTAACCGACGGTTCTTCCTTTAGGCTGTTAGTAAAGTGAAGTGTACTAAAATACTCGGTAATTATACACCTTTCACCTATTTATACGTAACTGTAAATAAGACAGTCAGTGTGTGCACAACACTGTATTAAGGTGATCTAGAAATCTACATGTTTCGGCTTTGTGAAACAACCATCATGAGGCTCCGTATTTCAGAAGTGCGCAAGGAAGCTACAGCCATGCATGTGATGATAAAATTTAAGGGGCGAGATCTCGTCCTAACGTAAAATGTAGAAATCACATTTGGGAAACATTTGCACAATATGGAAAAGTATTGTAAAACAGTAGCAGGAAAGGGTAAGGCGCAATAATGTTTTACAGTACTATGTAAAGTAAATATGTTTCCCAAATGTGATTTCTACAAACATTCTATGTAAGGACGAGATCTCACCCGTAATTTTCCTTCCTTACGCACTACTGAAATACGAATCCCTATGATGGTTGTTTTACGCAGCCGAAACATGTAGCTTTCTTTATCACCTTCATAAAGTGTTGTGTATAGACTGTCTTATTTATTGTTACGTTTCGGTATTGACACAGCGGGATGACAGACATTCAGATTTCACATATTTATTGTGCCAGTCTTGGAAAATTTCTTAATTGCTCGTTAAGTTTTGTGTTAGTTACGGCTGTGGTAACGAAAGTAACGGAACCGTCGTGGACTTAGATAGCTTTTGCCTAAAAACCGATTTATAGATAGTGAGTAACAAATAGAGAGAAAGAGAACACTGTATGAAATTATTTTATATGTGACGTAAAAGTGATTGTAGAACAACGGTTGTGTTGACCTAGGAACCGTTCACACTTCTGAATGTCGAAGTGTAAAGTAAGTTTACTAAGGAACAAGGGTGTTAAGGTTGCGGTTTTCTGGGCTGTAAGACCAGATAGTCAGAAGAGAGATGGCGGCGTTTTGGAGGAAACTATTGCTTCCATCTTCAGGGCGAGAGGCCTCTTTCGAACGTTGGTACTCTGTGTCATATTGTTGGTTCCCAAGAGATTGTAATATAAATATTCAGCGCCGTGAAAATATACGGTCTGAAGAATTTCTAATTCTGTCCGCAGTTTTTAACCAGCGAGAAGTGTGTTAGGATTAAACTATGGAGTAGGAAGCAAAAGTTCCAGAACTTTTATCCATTAATTGGCTCTTTCGCGTTTGTCGTCGTTCAGACATCAAGTCTGGCACGCGATTCCTTTGCGCTGAATGTTCACATCGACGCCAACGAAACAGGTGCTGGGAGACGAAACATAAATACGACGTCGCCAACAGGGGGTGTAGATGAACGGAAGCGGGGAACGGGGTATTATGTTTTGTTTTTATGCCTTGTAGGTAGGTTAGACTACCGTCCCCTGAATTTCCGAAATCGACTGTTCTTCCGCCGTCCTCTCCCCGCTTTTCTTTTTTAAAGTTTATGACCGTGTTACTTCTTCTTTTATACTGCTGTGTGTGTAAATGGTGGTTGCTCCCGTGTTCCTACAGGGGTTTATTTCTGTCCTCATGTGTAGAGAAAGCATCATGGGTCGACGCCAGACATTCCCCTCTTGGCCACGGCTCCTGGTGCTGATGCTGTTGGTTCCACCTCTACCGTCGTCATCCCCGCCACGACCAGTGCTTGGGATTGATGCTCCCACCAAATCTACGATCTTAGTAAAACCCCGTCCTCGTTACAGGTATCACCTCTTCTTGTCAAAATTACGTGGAAGGAATAAGGAGGAAGTGAATTGTGTGAAAACAGTGATCTGGTGAGAGATATAAGAAGTTTACTTAAGATACAATACTGCTTCTGGAAGCATCATACAGGCTTTCATACGTTTCCGAGCCAAGGAATGTGCGCAGTATTTAACAGTACATAAAATTTGTACCGAAGATTATGTGGTTTGAAAACAAGTGTTAGTGGTCGTGTGTTCGGGACTGTGAGCCTTCATGCCTCGGAATTAGAGGATCGACCAATTTTTAATTTATATTTACTCTTTTAATGTGGGCGGAGTGTTTTAGTATGGATTGTGTATATTGTAGCCGTATAATGATTTCGGTGTGAAGTAGTGCAAGAATAACGTGCCTGGACGAAGTATTCAGTGTTTACTATTAATCAGTGACAAATTTCTTTTCTTCGGTATGTGCAGATTGTTAAGGAAGTGTGGGTACATCAAGAAATATCCAGTGCATTATTATAAAAAGAAGTTATGGTAGAGATTTATAAACGCGAATTCATGCTAGCAGGCGGTTATTTCATGTAGGCCCACAGGATTCTGAGCGTAGGAGTTAGGTGTGCCGTGCAAGTAGAGAGAGAAGTGATAAGATTATAAAGTTTCCGGATTGGGCAGACTTTACTGCCCGTGAAATAATGTGTGCCATGAGATGAACTCTTCTGATCATCTTCACGACGCCGACTCGCCGTCGTCGTCGCCATCTTGGACGTCTGGTGCAGTTTCTGTGCCGTCAAGTTTGCGAGTCGCTCGCTTTGTCACGCGTTACGCCTCGTGCACGGTAGATCCTCGGCCAGGTCGTGCTGTACATTACCCTGATTTGAATGCTTGCCTAGTTAACGAGGGTCGACCTGAACCCGTGGATTGTAACACCGTTCATTTCGGTTACGCGATACCAGTGTCTGTTGTTCCGCTTGCTGAAGAACCAGAACTCGCAGAACTAGTACTAGATCCCACCCCTGATCTGACGCCAGAAGCCGTTTCTTATCTCCTGAGACATCATCCACAGCTTAGGCAAGAAAACAACGATATTCAAAATATTCGAGACTTAAACGGAGGCAACGGTAGTCTCAAAATGGCAGCAACCGCTAAACACGAACACCTCCGAGGTAGAGATGGTGGAAATTTCGTCGCGGAACCCGAAGAAGATATTGCAGCAATTGCAAAACAAATTTCGGACCACGCGGAAGCTATTTATCAGACATGGAAGTCACGAGGATTAGCACCAGCAGAGATTCTGACGTGCCACAGCAATGCAACAGCAGCAGACAAATTCGGATCAGCATTAACTCCTCAGCCATCACAAATATCACCCCATCAACAAAAAACGTCTCCACTCAAGTCATCTCTGCAACCTAAATCGTCTCCTGTGAAGACTGTATCAAAAGCTTCTGTTTCTAGATCTTCTCAACAGGCTTCTACCGTTACGGTGGACTTTCTTGCCTCTGCACCGTCGTTGGATGCAAATAATCTTGAACAGCTGGTGAATAACTTCGTAGTCGAGGACAAAGCGAGACTTGCAGCTGCAAAGCAGCAACAAAAATCGTCACCAGCAAAACTCCTCCCTTCATCCATTCAGTTCGCTCTCCAGAAGTTCGAGAAACAGATACCATCAGACATACAGGTATCTAAATCTCCACCATCATTGTCATTTGTGAAGCCTGCAGGGCCACATCTTGAAATGAAATCTCAGCCGTTGCAACCGAAATCTACCGCTGTGGGCACCTATACTACCCATTTCACAAGGAATTCCGCAGTCTCCACTTTATCTTCAACATCCCAGCAGCTTCCAAATGTGAAACCTTCCACTCTTGTGCACCATCATGGTTCCATATTAGACACAATTGAATCCACTTTTCCGCAAGAACTTCAACAGCAACCTAAACGATCCCCAGCCGACAGTAGTTCTGAAACCACCACAGTATCTCCTGCGGCATCGTCGGGTTTAACTACTTGGCCGCTAAAAAATAAATCCATTACAATTAGCGGCGGAAACGACAGACGTAGTACTGGTATTGCTGTCAGCTCCACCGGCTCCGACGTATGTTCTAACAGAAAAGATGATGCTGCATCATCCAGCGGGGAGCTGTCAACTGTACCATCCAATAAATCCAGCAGTAACACCAAGGACGCTGTTGCATATCTCGATGAAGTAGCACGAGAAGAAGAACGCCTTATAAATGCTTTGAAAACTGGAATTATTATAGCTGAAGATCCAACGAAAGTGACAACACCTAGCAGCAAAATTTCTGAAAAGAAGACTGGAATTCTACAAAAGAAGTCGCCCGTAAAAGATAATAAAGTTAGCTTGGTAACGAAGAAAGTAAAGAAGCAACAGTCAGCGGAAATTGTAACCTCAAAGTTTCCTATAAATGCTACAGGGACTCAGACAAGGAAAAGTCCCGAGTCATCGGTCACGGTAAATCCAATCGTTCCGCCGCCGCTTTCGACAGTCGCAACTCCTTTGTCGCAGTCCTTCGTATCCTCTCCAGTATCTAAATTATCACCATCTCCGACAGATTCAGAGTCCCCCAGATCGCAACAGAACCAATCGTTGCCGATTTCTAGTAACAAGGATGAACTGGATAAGTCCTCACTTTCAAGTCTGTCTGTTGTCGATTATGCCAAAGTCCGTTATCGTGCCGCCCAGCAGAATCCTTTAACGCAGCAAAGACTGGAAGATGTGAAACAGTTCGAACAACAGAGAAGTATAACAGGAATTGCAAGTGTCAGTGGTGGTACTTCAGTCGATAGCAAACATTTGCAGCACAACGAAGTGATTCCTGTTGCTCGAAATAGGTTCCAGGTTAGTCCGCGGTCAGCCCGTGCCGATGTTTCTACGTCTCCCACAACTCCAGCAGAAAACTGGCGCCCGGACTGGCTTCCTGGAGGACGTGATGGAGTAGATAGTGAAGTTCCACATGTAAAACGGAGGACTGTAACCCCAGTAGCAAACTTAGCCAGACCGGTTCGTCATCCCCCTGTGGATTCCCATCCTCCACACCAAGAAAATGCCATTCAGCAGCGTTTCCGAACAACAGGAACCGTAAGCGGAACAAATCCAGTACGTCCGTTCCTTACCAGAGGATCAGTTGCTGAACGAGTCCTTATATTCGAGAAGTGTCCAAGTGAACTACTGCTGGAAAAGAGAAGCCGAGGTGCTCCTGCAATCACCACCTGGAGGACTGGACATGATGTTCACACCAAAGCACAGGTTTGAAATGTTTCATATTATATGCATGACAACAAACGCACCATAACAAGAATCTATTCATATTTTTTTTTAGCATTCACTTTGTGTAGATTGCTTAGTTTGTCATCTCTAAATGAGATAATTCAAATTTACTTTGTAGGCTATTTGTGTAAGCAGTTAGAATTCCCTACATTTTGACAGTTATACTTCGATCACTTGATGATACAGCAATATATCGAGGTTAAGCAAGTGGAGAACACCAATTACCTTATGTATTCCACTGCATAAATTACGCAGTGTCAGATAGAAGACGATTGTTTAAAAGTTCTGAAGGTTCCGTCAGGTTTAACATTAAAATCTCCGCACATTGCCCATACATTGTATTTATATACTCTGTATAATTCTTACATTGAACAGCCATTATTTTCGTATACAGCATGAACGGACTGGTTTTCTTTTTTTTAATGAAATCGAAATCTCTGCGCTGAGAGCTACAAACTGAATCTTCATATGTAATGTAGGTTCATTTTTGTCAGCAAATGATTAAATGTGAAGGGTATGGGACGGACAGTAATGTCTGTTTTAAGGTACCCTGCATTTGTTTGCACACTGAATATCCTTCGACCTAGTGAATACGAATCGGGATTATTTATCACTCGCCCTCAGCCTTCGATGTGAATGGTACGGAACGAGATATAGTTGAAAACCCCGATCCTTTAGACACACTTGACGTGATTTATATACACAGACGTAACAACAAAGAATAGCTCTTAGACTTCGACGTGATATAAAAATCATTCTCTCTTCTTAAGTATAAATTTGTCACTGACTTAGAACTTATGACATTTTTCCCGTAATAAGTTACGTAGTATGAAACACTTGTTTCCCCTTTCTAATGTATCTACTGTTCTGCAGTGAGTGGGATAAGCGGGATGTGTAGCACGCAGATATGAGCAATGTGTGCAAGAATTTTAATGGGGAAACCTGAAAAGAGGCGTAGGAGTATGTTGAATTAAAAACAGTGAGACGTGACGGTGTGGTCTGGAAGCACCAAGCTTAGGATCAGGACCAGTAGCGGGCTCGTGCGAACACTGTGAGGAATTTTCTGATTCCATAAATGGTGGGGAGTTTGTTGTAAAACTGAGAACCTCAGTTTCTTTGGCTATTTATTTTGGTAACACGACGTAATTGGCTGTCTTTCCTCTTCCTTGTTGTCTGTTCTTATTGTCATTTGTCAGTGTCGGTACCTTCAGCGTTGTAATTGTTAAGGGAGAATTAAAAGCTGAACAAAAAAATATAAACTTAATTAATGAAACAGTGGCGTTTGTTTCTGCAGTGACTAAACTTTAGCAGTATCGTTGCTGAGACTGAAACGATAATACTAGGTTGCAATATCTGAACGTTCCAGTAGCTCCAGGTTGAACAATAAATAAAGCTAGACGCGTGAAAGTAAAAAAAAAAGTAAAATGTACCCCTGTACAGGCACTGAGGCTCTGTACAGACCGTACGGCCCATAAGGGGAGTAGAGGTATAGCTCTACTCTTTCTTGACCACGAAACTAGAAGGGCGTGAGGGGCCAGCGTCATGCCTCGACCGCTCTTTACCCCCGGGAAGGACCCGGTACCCATTGTACAGGAGGCTGGGTTGCCCCCAGGGCCGGTCTGGATAGGTGCGGAAAATCTCACCCCCCACCGGGATTCGATCCCCGGACCGTCCAACCCGTAACCATTCGCTATGTCGATTACGCTACCCGGCCCACAAAAGGTAAAGCAGTCCCGTTACAGGCCTGGAGTGGCCCAGAGGGTTCCTGGAAGTTAAGGTTCCCAGATTACATGACAACGGCACAGCGTGGTGGTAAGGTTGTCAGCCTTACGCATCGGCCGCCTTTACCCCCAGGAAATACTCCTGGTA
>Ga0123352_10004413_pt1 | contig 20715 bp, 10 predicted proteins | sample TergutLab28metaG_FD_89700 | JGI IMG/M metagenome (GOLD analysis project Ga0123352, IMG submission 89700) | Labiotermes labralis P1 segment gut microbial communities from Petit-Saut dam, French Guiana - Lab288 P1 | ecosystem: Host-associated > Arthropoda: Insects > Digestive system > Gut ...
CCCGCCCTCTTTGGGGGGGTGGTGGGGGGGGGGCGGTGCCCCCCCCTCTCCCCTTGCCCTGGTTTCGGCGCGGGTAGGGGGGGGGGGGGGGGGGGGGGGGGGGGGGGGGGTTGCGGAGGCGCTCTGGGAGGTTTTGGACAGGAGAAACCCCATTGCTGAGATTCAAAGCCCAGACCGTCGAGCCCGTAGCTAATCGCTATATCGACTACTATATTCCGACCAGCAGGACACACAAAACCAAAATGCCATGACAGATTATGAGAGGAGAAAGCAAGATTGTGAGTAGTGCTTGCAGATCAGCACAGACTGAAAAGATTTTATGGTAGCGAAAGTTGAGCATGCATATGAAAATTTTATATTATTTTCAAGTTTATGAAAGCATCTGCTCCTTCACAGAACCTCGGTGGAACGTGAATTTGGGGCAGGCTTAATCCATTTGAGCAGATCGCATGTCTGAGAATCCAGTTCTAATCTCGCGAAACACACAATGGTGTGAAACGAGCAAGCTTCAGGGTCTGCAAGGCTATACCTTCATAATGAACAACGGCAGTACAGCCTCATGCCAACATCATATTTATCTTTCCTTTCATTGACATGTCTCTTTGACTGGAAGCGATTATCACGTCACATAAATTGCTATCGGTTAATGAATTCTGCTCCCTCTGTTCTATTTTTGTTTTTATTGTCTACCAAACGACGGACTGACCCTTAGTCCCTTCTGTGGATGTTGTGGTGAGACACATTACCTTCGAAAAATGCGCTAACATTACATTACGTAGATATAGGAAAGGGTAAAAAATTATTTTACATTTGATAAAATTTCAAGAGGATATCGTAAAAAGCAGGAATCTTCGAGACGTGTGAACCATACTAAGTGAAAGAGCTGCAGCAACGTCCAACTAGCAAATCGGCAATGTTCTAGCACAGTCATAAAAATAAATGCAGAATTCTTTCCTTACCGAAAACATTTCCACTTTCCGACAAAATAAAAGCTGCAGCAGTGGCGGTTTTTTCACTCTGCACGTGGCACCTGCTATCGCGGTAGGGTGGAAGGTGAGGGTTCGATTCCAGCCCAATCCATATGGGATTTGTGGTGATCAAAGTTCAATTGGCGCATGTGTTTATCCAAGTACTTCTTCTTCTCAATATCATAATGGTTCCATATTCACATTTTATTCACATCTACCACTGAAGCTGAATAATCCTAGCACCTGACAGTGTCGTTGAATACAACACATTTAATTGTTCCAACTTGTTTAATAGGTTTATATAATTAAGTGGAAGTTTGTAGGCTGCAGCTATTTTAGGTCTACAAATAACGTGTGAAATCCACAATATTCCACTTTCCTCTCCAGTAATTGATGAATGCAGAATACCTTATCAGCAGGTGGTCTAGCCCGTCGAAATTCACACTAACATTTTCGATTCAGATGCAGCATTAATGCCTTTATTATTTTCGAAAAGTTGTTAATTTTAGTTTCTCCACATGACTTTAGAGCACCCCTTTTTATTTTACCAGAATTTTTCGCCTAAGTACAATTTTATATGTGATTTTCTCCTACTTACCATTGTAGATACACATGCACACTTGGTCGTCAGTTAAATAACATTTTTCTGTTTTTGTTAAGCCTTTACACTACAAGAAATGTTCCTACCAATTTACCTCCTTCTCTAAAATACAGTTATAAAATAGAGGACGGTTTGCCCAAGTAGCCAATTAGCCTGTTATATTAAAAGAAATAGCACGGCATAACACGTAGATCTAATTAACACAGCAGCCGTTACACTCACACCTGTATATTATTTTAACAATTGCATCTCTGATGTATGAAATGAAGTTACACATTGCCATCCCATGCACAGATTATCAGAGATTGTATATTCATATATAACTGAAAGTAATTCTTGCATAATCAAGTGTTTAAAAAATGTCAAAAAATTATTTAATTTTTTAACCTTCTCCGTATTCTGCCATACACTCAATAGTGACTGGACAAGGGTCAGGTGTCATGGGTTCAATTCCTGTCAGAAGCTGTGCTTTTTCTCTGCGCTCCCATTTTAGTGTCGTTTTACAAGCCATCCATTTTCCTGTCTAATGGTCCAGACAACCGGAAGGTGAACCTTGCACATCATGTCCACTTAATGCCGTGAACAAGAATGGGAGAATGTACTTTAATTGTCCATAGTCTTCACAGCATGATACTGAAATAAAGACAGGGGAAAATATACCTTTTTTCTCTACCTTTACTCGGTCGGTCAGTAAATAATTGGAACCAATTTTGTATTACTCTTCATCAAGAACATGACAGCCATTTTAATAACAGGTGTGCAGCAATGCATACTGATTCCTTCAAGAAATTCTCCTTTTATTTCCGTTTGTCCTTTTACAATATTCTCTGCATTTATGCTTATGAAACAACACGTTCGTTGCGATTTTGTAAGGGCACTGGCAGCCAATAAAAAGGTGAACTGTGTGCAATCATTGTACAGACACTCGAATTATACGGAATTTTTGCTCCCGAAATCTGCATAGTCCTTAACAGGTTAATAACCTTCTGAAACTATTCTTGTATATTCTGACAGGCATGTTGGAAGTTTTCCCGGACTGGTTTAGACCAATTAGAGTATTCCAATTTTGCAGCTGTCTTCAATCGTGAAAAATGTTTTCCTTTCCCAAACATATCACACGCGTCGTATAATCCACGCATCGGAAGAGTTAAACATATGTCGAAAGCTTTACCAACACGCAGCGGCAGACCGCACTGTCCTGCACTGTGCCTGGCAGCACTCTTCAGAATATCTGCGACGCTTTATTCGTCTGCCACATGTCGACAGTGTTTGGAAATCTGCAGCAGAAACTCAAGCAAAGTGGTACTCAGAGATAAGTGTGTGATTCATTCGAGAAAAAGAATTGTTGGCAGACTGTAAATTAACTTTAGTGAAATCAGAAAGACATTTAAATGGGAAATACAAAAGCGAACTACGTTGGTTTTCACTCCAACCTATATCGAGAGGCATATCACTGGGTCTATTCCCACCTAGTGCAATGGAGTTTACGGGTTCACTACTAGTTCTCTTAAGATGCAATAGAGGTGGGAATGTTGATTCTAGTTTCCGCATGTATCATAATTTCCTCTAACCTGAGTTTTCTAAAATTAAAGGCTCCTCTACGTGGAGAATTCTACTTTGACGTTTTGGAGATATTTTTAACTGACCATTATGTCCGTATACGTGATTTCGTTGAGTGAAAATACACAGACGACGACTATGTTTCAAACCAAGAGATCCTATTAAAAAAAACCAGATAAGCCACGACCTGTCTATGGTTTCCTGCATGTGTTACATACTTCGAGAGTGCCTGAAGGAATTTAATAAATTCATTTCCTCAAATTTTGTACAAATCATTCAAATCACGAACATTAAATATGTACCGTTTTAATTTTCAAGAATACGTGATCAAATATACAGGTTTCCTTTCGGGCAAATCAGCTTTCGAAGATAGCTTTGAGGGCTGCAGATGCTTGAAAATTGTTACAGCACTGCTTCGTTCGCATCCTTTTTTTTATTACCCCAATGACTTGCGAGAAAATTGCAATGACCCAGAAATGCGTGCTCCGTATTTCTCTAAAGCTTCGACTTGAAGAAAATTCGTTTCAGTATTTAGCGATTTATACTCGAGATGCGCTTAGAAAAGAACTTAGGTGTTTATACAATATTTGCTATTTTTGTCCGACTTTAAATTTGGAACCCGTAGACAAACGTTAATAAAATTCAATATCAAATTTCATACAAAAAACCTTCCGTAGTTCTGGAGTTGCTATATGCAGGCAGACGTATCAAAGGTAACAAGACTTATTCTGCCATTTTTCTTTGTGAAGTCGCAGAAAATGTCAAGGACATCGTTTCTCTGAATACGTTGAATTGTTGTACAGCTTAAGTATGACATTTTTCAGTGTAGCTTAAAATAGTTTATGTTGTTGATTTTCTCCATGCCGATTTTTTTCATTCGTCTACATCTGTATTTAAATGGTCTGAGAAGATACCTGATCGCAGTTCAAGTTCATCTTGTCATAAATGTATCTGTATGGATATAAGAAATAAGAGGTCTGTGAATGGCTCAGTGTCTATGTCATTTACTCACAAGGGGCTTAATTATTCTCAGCTAATGACACAAGGTAATGCTCGTCAGACGACCTGACATGCACATACTTTCGGCTCTAAGAGGCATTTACTCTATGAAGAACGTCATTAAGTCGTCAGAACGCCTCGACAGTTATATACTTTCACCAACAGAAGAGTTTCCGTCAAATTCTCGCTGGGGTTTCTTCCACTATTTGACCGGAATGACCCCCGTTACCTCGACTCTTTCACTAACAGAAGAATTTACGTCAAATTTTTGGTGGAATTTCTTCCACTATTTGACCGGGACTGACACCCGATACCTCGACAGGTATATACTTTCACCAACAGAAGAATTTACGTCACTTTTTTGGTCGAATTTCTTCCAGTATTTGATTGGAAGTGATCCCCGTTACCTCGACAATTTCACAAACAGAAGAATTTCCTTCGAATTTTCGGTGGGGTTTCTTCCACTGTTTGAATGGAACCAATCCCCGATACTTCGATTGTCAAGCCATATCCTTGTCACTATGCTGTCAGATCCACGCGGCCAGAAATAAAGAGAAATTTGTTCATACATCAAGGACGATTTTATGTAACTGGTTACTTAATGTTAAAACTTACATGGAGGATTTTTAGACTTCACTAATTAAATATCACATTTAGCTTTACAGCGTCATTTTGCACATCAGAGTTTGTTCGGGTTTGGCACATGCTTTGAATAAGAAGGATGCGTGACAAGTTAGAAGATACACCAGGTGCTGCAGGACACTGTGCGCGTAGAATTGTTACCCAGAATGCCGTCGAGACTCACGAAGAACAAGCGAATTCACATGACAGACCCAACAAATATGACATTTTAGTAACAACGGCTTTCTCTTTGAAACTAGCTTCAGTGTCTGATGCGCTCCTCAGTTCCGACCCCGTTTATGTCAATGTGTCAGGATCTCTAATAATTTTAAGAATTATATCTTAGAAGTACATTACTTAAACGCATAATGGAAAACTTGTATCTCTCCGCCATCTTTAGCTACCATAATTATTCAAAGGACTCCGATTAAATATTGAAGAGTGATTCCTCACCACGATGCACGAGAAATCTTGCTTTACTCCTGAACAGTCAAATATTACCTAAGATTCAAGCAGGCTGGTATATATAATTTTTACCAAAAGACACAGTGTACAGCACTTTGTCTGCATTAATACACTTGCTGCCTTATCCTTGAAACCTTCCTTGACATAACTTAGAAATTACTTATTCGAATAAATCAAAGATATAGGACGTCGATAGAAGCATAAAATGTTCAGTATTAAACTATAAACGCAAAGGTAAATTTCACCCTAGAACATACCATGTAAACCTATATGGAGGGCAGAAGTATAGCTCTACTCTTTCTTTAACCTCGGTGTTAGATCGGGGTGCGTGGTTGACGTCATGCCGGGTACCCATTACATAGGAAGCTGGATTGGATCTGGAGCCGGTCCGGACGGGTAATGAAAATCTCGCCCACACGGGGTTTCGATCTCCGGACCGTCCACGCCGTAGCGCGTCACTATGCCGACGACGCTATCCTGAAGCACAAGTATTAAATCAAACGCGTAATGCGTTTCGGTTTACAAAGTAATCTTCGAGCTTAGAATGATATGAAATGTAGGAGAAAATCGGTTATTTAGAGAGCGCCATTGTTTCGAATAAAAGAGGGGGGACAAGAATTCCATTTCTTGCATTAGTTAAATTAACATCTATCATTTTCTGTAACTATGAAGCATATAATAAATTTTTTTTTTGTTTAGTACGCAACGCAAATTTAATTCCTGGAAATATGTTCATTGTGTATGTTTACTGGTGAGTGGGCCCGGTGTAAAATTGATTCATGCAGTAAGTGGCAGACCGTTATAATTCTGAAAAGATTAAAAGCAAAGGGTAGCATAGGTTTACTCTCTTATTATTCGGAGTAAACGCTGTTTGTAGGTCCGATAATTGCACCAGGAGATCGCTTGCACTGAATGGAAATTTTATTAATAAGTTTAATTCTACTGCGTTACGCCAGATATTGAGCCAATAAATTTAAATTAGATTACATAATATATTCCAGCGTACATTATTGATCATTAAGAATAGTGAAGTAGAAACGTCAATAAAATTTCAGCCGATTTCGTCTTAAATTATCGTACCAGAAACTAAGCGTTTGTGTGTATACAGAACATATATGAAAAGTTTACAAACAACTAATGGTTGAAGGTACAGAGAATTTGAAGAAATTAGCACAAAGGGATCCATAAATTTAAATAAATTGTCGTTACGTGGAACAAGTTTCATTCTTACGCTTCTAAGAAGCCTATATGATACCCAAAACACGTGTTATTCTCCTGCTGGTGATCCAAGTGAACGATAGACGACAGCTGTCTGTATTGTGTGCAGGCAACGAAGCATTGTTTTAATCTGTCTGGCGTGTTCGAAGAGGCATTGAAAACTTCCTTATCAAAGAGAAGGCAACAAGTTTGCATATTTTTGTTCTTCTGGCGTATTTTCATAAGAAATAATGAAATACATAAATAATGAAAGTGAGTGAAGAACGCATACACAAATAAATAAAAATGCGGAAGAAGGAATTAGAAATAAACGCCAATAAACCAGACGGTTTTATAAGGAAAATGTCGTCATCGGTGAGGCTTGAGCTTAGATTGAATTCTGAGTAGATATTGACATACTGAACCTTTGCCCCAAGGCCATTTCTAACAGAAGTCCAACGTCCATTATCAGGTGGATCAAACAGACGGAAACTTCAAGCAGTGTCACATTTTGCTAATAAAAACTCTTGACGTTCACTTGCTGCTTTTACCTCCAGTGCAGTCACATAGTTTTTCTTAAAATTACAATTAAAATCTCTGGAGTTTTTACTACTAAACATAAACGTGAGTTTTTTTCCCATATGAACAATCTGCCACTTGGCAGCAGACCTTTTACAACCAAAATTTCGAGAAATTTGGCTCGTCTTTTAACACAGCCTCGCCTGAATGATTGTTTATTTTCTGCTGTTTCCTTGCATACAAAAATATCTTTGACCTCCTCCTTTATAGGAGGTGCTGTTGAACTTTGAGTTAATATATGAAGTGCCTCTGTTGCAACCCCATTCATGTAACCTAAGGCTTACTATCACAGACCTTGATTAGGCAAGTTTTCTCACCGCATTTCCCTCTATCCTGATTTTCATTTTTCTTCTGTCACAAATTATATAAAACTTACTTTATAATAAGGAGTGTTAATCCCAATAACCAGAAATCTAACAAATGAGACAAGGAAATTTCACGTCCTCAGCCATTAAGTAATATGACAATTCTAACCAAAGACATCTGCACTTACTTCTTTAGCTTTTCCTACAGCCGTGAGAATTTCTTCGTCCGGCTGGTAACTACCAACCTAACCTTGCAAAATAAGTGCAAAGGCGTTGGTCAAATTTAAACTCATTTTGAGATACACTCGTATGTTTGGAAAGCCACGAGGCACCGTTTTGACACTTTGGTGACAAGGTTTACCGGCACGAAATTTTTACGGCTTTGACCCCATATTCTTTATTTAAGCAGTTCTTATTGCTTTTATTCTTTCATCCCTAACTGTAATTTTTGTTTTTTTTTTTAATTTTGTTTTATTATCTTTGTCCAACAAAGGCACGATTGTGCATTTTTTGGACAAATATAATAAAATCTACAAAATGCACGGTACATACTGCACCAAGATCGTATTTTTTCGTGTTTAACAAAGGAGCAGACTTTACTCAGTGTTAACAGTTAACAGTTACTGCGTTATCCTTAATACAAAATTCTGCATAAAGCCTTAGTCTTTCCAACAGCGCTTTTTATTCAGGAACGTAAACCGCGCGTTTCGGGAGGGATTGCTCTGTAAGGGGTTCAAAAACAAGTGTTGGGGGCACACAGCATTTTCAGGCCTACAGACGTTTCGCTATCCTAGTTCCTGGTATATCGAATGCTGTAACGAAATCCCATTTGTATTCAATCCCATTTTTTCATAAATCTGTACTTCTCATTCTGATTTGCTTTCCGATTCTTACGGCACCAATTTAGGTTGTGTTAAACATACGTCGTTACTCTTCTCTTATGCTTAATGAAATATATTAAATTCTCGTTATATTTCGATTTGTATGACCATAGCTCTGCGAAGTATGCACCAAAAATATTTTTTATGATGTTCTCTCTTTTTTACAGGCCCGTATAATTTTCAATAAATTTGTCATTTGAGTTTTATGTATTGTTTTATTCCTGTCATTTTCCTTATGTTGTGGCTGAACAAGGTCACGCACTGCATTTATGTCCGACTTGAATTGTGTTCGTTTTGTTTTATTAATTTTCAAACAACAGCAAGTTTTATATGGGGGTGTCTCTTCCTTTGCACATTCAAAAGTCCCGCTTTCTTGTGGCGAGGTGTTTGGACGTGGTTGTTGATGTCAGAGTACGAACTTTATTCATCCATAAAACGTGTGTGTATGTATGTATGTGTATATATATATATATATATGTGTGTGTGTGTGTGTGTGTGTGTGTTGATGTTCGAATAAATCTTCAGTTTTATAAGAACATAAAATACAAGTACACACAAGTGGCTGTTGATGTTCGAATGAATCTGTGTTTTATTAGGCCATAAAAACGACTCACACCAAAAAACATACTAACTTATCTGAAATGTGACGTCAAATCGACTCGTAAATAGTTACTGTCTTATTGCCTTTGTGTTCGGTACCAAGCATTTAGAGAATCTGTCGGAGTGCTTGATCCTTCGAAACGTCCGTAAGTATTTAACAGTTGGCATGGCGTCATGTCACAACAAACTTGAGTTACTAGCAACAGCGGGTGTAAAACCCTCCAACCTCGCGTGTTTCATATTCTTTACAGCTGCAACTTCACAGTCAGGCTTATGTGAATTTTCTCACTTTAGCATGAATTCAGCAAGAGTTTAGGGTAGCAGATCTGTCGCTCTAAGACATATTTTCAAATGATGCTTGCAACTTGAAGATTTCTAAGAAGTTCTTTACGAAGTGAAAAAAATATATATAAATATATATAATTTACAGCTTTCACGGCGACAAAATTCAATAAAATATTCTCCGGTTAGCAGCCGCGTCAGGTGGTTGAATGGCGAGACAGACGACGTATCTAGAACCATCTCTATCCTCTTCATCAGGGAAGGACGCCGTATGTGGAGACGGCTACCGTCCTTGAAGCCATATCAGCGACCAAGACGTTTGTCGGATTTTCATGAAATTCGGTGCAGGAGTATTTTGAAGTTTTTGTCAAGCAAGAGTGAATTTCGTAAAAACAGGCGGAATGAGATTCATACTTCAGACGTACGAAGGGCGTAAATAAATTTCTACTTGTAATTTCCACATCTCTTGACTGACTGAGCTGATATGTGGTATAGAGGATCTCAGCGTCACGTCGTCCAGTTTTTATGAATTTCGTAAAATTCGGTACAATAAATAATACTTTACTTCGGAGAGTAAGACAAATTTTTACATTATTTTTAAATCTTCGTCGGACTAAAATGCAATTGGAGGTTAAGAAATCTGCATGCAATGTCTTGATGAGTCGTAGACTTTTTTTAAAAAAAATACGTACACTGAAAATGTCCACAAAAATTTAACAAGAAGTGGCTGCGATCTGAGCGAAAATCGGCTCACCAAAAACAGTACTTCACTCGCGAGGGCCTAAATAATTTTTTGTCCGTACTTTCTACATTTTTGTCCAGTTTAGATGAAATTCTGTACACTATATTGGAACACAGTGCTGTTGAACATTTAAAAGTTTCATGAAAATTGGCATAGGAAAGGCCATAACTTTCATGGGCGTAAAGGGAATTATATTTTCTTTCGGACCATAAAGCCTTAAGGTGTCGAGAAAGAAAAGAAAACCTCTGTAAATTCTGTGTAGTCTGTCAAGGAGTATATCATATGCAAATTATGCTCAATTTAGTTAAATGCTAATATTTTCTAATCCATAATTTTCCAGTATCTTACATTTGGTTCGTAAGGAAGGAGGCCTGCAAGATTTTGTCAATATGGCCCTGCCCTTACATCTCTAATTTATGGTGTCTGGATTGTACAGCTTTATTGAGCGACATTTTTCAACCGCATAATTCAGGCACCACGAAATTAAATGGTAATTTGTGAATGACGAATTGTTTAGTAGAAATAAAGAAGTATTCGCAGGCTGTTGCAAGCTATTATTAGCGCATTTGGAGGAAAAGGGCGTCGTTAAAAATCACGATAGAACTCAGGCATGCTAGTAAGCTTCCAGATACAAATTCGAACCCGAGATCTCCTAATAAGAATGCATGCTAACAATTCGAAAAGGACATTGTGTAGTCGAAGAAGTTAATGTTAATATTACAGAGACGCTTTCGCAAACCTGATAATCATTAAATGTTTATACATTATTCATATGGTGCAAGTTCATTGAACCGAAGTTTAATCGTGTGTTGCGTAGGTCAGGAAGACTTACTGACGCCAGCCAAACCTTAACACGGTTTTGTAGATTGTGCAATGACTTGAGAGGATCTGATTTAGAAAATTTTTGTAAATTCAGTAAGTAACACAGACATTTACAACGTATTTTCCTGCTCACTTTTCTCACCGATTAACTGGTTTTTGAACCACTTCTCATTCTGTGTGTTTGTTTCATTAAATTTTAACCAATTTAAATAAGTTTTTTAAACATAAGTTGTATATAAACAAACAGATGTACTGTCAGTCACAATTATAAAGCACAAAAATATTTTAATCTACACTGCCATGACGTGCTAAGAAATTCCATAAAATTCCATCAATTGTTTTGAATTGTGCTAATAAAACGTGTTATACGGAATGAAAGGACAACACTTCTTACATAGGCTCTTTCACGAAAGTGTATGGTTACTGACACATTTAAAAAAAAACGATACCGAAATAAAGGCAAATCTCAGAGTTCTAAAAACTGCAATATTTATATAACTCACCCACATTTTTCTTGTGCTGAATTCGAAAGTTCACGTCTTTCACCTCACGCAGAACTGACGCTTTCCTTCTGACATATTTCCAGTGGCGGAGGCGGAACACGGCGTATTGCGCGAGTCGTTCTTCTTTTAGTACTGTGTGTTCGATGGATGATCTATGATGATCTATGGAGGAACGCATTTACTGACGTTTTGAAATAAATTACTGCAGAATGGCAGAAACATTTACCAACAGAGAGGCGCCACACTCCATAAAACTCTAATCTTCATCAACAAAACTGCCAGAACCTCAAATTTCGCGGTGGAGATCCTGTGTTCAGTACAATTAGAAGAAACGAGAACATAATGCCGTGCTACCAACAAAGTTTGTCATATATGGATAAGGTGAATCCACAGATATCGAATTCCTTCCCTGATATCACACCACATCATTTAATTTTACTGTTATTTATAGCTACCTTAAAAAAAGTGTTCTAACATGAGGAAAGAATAAATTTACCAAAAGACGTAATCAAGCAATAAAATTGAGAAAAACAATCAAAGGAAGCTCTTTTCATTTTCCTGCTTTTAATAAAAGACACCTTGTGCCTCAAAATACTCAATTTTACTATTATTTATTTACAGTTTCTGATAGCGTCAGCTTGTACGTCGAAGAGTTGCGTAAGAAACGCCTGTAAGTTCTTGGCAAAATTTCTTGATAAGAAAAGTGACTACTTTGTAATGTGTTTATATGTGAGATCTAAATACACAAACACACACACACACAAATTGTGATGGAAAAAATCGCAGATAATCGCTGCCGCTATTAGCCTTACATCTACAGAGGCCTAGACACAATGGAAGAGAGAGACTTCATTTAATGCTGTCCCTTCCCTTAACAAATTTCCCGCGTTCAGCGGACTTTGAGTGTACAGTGCCTTTTGTCACTAGCTGGTTGGCATTATCATTGGTTGAACTGGTGCAAAGCCGTCTAAAATGAAAAAAATCCAATCAAAAATCAGTTTGTTGGCTGGTTACTAAAAATCAAAAACGCCTCCAAAGTCTGAAAAATGCCGAAATCAAAGTATGTGGAATTCTTTTGTAAACAGATATAATCCAGTTTATACGCAGCGCTGCAAAGTTAATTGAAACTGCTTGCATTATTGTGAGCTCGCTCTGATGATAATTTTAGTGTATCTAAACTCACACTGCAGGCGGAAAACAATATCATGGCATATTCGTTTAATATGGACTTGCAACAAAAGATGTATCGTTCTATTTGGTTTAATACTGTACGAATGCATAAAAAAGTATTTTACAAACCTTGAAGGAAAAAATGAGGGCGTCGACTCAAAAATAAAATTAACAAGAATCTCTGTGCGCAATTTTTAGTGCTTAAAAAGTTTGGTGTCCAAGTCTTATAAATTAGACAGTCACAGAACATATACGAGTATTCCACTTCGAAATTGTCCATGGAAATTTTTTTCTGGGGAAGGTAGTGTAGCCTACAGGACACATATTACCTGTCACCAGCTTGCCAGGCAATCATAAGTATGTTACTGCTCTACAGTGCACTGCAGTACCTTACTGAATTAGGCGAAGCGTTTTATTTAACGACCTTGTCTGTTGCTGACATTATGTATCGTCGGTGGTGGATGAAGGAAATATGTAGAGGACTGATACTATAGTACTAACAGGGAAAACCCGCAGTACTAAGAAGGAAACCTGCCGCATTGCCACTTTCTCCAACAGAAATTCCATGCGGACTGGCCTGAGATAGAGTCCAAGCCCCCATAGTAAGACGCCGACAAAGATGTGCCCAAGCCATGGCACGTGCCTGAAGCAAACGACGCAAACCAAGTCATAAGAGAAAATCGAATATATTGACGAGTTCGCCTTAGTTGTACTTAAGTAGACAGCGTAACTCTATGACTGTCGCCGCCGACCCAATTAAAACACTGCATTAGACTTTCTGATTTTTCGACCTGGCTTTGAAAGCCATACAGGACTGCAAGGCGAAGAAGTAAGAACTGCAGTCCTTTCATTTCTGTAAACTCAATCAAGGAACCGTGCCGTATGCCATTATGAATATCAATGTCTCGGAGCTTATAGTTTCAACTTGTTTGATAAAATCTATTTTAATCCGCTAGACTTAGAATTAGATGAAAGCATAATATTAAAATGGATCTTCAAGAAGTGGAATGGAGGCATGGACTAGATTCATCTGGCTCAGGATACGGACAGATGGCGGGCTGTTATAAAAGCGATAATGAAATTTCGGGTTCCGTAAATTTCGGGGAATTTCTGGACAAGCTGAGGACCTGTTAGCTTATCAGAAAGGACTCTGCTCCATGGGGTTAGTCATTGTATTAGTTAGTTAAATGGTTATTTAGTTAGTTAGTCTGTCAGCAGCCAGCCAGCAAGCCAGTCCTCAGTCAGCCAGTCGGTTATTTCAATCCGCTGGACTTGAGGTCAATGGAAAGTCACATCCATTGCACTTGGTTCTGAACTGTCGAGAACACCAAGGAGCTTTTGGAGGGTCGTCGTATTTCCCTTTTTCAGTTACTCTACAGTAATCCCTGTCAATCCCTCTGTTAATGATTTGCTATCTTTACATAACTTGTTACGGGTAGAGCATCGAAAAAATATTGACTAATGCGAGATATAACAGAAACTAGCTGGTACACAAACCCAAGACACGTTCGGCTGCCCTTACTGAGGTTCTAATATCAATCTCAGGCATTCTTTCTTCTTGTCTCACTCCGTAATCCAACACCATCCTTGCTAGTTCTTCAGATAAAAAATAAATACCTTATTGAAAACCACAGCTTAAACAAGTAAGCAGACATTAAAATGATTAAACAAAATAGGCCACGTGCGTGTAACGTGACATTGTGGCGCGTTCGCATAATGTTTATACTTCCTCGGCCATCGTATAACAGCCTGACACCATTCACTCGAAAAGAGCGTTTTTATGGCGACTTAATATCGTCGGCGACAATAGTACCTACTGATGTCGTTATGTGAAGTGCAGTGTCCGGTATTTTTGGACAGATTTTAACCTAATTTGGAGCTTCTCAACAGATTTTTATAAAAGTCCCCAATATAAAGTTTCAGGTAAATCTGTGCAGTGGGAGACGCGCTGATACATGCGGACAGACGTACAGGCCAAAGGACAGATAGAAATGCGAAGCTAATAGACCCTTTTTGCGACTACGCGAACGCGCCTAAAAACTGGCAAATAATTAGAGTAACAGCAGTAATCAGTATCGCATGGCTTGCCTGAAGAATGGAGGAGAGAACTATAGATTAAATAAAAAGTGGTTTCCAAGCACATACAGTGTATACCAAGGGCAAGAGTGGTGTAAATTCTCAAATTAATTTTTTTTAAAGCGTTATATTAATTCTACCTGAGACATTTTACATTGTAATACGCTAGATCAGCGTGTGGACATTGTCCAAGTTCTTCTTTTATTTTCATCTCACAGCGATTCTAAAACTGGGTCTGCTTTCATTTTCAGGTGTAAAAGGGAAAGAATGATCAGTCTATTACTGTTTCAATCGCATCAAATAATTACATAAACGCATGACAAAAATAATCTCGATTCAACAAAATGAAAATAATGACAAAGTAAAACCAACTAACTAGGAATAAAAAACCTGACATTAAATGAAAGGTGCAGGGTTTGATTATATGATTGTATAGTCCAGAACATTGGAGCAGCAGCAGAGAACATCTCCCACAAATGACTCACCAGACGAGGATCCTTCTGTCCCTTTCCAATGACAATGAAAACGCTGTTTTCGGAACGTTTTGAAATATAAATGAGAGTGGTGGATTAACAGGCCTGTCTACATTACTAGCGAAATACACGTTGACTACCGCTAGAAATCTTTAACGCTGAAATTTACACTGGACGTCATGGCACTTCTATCGCCACAACATACAGTCACCAGCAATACTAGGTGACCATGAGAGATTCTGAGACAGTAACAAAGTCAGCATGTCTTAACGTGTGTTCTGAATTTGTGTGTGGCCAAAGATATTTTGGAAAAATTTGACGGATGTTAGCAGGAAGTTCTGCAAGTACGTACTTAATTGTGTATATCGCCACGCAAATCTCTCTCTCTCTCTCTCTCTCTCTCTCTCCTCTGTCCTTCAGTAAGCACACGCCATTAAAAAGTATGATAGAGTGGACATACGGTTCTACAATATCTGTTCCCGGCACCAAAAGGGAGTAAATGGTCAGCTTCGCCTCAGGTAAAGAACCATCGGAAAAGATAAAGGTCTACCTGTAACATTCTATGCAAACGTAGACTGGGAGGAAAGGTACAGCTGTCCTCATTGTTAATCTTAGCCCAAGATGGCGGTGGGTATTCAACGGCAAGGCCTGGTTACCTTGCCCGCAGAGAAGAGACCCGCTAACCATTAGACAAGAGACTTAGATGCCCCCTCGGACCGGTCAATGTGGAGAAGATAAAATGTATTTTTCCCACCGGGGTTCAAAACCTGAACTGTCCGGTCCGTAGTTAGTCTCTCTACGGACTGCAATATCACCGTCTTCAAAGAAATAACGATAGACAAATAGACCGTATACGTGTCTTGCTTTAGAGTCATTCTAGTACAGAATGCAAATGAACTACGCAGTACAAACGCGAAATTGAGACAATTTATAACCATTCTATCTGACGTGGTATTGCATTAAGTAATTTTGAGTGTATATTTGAGACTTTTCAAGCACTGTACGCCTAGACTTAATAAAATCATGTTCCATCATAGATCACTAAGTGGTAAAATGTACCCCATAGCAGGCCATGAAGGCCCAGCGGAGGAGTAGAGATATAACTCTACTCTTTTTTAACCTCGGCGCTAGATATGTGTGGGTGGTCAACGCCACACCCCTGACACTTTACACTCGGGAAAGAGATCCGCTACCCGTTTTACAGGAGGATAGATGGGCCCCACGGTCCGTCTGGACGGGTGCAGGTAGAAATCACCACCGGGATTCGATCCCCGGACGATCCAGACCGTAGCGAGTCGCTATACCGACTACGCTATCCCGACCCACAAACACAGATCACTAGCTACCATAATTAACCGATATACTTCAAATAGATGAAGGCGTAAGTCACGGTTGCTCATTAAGATACAAATTTAAATAATTCTGTTCTAACAATCTCTCGTTCCCGCTTTCACTTACCGGTCCGGGTGAGCAAGTGGGCAGTTGATAACGATTTTTGGAACGACGCTCGTTGCCTCGCCCCTCCTCGCTTGACAAACCTATGTTAGCCTTTTCAAATTATTCCCTGGGATGTTCACACTTAAGACACACAACCCAATTTCTACCCTGGCCAGACAGGTTACAAGTCATTATATTTGGCTAGTTGCTAAAATAATTGGCAAATACAATAAACAATACTGTATATGCATATGCCTACTGCATCATACAACCAACAGGCACGCTCTGCAACTGGAATTACGAATGACATTCAAACATCCGCGCTTTTCATAACAAAAGGAAATGTAGTTAGTATGGGGAAAGAGAAGTGATGTGCTCTGACATAAAATTTGTTCAATTTGAGAAGACCCATAAAAATGTAGCTCTTTACTAAATTGAATGATCAATATTATGGTAAGCTATAGCATTAAGATAAATAAATATCAAATTCACTCACAGCTATTCGGTGTCAGTTATGTCTATTCGAAATGGATAATAAAGCCCATAAGTAGTGCTGAATGATTAAACAGCTGACATTAAACTTAAAGTTCCCACTGTCGTAACGTAATATATAAAAGAATATAAAATATAGGTAAGATTTCTTAGATTTTGATGTTTGTGTGACCGTGAATCACTGATACAATAACATAAACAGCCAACTAGATGCAAAAATATTAATTTTATTAATAATTCCAATCAGCTCAACATGTTTCGGGCGGTAATTTCGCCCATCCTCAGGAGCACAAGACTGTGTTTACAGTTTGTGGTATAAAGCACCGACGATGCTGCCTGCTTTATACCACAAGCTGTAAACACAGTCTAGTGCTCCTGAGGATGGACGAAATAATCACCCGGAACATGTTGAGCTGATTGAAATTATTAATAAAATTATTATTTTTGCATCTAGTTGGTTATTTATATTATCGTACTGTAATAATGCAGTACATAAAAGTAAAAAAATTAACCTCATTTCCAAGCATGATAAACGCTATGAAATTTATACGAAGACTGCTGTCGAAACATTCATTTTTTCATGGGTAGGTTAGATACGGTCAGCAGATCATATCGACTGTTCAAAAGAATGTAAAATAATGAAAAAACAAGCGGCATCTCTTTCGTTTATCTAAAAAAATGTAAGTCTTGTGGAAAAAATACTGGAGGTAAAAGCACGTTCAATTCTGCTGTATGAATTTTGTTCGGAACACGTAATTTTCGCTCTGATAAATAATTAGCAATTTAAATATGACATGCATAAAAATGCATGCATGTCTTCGTGAAAAGTGGTCTTTAAATAAAATTCCAACTCTGTGGAAAATGTTTCATAAAATTTTCCAGTATCCAGTTTCACTAACATCAGTGAGCTGCTATTCTCGAGTTGCTACACACTTGCTGATAGATGGACGGATAGACAAACATGATCTACGCACTGACGAGAACGCGGCTTTGGACGGTCTGTGACAAAGAGTAGGTCATCTTAATGCACGGAGACCTACTGACATCACGTCTTGTGTCTAAAATGTACATGCTTCAACTTACCGTGACAGTACGTAGCGTAGTGGTCAGCGCCTCTTGATATCGGCAGTCCCAGGCTGCTGGAATCTGTGACTCTCCTCCAGTTGTACCTGCAAACATTAATAACAGCCACCAATACCACGAACTAAACTCTTGGCCTCCAGCAGTTTCAGACGCACCTGACGTCTACTGCACTTTGATTTATGTTAAAACAGCAGCTAGGGATTTCGTTTTCAGGCATTCTTCATAAATTTTCCCTCCATTTTCTCGCATTTTTTCTCACTGTATTGATACGTACAATTCCCATTTACCCAGTTTCGCTACACGTCTATGGCCCGCCATTCTGCATCTTCCAACTGCTCTCTGACGTCTCCACTCTTCCAACTTTAAGCCTATACTGTCCTCAACGTATAACATTCGGGCCCATACAATCCATAGGCAGACCTATAGCTGCACCATGTGTCTTAGCAGCAATATTTAATAATTACGATAATTTTAACCACAACCTCAAGAATGGCTCCACAAAATTAGTTAATAACAACAACAATATTATTAATAAAATTCTTTATTATTAAAGTTACGACACAAGAGGCAAAAGCAAATTATAGGAAAAACACAGAAACATACGCGAAAATACGTGAAATAACCAATCACAAAACATAACCACTTGAAAATAAAGCAATAAAAAATAACAATAAATTAGAACAAAGTTTTAGTACCTATTATTAGCATAATTAGTTGAACACATGTTTAAGCAAAACACACTACCGTTGAATATATCATCATCCCTACTGACGGTATTAGGCGTCGAAGTACATCTAGTGGACGAAATTACTGTGAAGGTTAGAATCAACATTAAACAAACAAAATCTATGGGATTGCGATTCGACACATAACTAATAATAGTGACGGAGACAGGAATAAGAAAATAAAGAAGAAACAGCTTAAAAGTTCCAGTTCCAGAAGGTTTGAAAGAAACCAAATTGTATAGATTTACTTGAAAAGCAATAATAATGAAACAAAGTGGATTTAATAAGCAGTTCCCCACCATACAACAGGCAGAACATGGATAAAAAAAAAAGTGTGGGAATGTGCTGTTTTGAAGCAGGTTTCCTTAAACTTTCACCTAAAATTTATGACTTTATGATGTAAATGCAACGAACACGTGGAAGATGGTGAGTCAGGAAAAATAGAATTTCTAATTTCCGTATGTTTGGGAAGTGGCGGCGCTCACTTAGTAGCAAATAATATACAAAATAATGTTCAGTTTTTAATTAAGGAAATGCTATTATCTATAACTGGTAAATTTCACGTACCAGTAGCGGTTCTGTCAGAAAGATCATATTTTACTCTACAAGACAAGTGTTTCCACAATAAACTTCTACAGGTTTCGTAAACTGGTCACAAAAAGCTGCTTGTTGTTAATACCGATGCAAATACGACGATTCTGTGTGTGTGTCTGGCATTTATGCCTCGTGATTAACACAAATATTAAGTCGAACACAACACAAGATACATTTTAATTCAAGTTGTGCCGTCACCTGTCTGCCACATATTTCTGCCTGTACTTACGCCATCATCAGGCATGCCAATAAAAAAAACTTATAAAAGAAGACAAAACAAAGTAAAATCTAACGAGCCGCTTGTTTACAGTCACTGTTTTATTATGATGTTAAAATATAGGATATAAAGCATAAAATATAAAGTATAAAATCTAAATAATTTTTAAATATGTACATATGTATATATATGTACATAACGAGATATATAAAAATTGGGCCTCGTGATTTGGATAATAAACCTGTGAATTTTGATCATGTTCATTATTATAAAATGATTGCTTTCGGGCTGGCGGAGGAAGTTTGATAGCCGTCAGAGGTAGAAAACTTTTCTTCATACTGCCACAGCCTTACTGGTCCCGAGACTCACTCAGTATGTGGGGTCCTGAGTTACTTCTCTGGTGGCACAACCATTTAGGAGTAAAGTTCCCCTACACTGCTTCATGATGCAGTGTGTATACACAGACATAACATAGACAAATGGTAAAAAGTTTGATGGAATTAAATTGGTCCTCTGTTCCTGGCCACTCCGTCATACTGTCCGGCTGTATTTTTCATAAACCTGAAAGCTGAGAGTTTTAAAACAATTTTAATTAATCGTATTTCTCCACATGCTAGGTTTTTCTGCGTGTTTTACAAAGCTCCTCGGCTTTGTCATGTACGGTGTGTGCTTTTAAATAACGGGGAGTTTAATAAGGTTCTGCTTACAAAAATACTGTTATTTGATGAGTACATTTTACAGCGAATTGTGAAGCAATATTTTCAGAACTACTGAGGTAAGGCGCGGGGCTTTAAAACGAAACACGAGGAACAGAAGGGAAAGACCCCCGTATTTTGGAAAAACCGTTATCTATCACTTATAGATTTTTTGTCTTGATATGTCTATTATCATTTCAAAATGTGCACACAAATAAACATGAGGTTTTAAAGTATCAATGCCAATACTGTTTTATGTTTTGTTGAGAACATGAAAATATTTGCACCTTGAAATCTAAGACCTTTGTGAAGATTTTTAAACGTCTAAGCCCACGCTCAGACAGTGTACTTTCTTTTTAGCCGCTATCGCTAAGCAATTCCAGACAGCCACTACTAGACGCCTACCGCCCAAACGTCCGTGCGCTTAGAACGACACAGCTCCCACCAGACAGATTTTCTTGCAGTTTAATATTTTGGATTCTTATTAACAATGGCCAGTTATTGCTAATTTCGGTTAAAAATCGTACAAAAGGAATAATCACGTTACCTGAAGACCTACGTACGTTTAAGCCGTTGGTCTTTACAACGGACAGTGTCCGTCCACATTCACACTACGGACATACATACG
>Ga0123352_10004414_pt1 | contig 20713 bp, 10 predicted proteins | sample TergutLab28metaG_FD_89700 | JGI IMG/M metagenome (GOLD analysis project Ga0123352, IMG submission 89700) | Labiotermes labralis P1 segment gut microbial communities from Petit-Saut dam, French Guiana - Lab288 P1 | ecosystem: Host-associated > Arthropoda: Insects > Digestive system > Gut ...
AAAACAATGCGGAATTCGTTGGGTTGAAAAAATTCCAACTCCCCCCCCCCCCCCCCCCGGTGCCTAATATTCCGAGACCTTACCGTGGTAAAAACACATTTTCCTTCCACACCCTTTTCAAATCACCGCCAATCATCAACCTACCATCAGACGGTGCAGCCTCTGAGACAGTGACAACACTGTGCAACATACAATCTGTCCATTGACACCAGCAGTGTGTCCGCCACGAGCATGTGGAGCAGTGGCTGTAGTGAGATCTGCCCTCTTCTGGATTGTTACCCAGCTTGTAGTGGTAAATCGTCACCGATGTTTCGGGACAAACTATCGATCACATCTTCAAGGATCAAGAAACATAAAAGGCAACGCAGACTTTATCTACATTGCGAAGGAAGCCTGAAATCAGTGACTGTGATGTTCACCCCTTCAACCGGAAGCACCCCGCCTGGGGCTTAGGATACAAAGTCATAAATCCAGGACGACTATCGGAATATGTAGGGAGAAGGGATGTACCTAATATCATCTAAAGCCGTGTTTGCTTATTCGAGGGATGCACGAGCCATAGTAATTAGTTGTAAATGCCCTGCAGCACCTCCCCTGCTACCTACCGGCTGTCTCTCCCACTGACACTAATTGTAGGTGGGAAAGATGTTAGGGAAAGACTGGTTTACTGTCCGCGAAAAAGAACTGCTGGAATAATTCCCGACATGCAAACGGGAATGTCCTCAAAAATCGGCGTAATGAAACTAAAGCTGGTGTGATGTAAACAACTGTTATTATCCACTGGGCCAATGCACTCTTAAGTTCTTCGTGCAAGGTGAACAGTAACGTTCTCTGAGTTTACCGATACCAAATTTAGTGAAAATTCGTTTACCGCTTATCGTTACGTTACAAGCGTGCAGACATGCAGGCTTGGCGGTATTAATAGGCACGCTTTTATGGCGAGTGCCGCAAATGAAATTGCTTAATCATGGTGCATTAAAAACAATGGGATAAAAATTTGTAAAACACGCGAGAAAAACATGGGAAAACAAATATCGACTAATTACTGGATCCTTGCGCGAAGCCAGAAAAAATGTGCCTTTTCGAAGTCATGACTGGGTAACGCGTTTGACCTTTCCATTCTTTCCGGAAAAGACGCATTCTGGGAAACCTATTATGGAAGTCGAAGGCATGAACTGATCCATCGATCGCTGTTGCTCTTTACGACAGTGAAGTCAATGTTCTGGAGACAGTTGGGTTCAGTCACATTACATGGTAACAAAATGCGTGAGATATACACATATGACAAATGTACACTGGTTCCTGTTCATGCCACGTGAACATAATAACTCCGCTCATTCTTCACCTCCGAACCACATGCAGGTGAGTGGTCAACATCACGCCCCGGCAGCTTGACACTCCGAAAATAATCCCGGTACCCACTGAACACGAAAACTGCGTGGGCCCACGAAAGTAGCAAAGTCATATCAAAACAATAAAATGCCATACCTTGTCACATGCTTGACCACCATATATAAATGACATACTTTGTCACATGCTTTGCCAACTTATAAAAATGACAACTTTCCGCATGCTGGGACTACTTCCAAAAATGCCAAACCTCCTCACATGCTTGCTCATCTTACAAAAATGACATACTTTATCACATGCTTGGCAAACTTATATAAACAAAGACCCACAGGTGGCATTACTAACGTACTGATATTAAAAAAAGAAAAGTGGAAAAATTAAATGTTGTCAATAGTAGGACGTGGACATATTTTGTTCAGCTGGTATTTTATATAATGTATAGGCGTTAGGATTTGAGCTTTTAATGTAAATACTAGATTTAGTGTCGAGTGCTGTGATGTTGTCTCAAAGTCGGGTGCTATGATGTGTCACTGTCGGGTGCTATGATGTCTCAAAGTTGGGTGCTATGATGTGCCACTGTCGAGTGCTATGATGTCTCAAAGTCGGGTGCTATGATGTGTCACTGTCGGGTGCTATGATGTTGTCTCAAAGTCGGGTGCTAAGATGTGTCACTGTCGGGGGCTATGATGTTGTCTCAAATTTGGGTGCTATGATGTGTCACTGTCGGGTGCTATGATGTTGTCTCAAAGTCGGGTGCTATGATGTGTCACTGTCGGGGGCTATGATGTTGTCTCAAAGTCGGGTGCTATGATGTGTCACTGTCGGGTGCTAGGATGTTGTCTCAAAGTCGGGTGCTATGATGTGTCACTGTCGGGTGCTATGATGTGTCACTGTCCGGTGCTATGTTGTGTCCCCCAGAATCGTTTACATACTAGAAAATATATGCGGAAATTTCTTTTTAAAATCCGGTCAATGCCTGTAATTGTTTTCGAAAAGCAGATTCTAAGACGAAAAAAATTAACAAGGTTCACCACACTAGAAGAATTAATATCCCAACGCACTGAAATACGAAAACAGTGACTGCAAACCGGTAAACAAACGTATCACGTGTTGCAACACTAAAATTATCAGCCTTCTGCCCGGGTTGCATTTACGTTTCTGACGGTTTTCTCAAAACCCACAACAATTACTGCCCTATACAACGTTAATTTTCAGATACGATGTAGTCTGCCAGTGCTTGGTATCAGAATTACGGTCGTCTTGGAAGTGATACTGTTTAAATTATTAATTGTATATTAAAATTTCGGAGAAACTTATTTCTTCAGTCTTCATGGGGTAGGGGTCTGTCTAACGGTAGCATATCCCTCCCGAAATTTTGTAACAACCTAAAAAGTTACACAGATTAAAAATTAAACTTGCATATACTATTTAATTTAAGCTGATACTTGAAATAATCATGTCTATTACCACTGAAGAAATTTGCATTTAGGCAATAAAGTATAATTATAATTGATAACCAACAATATAAAACTATTTTGATTTCTTTATTTCTAATCAGCTCTACATGTTTCAGGCGATGTTTTCTCCCATCATCAGGAGCATATTACTGTAAATACAGCTTCTGGTATTGTCCACTGATGTTGCTGCTGGCTGGTGTTGTGTATTGGGTGGAACTATTTCCACCCAGTACGCAACACTGGCCAGCAGCAACATCAGTGGACAATACCAGAAGATGTATTTACAGTGATATGGTTCTGACGATGGGCTAAAACATCGCCCGAAACATGTAGAGCTGATTAGAAATAAATAATCAAAATAGTTGCATCTTGTTGGTCACCAATTATAATTATATTAACGATGCACGGAAACATGAACGTTAAAAGCAATAAAATGTTTACATTAGTGTGACTATACGAACAAAGACATTAATTTTCGAAATGTTTCCTGACAGGAGGGCATTTTGACGACAAAGAGCGGTAAAGCACTTATGGGCATTCCTGAAGAGGACTTAAAAAATGCTTCGAAACAAGGAATACGATGAAGAAGGGAATTAGAACAAATTCTAAGAGGACAGTCTGTTGATTTTGCAGCTTTTCAGTGGTAAAGGTTTTATTAACACAGTCTCGTTTCTTTTCTGCCACTGCACGTACGTGTATCAATTCATATTGTTGTTACAGGAATGCCTTAATATATGTTAGGACAAAGCGACACAAGAGAAAAAAGTTCTGAGGTTTCTAGCACATGTGTATAGCAGTTTTCATCAATATTACATCCAGTGTAATGTGAGTGAGTGAGCGAGCGAGCGAGCGAGCAAGTATACTTGCTGTTTAAATATAAAAGCCAACGGCTACAGGCACACAAAACCTGACAAATGATTTCCAGACAGACATCTGACAATGAGGTTAGTCTATTATTGATAGAGTAACTATCCCATTTCGATACAAATTGCAAACAGCTCACTGCATCGATCAGGACAGATCGATCAACATTAATATTCGCCCCTGTGGGGTAGATGACAGTAAGTACACCCACGCAGGCTGGAGGCAGTGCATGTGGACTGGAGTCCTGCTGACGAAATTTACACAAATATGTCACATGTGGACAGAGGTCTGGCCCGGATAGGAAGATAGAAAGGGACCGCTAGTTAGACTCGAGTAACCGGAGGCGTCATGAGTGAGTGAGTGACGACAAAGAGTGCGTGGAAGCAAACTTCACGTAGTCGAGTCTACATTTCGAATCCCAGGACATGCCAACCAAAGACAACAGACTGTGTCACTGATGTTTCATGCCAGGTTAATAGAGACAGGTTCCAACACTTGCCTCTTAAGAACGGGTGATTTAAACAAGAAAGGAAACACTTCGGAACCTTCGGCTCACTGTTCAGTATAACAGTATGATACGCAAAGCAAGAAAAAGCAGGGTGTTCAAAACTTGACACTGGCAGGCCAACCCCTGACTCTTGTTACCGGACAATGCGCTATAGAGGCGGCACGTTAATGAAAATAACTGAATTGAATTGATTTAGATTGAATTGTTATATTGCTTTGTATTGTGTTTTCCTCTTCTCGCTTCCGTTTGTTTCTTTATATGTACTTATATATATATATATATATATATATGTATGTATGTGTGTGTTTATGTATGCACGTATGTGTATGTATGTATGTATGTGTGTTTATGTACATGTGTGTGTTTGTATGTATGTGTGTATGTTTGCATTTATGTATATGCATATATGTACTTACTCCTGTATGTGCCGGAGTGTTGATAAGTCCTTAGCCCGACCAAGAAGGAAACAAGCTGTGTCTTTCAAAAGTGTGATGGGCAGAGGAATGGATTGATTTGGCTACGGTAGGGACAGGTGGTGGACTCCTGTGAATGTGGTAATGAATCTCTTAGTTCTACAAAATGCGGGGAATATAGCTTGTTTCCTTGTTGGTCGGGACTTATCAGCACCCCTCTATCTACGTATTTATGCATCATATACGTACGTATGCATGTTATTTTTTGCATCAGTGCTGACACCTCAACTGTCAACTCCGCGCATGCCACAACAACCAAGGTGAACAACTTGATATATTGTTTATTAATTACTTGTTATCATCGAACTACTCCTGACCCTGACTGAACTGACTGACCCAGTTCAGTTCTCAGCACAAACAGCGACTAAACTAACAAACGTTTCGTCGCATCTCTCAGCCCCACTGACAAATCTCGGCATGGTACTACAAATAGGTCATGACAACGTTTGTGCACATAATTTCCAGTTCATTGTTAATTAGACAATATATACAGGGTGGCGCAAAAGCCACACGACACTCGATGCTTAACAACAGGAACTCCTTGTCAAGGAACATCTGCGCCACTCTGTATTGTCTGACGTAATCAAAGTGACGTTAAACAATCAATATAAATAAGTGATGACCTTTTCGAAGACCAATTTTGTCATTTCCTTTGTAATGTTATTATCTGTGTCACATGGAACTGATATAGGCGACATAAAAGCCAATATCCAATAATATTCTTCATTTGCATGTCCCACTCAAGTCATATTGTCAGTACATACAACAAAAACCTCCTATGTCAGGAGATTTTGCGTTGAATTTGGATTCAGTTCCAGATAATACGGTGTGAATCTAAACAGAAATATTCAGAACTCTGATAAAAATCGCACTGATAACGGGTGTAACAGTCACCAGGCACGAGCAGGATCGCACAGGCACGTGCACGTTTTGCGTAGATTAAGAGACGCATGTGATTGCGTGCCAATAAAACTGACTGATGTCTCCAGGGAAGAAGATCAGCTTTTCGCTGATCGAGGACAGCCCTCTTGCCCCCCTTTCAAGTCTGAGCCCCTCCCCATCGTACAAGTCCCTCCCACATGCAAACTGTAAGACCAAAAGTACACATTAATAAGCCAGTGCGTCAAGGTCACTGAGCGTCTTCCACCCACTCTGCAACGCGTGCTACGTTTACAATCCAGGCATCTTACCCTCTAAATCTGGCCAACTATTCTTCAGGTAAATTATATACAACGAGCTTATGCTTGTGCTTAATTAAGACATCGAGTTTATTCTTGTGCTTAATTAAGGCACAAGTCATGAAGGCGTGAAAGGCGACTGGAGAACTGTAACATACTTATTCGGTCTAACACAACGCAGGTTTATTTATTTATTGATTTATTTATTTATTTTTAGATGAAAGCCACTCCGATGTGTTTTCATACGACGCCTCCATACTACTTAATTAATTCAGATGACATACTTCACATTTCAGCCGCTACAAGTTGGATATATCTTACATCACTTCTAGGTTACTTAAGGATTCTACATGTTTTAGTAATATATTTTATTGTTTCGCAACTAATGCGATTTTACGCATTCTAAATTTTATTATTTACGAGGCTATTAGACACTGAACTGTTTATAAATATTACTTGTAAACACAGTTTGGGATACCAAGAGTGTATGCAGTTTTATAGTTAACTGGCTCATAGTGAAGGCCTGATGATGACCCAATATGGTTGAAACATGTTGCCACTCTAACTATAATACGGTAATAAACTGGGTGTGTTTGACGGAAACTTTCATTATTAATAGTTCGCAGGTTTATTTTGATTCAAATTGTTACCTTTACATTCTCATGCATTTATCTTAGTAATTAACCACCTTGATGCACAAAATTTTGTTTTTCAATAAGTTTATTTCATGCCTCTTCATGTTTCGAGCACATGTGCTCATCATCAGGAGGTCAAAGTTGTATTATACAGCCTCTGGTATCATCACACTGAAACAAGTGAGTGGTCTAAAATTACTAAAATATTAAAAAAAGTTACTACTATTTTCATCATCATAAACATCAAGGATTTGACCCTTTGATCCGTTCCGTCTCCAGAGTTACAGCTGATCGCGCCAACGCTTTCACTACTACGTGCTCATATTTATAGAATTTATTATAGTAGTTTTAGACCATTCACTTTTTTCAGTGTGATGATACCAGATGTTGTGTAATACAATTTTGACCTCCTGATGATGAGCAAATGTGTTCGAAACATGTAGAGGCATATAATAAACTTATTGTAAAACAAAAATTTTGTGCATCAATTTGGTTAATTACTAAGATAAATATACTGAGATGCACGGTCAGCAAAACATAAAAAATCCTCACGCATGTCAGTACAAATTATTTCAATTCTTGTATTGACATGTATGAGGACAAAACTCTTACAAGTAATTTCTGTATTGACATGCCTCAGGACGACTTAAGTACAGGCAGAAACATGTTGCCCACATGTAAAGGCAACAATTTTAAACTAAATAAACCTGTGTGAATTCAGACTGAATTAGTGTAGTTTTTTTAGTAATGAACTTAATGCGATGGCTTCCATAACGATTGACATCATAACAGATGTTCGTAAGGGGTCAGATTCACGCCACGGCCTCTTAACCTCTAAGGAAACAGCTTCTGTAGGCATTGGATAGTAGGCAGTTTGCTGCTGCAATGTTCGAACCACAATCCCCGGGTCATTGAGCCAGTAGCTAAGTCACTACAGTTACCAGTATCACGGGTGTTACTTCAATCCTTTAAAGCGCAATGGTTACTATATGTACCACCAGTTTTAACATTCAACAATTCTACGCTCTGCCCACACATTGTGTTTGTGTGTTTTGTACGGACCTCAGAACAAACTGCAATTATTTCCTTATACAGCATTAAATGACTGGTTTTTATAACCGAGACTGGGTGTGTTTACCGCGCGTGTTAGGAGAAAGGAATATCTTTGAAAAACAGATCTGCGTGTTTGTTGCAAATAATGCAACTTCAAACGTACGAACAGCCGTTAGGGTTCGTGTAGCTGAATGCCGGAATGCTGGTGAGACTCGGTACGTAGGCAGAAGGTGGTACGACCGGCGGACCGGATGAAGTGCGTCGTCTTCCTCAGCCCCAGAGCAAAAGCTGGGTCGGTACCAGAATTCCACTTTGCACTGCACGCTGCTCATACAACCCTCCCTCAAATAAACTTCAATATTTTTGACAAATCCTAGACCCCCCCCCCCGAAACACCACCAAAGTTTCGTCATAATGCTGCCCTCCAAAAGATAAAACTCAGCCCAAATGTTTAGCTACTTCCCCCACAGCAAACTCCCAACATTCCATTTCCCACCACGCTAAATTCTTCACATCCCAACGTTTTACCTTTATCCCAGCTAAGTTACTAGAAGGACGAGAGGGCAATAGCTGGAAAACTTCAGAGTAGTGAGTTATTTCTTCCCATAATAATAATAATAATAATAATAATAATAATGCTTTCCAATAAATTCCTCCTCCCTGATTCTTTTCAATCTGTCTCTTAAGTCTGAGGCTTTAATTTGTTTGTAAGTTTATACACAACAGGGCGATGACTGTGTGAACGGTACGAACACTATCAGCTTTTTAATTTTAGCACACCTGTATATAAAATGTGAAAAATACAGGAACCAAATACGATAGAATTATGAAACAAACAGAATTTTGAAGAGGAAAACGGAGAGTATATACCATGTTAAAAATATTCGGTACCTATATTTGTTGAATAAATATATAAAATGCAACTTTAGAGGTTAGTGGTGCAGTACGACCACTATAGTTGACAGTAGGCGTCAAAAGGTTACAATAAGAGGGTAAAAAATGAAATTTTCACGGCGAATATATCAAAATAGTGTCCTGATTGCCCTATGCTCTCATATGTATAATTTTGCTTATTCATATGCAGATGAACAGTGACGTGTAGCCCCACTGTAAGATCCATGGCAGTGCCACCTGCCGTGATGTAAATAAAGTTACAGGATGGTCGCATTTGGTAGAGGGGTTATACGGTTGGGCAGTCCGCAGCCAGGCCGAGAATGCTTTACTTTGCGAGCAGCATAATATGATTACCAGTGCAGCAGCAGAGCGGACTCCCTTTTCACATTTAACGCTGGGAGGAAATGCAAATCTAATTAACACTGATTATGACGAACAGAAATAAGTAAAGATTAAACAAATTAAACAATGATTATATAGCAAAATAAAATTCGCTTTTCATGCATATGGAAGATTTCCTACGCTGATGAATATCATTTTTCTGAAAGATTCTATGCACATAATTGCCTTGCTTACTTACTGCTGCATACAGCAACTAAGATAACTTAGTGACTGCTCCCATGCTGCACTAAGTGTTGAACGCATTTCGACTCACATCACAGACAGACATTTCTCATGCGTGATTTTTCAAGTCAAAGAAATTTCTCATGTGTGATTTTTCAGGTCACAAACAGACATTCCTCATGCGTGATTTTTCAGGTCAAAGGAATTTCTCATTCGTGAATTTTCAGGTCACAGACAGACATTCCTCATTACTTTGCCTGTCTTGTTTAATAGCGTCAGGTCTGCAATGCTTGCAGATTTAAACCTCCATTCCCTCATAAATCTGCGATTCCAGTCATTAATTGAGCACAGAGACAATTTATATCTTCTTTCACCTACGATAGTCTAGCGACTCGCTACGGGCTGGACGGTACGGGGATCGAATCCTTGTGGGGGCGAGATTTTCCGCATCTGTCCAGATCGGCCCTCAGGCCCACCCAGCATCCCATCCTATACAAGGGGGTACCGGGTCTTTCCCGGGGGTAAAGCGGCCGGGACGTGGCGTTGACCACCCACCCCATCTAGCGCTGAGGTTCAAGAAAGAGTACAGTTATACCACTACTCCCCCTCCGGGCCTTCGTGCCCTGTTCTAGGGTGAATCTTTTCTTTCACCTGCTACAAACGTGATGGTAAGATAACAAGGGGATAAAATCACCGTAATAAAAAACCCCTAAAAATGACCACAGAGGTCGAAACAAACTCGACACAGAAATTTATGACGAATAACGTATGCGATGCTTACTGCATATGTAAATGGAGGATCTGCCGTTGAAAGACATGTAATAGGTAACCCCCCAAAATTAATCAACGTGGTTAAAAAAAATTTCAAAAACAGTTTTTGAGGTTACCGTAGTTCACTTTTACGCTTTTGTACCCTTACAGGTTCTCAACACAGACAATCTCACATCTTCACTGGTAGCTTTTTTTTTTACTCCCACCCCCTCCCTTTACCCCTTTGCCATACTCCCTCGAAACTCCAAGCCAAGCCAACCCAAGCCCTATCCATTGCCACCCAAACACTCTATTTTTAATCGAGTTTAGTTTGACTTAAAAGTCTATTCAGGGTAAGATAGAAGACGCAAGACACCCCCTCGCTCCTCAATACTCCTTTTCACCCCGAGGGGTTCTAAGTCAAAGATTCCACAAAGACCACGTGTCATAAGAAACCATTTTTCATCATCCTACATCTGGAGGTTTTATTCATACATTATATAGTCTCCTATAACATCCCTCGTTTCACGAGCAGATTTCTTTTATATATTCCTCTATCTCCCCCATTTCCTCCCTATGACACCTTTCTTGCATCTCGTCTTTTCTTCAATCCTCAGCGGAAAATCTACATTTTGGTTGTAAAAGAAGGGTAGTTCCATTATATTAAACACGTGTTGCGAAAACGGTTCACGCCCTGAAGAAAGAAGTGAAAGCCTTTGTGTACGCCATGCTTGAGGTAACTTGCCCCAACCCCCGTTTACCGTCATGTATATAGGAGACTATGGACTCACATAAACGTAGACAGCAGCAACTTCCACACCTCAAATCACCTAGTAGATGTCATTAGCTGGCCTCTTTTACATGTTTTAGTAAAGCGAACAGCGTCTGTCAGCTTTGTCATGTCCGTTCGTCCGTCCGTATGGCTCTAGCTGTACTGTTGTCGTTAAATTTTATACGGGAAGATTTCAATTAACACATTGTAACAAAATACAGTGAGGTGTGCTAGAACGAACGCAATTGGTTCTAGAACCTCGTTCATTATAACATCTATTCGTTCTAGCATATATGTGTATATGTATTTAGGGGCAATTCTTTCCAGGCCCACAGCCTAGAGCAAAGTTACAATCCAACACAACCATTTAAACAGGAAAAATATAACACAAAATGAAAAACGTGTAAAAATAATATAGAATTGATTTATTTAACTTTTTTACGCTGTACCAATAAACAGGTAACTGAACTAAACTGATAACTGAACCTTACAAACGATAACAAAGATGGTGACTGACGCTCTAATCAAAGCGCGAAGGCCTAACACCTCATGCTCACGCGCGTGCTACGTCGGCCAATATTCCTCCGCGTTCGTCGCATCATCTCTGTTCGTTGTAGCATCCTGATGTTATTGATAAGAACTTTTCGTTGTAGCATACCCCACTGTATAGCGGAAAAGTGGGTTATTAAAAATTTATCAGCAGATCATAAGCTTACGCAGTAATTTATGCAATACATCCCTCCGTAATCCGAACAGATGCTGGGACGCTCTGATACCAAGTAAAGTTGTGTTCGGTAAATACCTGTACACACGTGAGAAGCATCAGCAATTAATTCTGACGTCACGAAACGTGAGGCTATCAAAACGATTAAACTGAATATCAATGACTTGAGAACGTGACGCCGTGAAGTCCGGTACAAAGATACAGACGCTTCGGAGTAACTGGCTGCATCTAAATTTGGGGATCTTTCACTAATATGAAGATGGAGCCAGCAGTATCACCGAAACGTCTGTATGCAACACGATACACATCTTTAACCTGTACGTCGTATCTTTCAACAGCTGACGAAGAAACAAGGACATTTCATCACCACTACAATGAGGTCGCGAAAAACTTTCCTTGGAAGGTGGAGTTCACAACGTTCGAAGTTCCCCCTTTCTCCTTGCTGTCCCCCCCCCCCCCCCCCTTTTGGCCTATGTCAACCAAAGCGAAGCGCGTGCCTCTAGCAAAGATCGTAGCATTACTGTGAACAAAAATGGCTAGAAAAGTGGAGGCTGACAAGAAGCAGGACGCTGAGGTGTGGGGGTGGTGGGGATGAGAGGTTTCATCAGCTCGACGGAGATGAGGTGGTCGATCGGAGGCTGTCTACAGGAAGAGACAGCAGTGTGCTAAGCGGCGAAGAAGGCCGGACATATTTATTTGGAAACCTTGTAACTGAAGCCAGTACCTGACTTACTCGCTCGATAATATTGAACATAGATTAATGTAAGAATATATGAAAAAAAAGGTGTAACTCCACGCATTCATAGTAATTGGTGCTGGTAGCACGCCGGTACGTCGATTTTTCCCCCATAGGAAGGACTCCTTGATACATTACGGATAGAGGCTTTAGTCTGAATTGGGTGACCGAATGCAAATTCCAACCTTAACGCGACTCCAATCCGGTCCTACAACTGACGACACAGTCATCCAGCTGACACGCAGGCACATGCTTTCTTAAACGGATGACGGCAATATTTTCGGAAGCTTTGCCAAAGGAAAAGGATAATGAATTGGCGTTACGGTACGCTAAGCTTGGGTCGTTTTGTAAAAGTGTAGCTCCAGTGTTTGACCTCTAGTACTAGATGAGAACGAGAGGTCAGTGTCAGGCCCTGGACGTTGTGACACCATAGGGAAGGCCCCAGTAATCTTAAGACAGGAGAACAGGTGGCACCCAGATCTGTACCGGAAGCCAGGAGGAAAATAAAAATACCTTGTATGTGCCGGAAATTAAACTCTGATTTTGAGTCAGTTTGTCCGCTGCCTAGCTAACGCGGAAGGAATATATATAGATAGGCCGGGATAGAGCAGGCGTTATAACGACTCGCTCCAGGCTGGACGTTCCGGGGATCGAATCCCGGTGGATGCGAGAATTTCCGCACCCGTCCAGACGGATCGTGGGGTCTACCCAGCGCCCTATACAATGGGTACGGGGTCTTTCCTGGGGGTAAAGCGGCATGGGCGGGGCGTTGAACACCCACACCATCTAGCGCCGAGGTTAAAGAAAGAGTAAAGATATACCTATACTCCCCCTATGGGTCTTCGTGGCCTGTTCCAGGGTGCACTTTACCTTTACACACACACACACACACACACACACACACACACACATATATATATATATATACATATATATATAGAGAGAGAGAGAGACAGAAAGAGAAGGAAAGAGAGGAGAATGCGTACCTAAAATGCTGGAACGAACTTCAGGAGAGAGTTTCCTCACCAAAACAATGAGATTTCACATCAACACATGTCAACGAACAAGTAGTTTTCGAGGTACAGCCCCCACGTTCGCCTGACCTCAGTCCTTTGTATTTTTATCTCTGACGACATTAAAAACCTCTAGTGTATTCAGCTCCAATTGAAAATGAAGGGACACTTCACCAATGCATTTTTCATGTGTGTCAAATCATTCACCACCGCCCCCGGCCTTTTGAAACTGTGCAATAGTGCATGATCAGACGTGTCCATGCGTGCACTGATTCAGGTGGAACATATTTTGAGCATCTGCTCTGAACTGCGACTTGATATATAATGTGAACTCAACACTTATTCAATTTGGTACGTGTGTACTGCAAACGTATTGTGTAATTTGTCAATAATATGTTATAAATTTAAGGTATTTGTTGTTGAACGAGATATTCCTACTAAACTCAAAAACCACTCATTTCCGGACACATATTTTTCACTGTTCTCATGTGAACTCACTCTTGAAGTATGTCTACACGTTTTAGGTACCCCCCCATATATACAGGTTGATTCAAAAAGATGGACTCAACTGAAAAGTAAACAGCGCTTCAACACACGCCAGAGAGTTGGTTGCGGTACTCCAAGTTCTCTGCTCGCTCTACGGTTGAAACGAAGACGAAACGCGTACTGCACAGCAGTCGCTGACTCAGTTTTAATGAATTCACGAAAGCAAAAACATCTTGTGCTGTGTAGTAGCCATTTTGCTCTCAACTGACGCTGCTGCACGACTGTGTGCTAGGCGAGCATTTTAGTGATGTTATTTAAAAGTGTCGAATCTTCTCTTTCAAACGTTATGTAGCTCATTCATATACCATGTATAGTTCAGGAAATATAGAAGCATAAAATTGAGTCCATCGTTTTGAATCACGCTGTATATTATTTATATATAAACGTACAGACATCCGTGGAAACGCATGCAATAGGAGGCAGATTGATGGAAAATATAAAAACATGAGGTCAAGGTGTGGATACAAGAACTGGGCTGAAGTGATACAAGCTGTAGTCATGTCTGACCTCAGTGGTAAGGTATCGATTAGCTACGTCTAAATATTTCCGTCTATTAACACATGACCGAGGGCTTATTCCAGAATATGAAACTGATAGTACAATTTTTTCTTGTACATTAATACAGAACCCGCAAGGCAGCTTGTCACATCGGTATTCCGTCACTGTGGGAGGGTCTAATTGTTCAAAGCGAGTGTCTGAATTCCTTCCTCACCACGCAAATACATCTATCAGGTAGGTAGGTGGGAACTTGATCGAGTATTGTGTTCCTGTTTTGTTACAAGCTTGGAGACCGATGGTTAAATATTCAAAGCAGGATATATTTACACTCATGGGAACAGGGTTTGTGCATTCTTAAGATAAAGCACAGCCAAAAGTCCCCCAGTGCAGACCATAAAGGCGTATGTGCGGGTGAATGTTAAGCGACACTACTTCTTAATCTCGGCACTAGTTACAGATGAGTGTTGAACCTTAAGCCCAGGTCGTTTTGACTCCGCGGAAAGAGCTTCCAGTACCTACTGAATAGGAGGCTGGAGAAAGATGAGTCTCTTGTCCGTGCATTGAATCGAAACACATTCCACAGCTGTGCATCCCCGAGGTCCGTTACTGTTAATGAAGTGACTGCAATTAGAACCTTAATCGCAGGTGAGTTGAAGTATACCTACTTCGTATTCCTGGGGTCCCGGGTACAAATCTCGATAAGAAGAACGATTTTCATGAAAGATTTTCCAGTTTTCTTGTCCACAAGTGCCTTCAGTTAGGCCATGGCCGCTTACTTTCACTTCAATTTCAAGTTCTTCTTTCACCAACCATCATATTATTCCATATATTATAGTCTACAGTTTGACATATACTTACAGCATCGTCAAACAAGCAGGTAAACAAAACAGTTTCTAATTTTTAGGCGCGTTCGCAAAATTGTGGAAAGCGACTATTAGCTTCGTCATGTCTGTACGTCCGCATGGAACTCAGCTCCCACTGGAGGGATTTTTGAGAATTTTTCGAAAATCTGTCGAGAAAATTCAAGTTTCATTACAATCGGACAAGAATAACGGGTACTTTACATGAACACCGATACACATTTTTGGTCATATCTCGCTCAGTTCTTCTTAGAATGAGAAATATTTCAGACGAATGTTGTAGAGAAAATCACAACACAAACATTTTGTGTGTAAAAACGTTTTTTTTTTCGAAAATCGTGCCGTAATATGGAAAATTTTGTACAGCGGGGCAGGGCACAGATGACAATATGGCTCATGCCATTGAATGCTGGATAACTAAACCTACAAATGCACACACAAGTTGCGTTATTCTCATTGTTTTTCCATTGCAACAATGGTTGAACGAAAGAGCCTCAATATTACGTTATAGTACATTGCTTGACTTATTTCTAAATTCAGTAATGTAAGAATGAAGAAAACCCGTAATATAACAATTTCTCAACGAAAAACAATAATTCCTAGCGAAATCCCATTCGAAAGAATAAACATTCAGTGTGGGTTACCTAACACTTAGTAGGGAGAAATATATATATATAGAGAATGTTCCAGAACAGGGTGCTGGGAATATTAGGTCTAAGCGGAAGTGGCAGGATGATGGAGATAACTGAACAACGAAAAGCATAAAAATTTTAATTTTCAACAAATATTATTATAGACATCAAATGAATCAGAACAACACGGCATGAACTGTAGAATGAGAAGGACATATACCGTCAAAATAGGACATATACTGCAGAACGACAGGACATGTGCTGTAGAACGGCAGGATATATACTGCAGAAGAATAGGACATACGTATAGCGTAAAACATCAGGGCACATTATGCAGCTGAACGGATGTGTGCTACAGACAGACACGATATATACTTTAGAACGTACATGGAAGATAATAATTTAGTGAAAAATTTTATATAACATCAGAAAAGAGAACAGTGGCGAAACATGAGCATTAATGGGAGGATCAGAGTTTGTTGAAGTGAATCTTAAATAGGTTTAGTTTGACGGTGTGAAACGGATTGATCTGCACATTACGTGACCCAGTGGCGGGCTATCGTGAAGACGGTAATGAACATTCGCATTCCATTAAAGTTGAGTGTTTCTTAATCAGCTAAGTGATTACACGATTCTCGAGAAAGCTTACGTTCCATGGAATTAACAGTTCCGTTGTTAGGTACTTGCACAATGTTACTGAAGCTGACGTAAATGAAGCCGGAAACAAATTTTGGAAATACAAATAAACCGCTCTTTTGACCCAGAATTATACTAGACGGTTGGTCTTAAAAATGAGAATTTAGTGCTTTTATGTGTTGTTTCGATGAACTTTGGATTTCAAAGGCTTAAACACTGAAAACACTGTATCTGCAGTGTGCTGAACGCACAGTACAAGATATAGTATATATAAAAGTATATGCCATGTGAGCTTAACGCTCGTTTCTGTATGACAGCAGTGAAATTGTACGTTCAGTCAGAGCGTATATTGACGTCATTCGTAAATCCTTGCCTCATTAGGGTCTATTTAATTATTATCGACATATTATGCTTGTTTAAATGAGACGTTTACGTTGGCACATGTAATAAAAACTATACAGAGGCAGGTGATATACCTGCGTATGGCGGAAAAAAAGATTGGTTACCTGATTGCTGAACATTTACAAACAAACAAACAAAAGGATTGGTAAGGTTAAAATATTCTGCAGTATGACGCTCCGTGTATATATATATATATATATATATATATATATATATATGTGTGTGTGTGTGTGTGCGCGCGTGTGTGTGTATATATATATACACATAACACAGTTTCGAAGTATTCTTCTGCATCCAGTCCAACTGTATTGAATAGAATATTCTTAAAATACACAATAATGCACCATGTATGTGTTTAGGTACAAACTTGCAACGTATTTTGAAGCCCAGCAACAACACAGACGAAAATACAATTAAAATAATTTATTCGTGTAATTAAATGTAATTGTAATGTTAGGATACAGTGTATAATGAATGAAGGGAAGATTGCTCTGTTTATGCTTAGAGCATAAAAAGAACAGAACATAGGACGTTTCAACACAGATGTGCCCAAACGAAATTTCCACCGTCCTACAAACGTACAATCTAAATACTATATTTGTGGGGCTGAACAACGTTAAATTCCAATATCACGCCTTTGGATCTGAAAAGAAATAACAGTTCCTGATGACATCATTTTCAGATATAATGCCACTTTGTGGAGGCCTCGTGTATTCCGGATAAGCGAGGCACTAATTATTTTATTAATATCTGTACGTAAATATCGCGGCCCAGACACTGAAGGCGACAAATCATATTTCAGGAACATCCACAACTCATGTAACTTACAATACAGTCTGATATATGGGCAAATAGGGATTACGTCACACTTAACGACGGGCACTATATCTGTCAGTACGAGGGGTGTTATAATACTCTAGACTCCAAATCGAAGCAGCAGCGGCAGACAATTAATGCGGTTATACCTGTACCAATAATACATTTAGCGGCCTATAATGTACACGTTTAATCGAATAATTCTTGTTTATTTAACGACGCTTTAAATATGTCTACTTTGTGTAGCGCTGAATGGCATGTCGATCGAAGAGCGAAGAACTTGGTCGTTTGTTTTAATACAGGGGTGTACACACTAAGGATGCAAGGTCACCCAGTTGACTAAATTTCGGACAGCGGGTTCTAATTTTTGTGGGCCCTCAATGTGGAACTTGATTTGTGTCACTCTTCTGGCGACTAGAATTTTTAGCTGGTTCCTAGAGATTTTTTAAAATACTCGAACTGTTGTTTTAATATATTACCTTGAAAGTGAAGAAAATAAAACTCAGTCAAGCCTAGGGTTGGAATAGAGCAGAATTTGTATTTCATTTCTGAGTGAAGAGCTCTAATTTCTTCCTCCTTCACAACGTCAAGTGAGGATTTGCCTCCCCTAGCATCCAATACAATAAATACAGGGGTTTCTACTCTGTAGTAAATTGGTCGGAGAGTGAAAGTAACCGGTTATTTCCAAATAGTTCTGACAGTTAAGAAACACTAGAATTAAACACTCAAAGAAGGGATGTAATGCCACAATACTATGTATTTCCTGGGAAAGACACCGATGAACTATTGTCCAGATAGCTGACCTGCATGCATTTAAACCCGAGACCTTTAAATTCTAACCGAGCGATAGGCACATAAAATACGCCCACGCCCCGGTTTTCTATATGTCTGAATTCGTGACAAAAGCCTATGAACTGAAAACTTTTGTTTCAGGACGCAAAGTGTTAATATTAAAGAGGTTACATTCCTAAGAGTGTACTTCTGGGAGTTCAGGTTGGGAGATGACAGTTTTGTTAATTAAAAGTGAAATACCACTGCATCCTACAAGCACATAATTATGCCCAAAGAGTAATAAAACACACCTTTTTTGACGTTCGGGTGACCGTCCATCGCGATACATTCTTATAATAAAACCAACTAGATGTACTAGTTTGTCAAATTTAATTTTGGAATAAAACTCTACATGTTTCTGACAGTTTCTCTGTCCATCATCAGGAGTTTTTCACTGTAAACACAGCAAACCTGTATGACATACACCATTGCTGTGTGTACAGTGAAGAACTCCTGATGATGGATAGAGGAACTGTCCGAAACATGTAGTTTCATTCCTAAAATAAACCTGAGAAATGAGTGCATCTAGTTGGTTTATTATAAGCACAAAAAACCGTGATATTGAAATAACACCAATCATGTCCTGTATTACTGGCACTTACTAAACTGCACTCGACGTGTGAGCCATAGGCATTACTGCCTCACATTCGAGTAGTCACTGGTTCAAATCTTGGCCTACTGCGATTTTTAGTGCCACTCATAAGTCTCTCCAGCTAAATGAACAATATAACAAATTATGCCACAGCCCGTTCTTTCTAGATTATCCACCAATCATTCGCCTGTCACCGCGGAAGATCGGTTTCAATCTCAGATCAGTCCATGCTAAAATTATGAAGGTAGAAGTGGCGCTGGTACGGGTTTTCTTCCTACTAATCCAGTTTTCACCTGTCAGTAAAATTCCACCAATGCTCCATACTCTTTCACTAACCCACACCAACGCTATGCAGTCTCTGCAATAGAAGGCGTCACTAAATAAAAGTCAAAGAATTTTACACAACCTTATAAACTAAGGGCATCGTTAAATAAATAAATAAGCAAAATAAAGATTCTCAAAAGATGTGACAAAGATGGAATAATCAAAAACGTGGGGTTGAACTCTTGAACTTTAGTCTTTGATATACTTTAACATCTTCAGGGGAAAAAGTCCTTTAGGCTATATGCGGAGACGAGACACAAAAAAGATACATTCCCACTTGTTAATAAAGAGTAGGCAGTTGGACCATCAAAACACAACTCTATAAACTAATGATTCTCTCTACCATACTATGATGTGCAAACTTTATTTAATATGTTTTAGATATCAGCAAGAATATGAAACCATACCTTCAAAACATGCAGCGGAGTGAATAATTATTTCATATAGTTGTGTTTTTATGGTCTACCTTTGTACTCCTCATTTATATTCCAACACAACGCGATGCTTAAGTTTAAAATAATTCGTAAGCCGCACACGTATACAATGCGTCACCCTCCGTTTTATGTTGTCCTGATCTAATGCGCATGTTGAATAGTGGTCACATGAAATTAGCCTTACTGTACCTGTATCTTTTCACAGTAACGGTGCACGGCAATTGCCTATACGTTTGCCCATCGTAGGCGAATGGACGTGTGATGCGCAGTGAAGGGTGTTATTAGAATATCACTGATAGAAGGGTTGTTAGTGTGTTGGGGAGCGCGAGCTGAGAAAGAGCAACAGGAAGAGACAGGGAAGAGGTAATGTGAGTAATTATTCTTAGCAGCATCACGGCTGAAAGAGACGAAAGTAACCCCCCCCCCTGCCCGCGACTCCAGTGAGCGCGAATTTGCACTTTCCATACAGACGCTGTAACGGCTGAATGCAGAAACGACTCAACACACGCTGTGGTTGAACCGAAAAAGTTCAGCATGAAGACTCACTTAGCAACGTGCTGATTTCCTGGATATTTGCCAAGAAATCTGTGTCTTTAGGATCTGTTTTTGTGAAGGTTAACCAAAAACGACTATGGTCATCTGGGATATGAGGTCACGTTGTTCAGTAGAGGTATCGTAGTTTCGGAGGAACCAGATCTCACTTCCTTACGTCCTCAAAACTCTTGACTGTAGAGTTTAATCTGTTATCCTGAAGAAGGATGTGGAAGAATTGTCCGAAACGTCGGTATGTATATCTATCAAACTACGAGACATTAAATCCCAAAAGAGGGCAGTCGTTGGTAACAACAGTAGTTTTACAGCTTGTTCTCCCTTAGTTTAGATTTGGCAGTCTTATCTGTTTGTTCCATTGGTCTCATTTACTCACATTTTGAAGTTATTTACTGGACAAGCCGGTCCCGGTGGCCGCGCGCTCTAAGGCGTAGGTTTACGGCCGCTCGTCTGCTGAGATTGTGGGTTCGAATCTCACCGGGGGCATGGATGTTTGGTCTGTTGTGAGTGTCGTGTGTTGTCAGGTAGAGGTCTCTGCGACGAACTGATCACTCGTCCAGAGGAGTCCTACCGATTGTGATGCGTCGTTGTGTGTGATCTAGAAAAAACCTCACGAATGATG
>Ga0123352_10004415_pt1 | contig 20713 bp, 13 predicted proteins | sample TergutLab28metaG_FD_89700 | JGI IMG/M metagenome (GOLD analysis project Ga0123352, IMG submission 89700) | Labiotermes labralis P1 segment gut microbial communities from Petit-Saut dam, French Guiana - Lab288 P1 | ecosystem: Host-associated > Arthropoda: Insects > Digestive system > Gut ...
GTACATAGGGTTAACGATGTTAGGCAGACAAAACTACATGCAGCAGAGCCACTAGTGCCTTGGAGTTTGAGATGGCCATTGAAAGCTACAAAGACACAAATCACCAGGTACTGACCAAATCCCAGCAGAAGTGATAGGGATAGGTGGAGGGCATGTGTAAACACGGCAATTAAACCTTCGGTTTCCACAAAATGCGGGGAATTTCTTGACTAGCTGAGAATCTTTCAGTTTCTCTAGAAGGACTCTGCTCCATGCAGTAAGTACATCAGTGCGTAAGTAAAGTGGCCGGGGCGTAGTTTTGACCACCCACCCTATCTAGCTCCGAGGTTAAAGAAAGGGTAGAGCTATACTTCCCACAACCCTCTGACCCTTCGTTGCCTGTTCCATGACAAACTTTACCTTTACTTTACCTTTAAGCGACCTACTGTTAGAAATTACATTTGCATAACCAGTGATTATTATTTTTCTCCATTCTGCTATCTCAGCGTAAGATTCTATATAAATGTGGCCACTCGATACGACAACCGCCGTCCGCTTTTGCGACAATCGACTATTCTATTCCCGAGGGATACCAGACGAGTTCTCAGAGTGGCAGTAGAAATACGAGAAACAATTTTTAACGAAATTAAATTTATTACAGGAATATACTTTATAAAAAAGGGCAATGAATAATTCGAAAAACCTTGGTAGTGGCTTCAGTTGGATGTTCCTTTGTTCACTAGCTTGTTAGGATGTTTGCATCTAGGAATCCTTACATGTAACTTTTAAGAGAGAATAGAAATTTGTGCACAACTTTAAGAGAAATTCTTAAAATCGACCAATTCCAAGGCAGGGAAGGAAATGACAAGAAAATATATTAAAAAACATAGAAAAAAGTGTTTTAAGGAAGGGAAGTTTGTAGAAAATGGGACACTGTATTAACTGAATGCAATTTTTCGGATTGGTGGTTTTAAACTTCGTTCTCTGCTACAAGATTTTCAGTCAGTATTTAAGCCTACATTGAGATGGTTGACAAGTGCCCTATGTTCCTAATGGAACTACTACTACTACTATTTAGGCCTACGTAGCCTGTGTAGCGTCATATCAATAATGACGTTTATTCTTCTGTAATACATGATGGAAATAACAAACTTAGCCACAATGAAGTTCTTTAGATTTGAACCTAAGATTTCATCCAAATACGAGAATTTCTACACTACGGACTTTTATCTCATTAATTTGAAGACTTGTTGCATACAGTCTTCTTTTATCTCTGTGGTGTCATAATTTCAGCTAACCAGCACTTCCCTAATTCAAAGTTCACTTGCACCCTTTGATGACTACAGAAGAGCTGAACAGTGTTGTCTTGCTATTACGTTCACCAACAGGAGCGATCTTGCTTTCAGGCTCCGTTTGGGAATCTTGTCTATACTTTAGTTTCGTGTTGCTAACATAGGCATATATTTGGATATGAAGCCCTCTTTGTGGGGACGGGGGAATATGGCCTCAAATAAGTGTGATATTTCTGAACGAACGTCCACAAGAGATTCTAGGTACGCTTCGTAATGTTAGTGTTTGTGGTAAATGCAGTTATTTATGTGGCTTTAAAGGGCTAGGCCTTGTCATGTCACAGACATTATCTTCCTCATCACACTATAAACAAAATCAGGCCTAAAGTATTTTGTTTACCCTAGAACGTGAGGTAGGGAATAGCGTAGTCAGTATAGCTACCCGCTAAGGGCAGTCAGTATAGCTATCCGCTAAGGGTAGTCAGTATAGCTACCCGCTAAGGGTAGTCAGTATAGCTACCCGCTAAGGGCTGGACGGTCCGGAAATCGGACCCGCGCCCGACCAGTCCGGCTCTGGGGCCTACCAGGCCTCCTGTACAACGAGTACAGTTGGTGAAGCGGCCGGAGCGTGGCGTAAAACACCGACTCCTTCCTAACGCCGCGGTTCACGAGAGAGCGGGACTGTACCTCTACTCCACTTCTGGGCCTTCATAGCCTTATATAGAGTGAATTTTACGTTTACTGTTGAACGTTGCAGTGGTATCATTTTAACACTGACTTTCAAACAGACATTTGTGGTGGTAGGATGCTGGAATACAAACGTGTCTTTATGGTCTGATTGGTTTGAAACATTTTCGTTCGTGTGTCGCATTAAAACAGAGGAGGCGGGAACTTGGAAATTCTCTTCTCTTTCTTCATTTTCCCTTCACTTTTTTCTTGCAGTCTGTCTACGTTTCTTCCTTTTTCTGTCTCTCTTTTTGGACAAAATAACGGAAACAGTTGCGAAAGATGCACACTTCTTTATTAATAGGGAGTTGGGCCACCATTTGCCTATAATACAGCTTGTAACCTTCTTGGAATAGACTCATGTAAGTTCTGAGTAGTCTCTGGTGGAATACTGTACCACTGTTCATGAAGAACATATTCTAGTTGTTTGAGAGATTATGGTGGATAGCTTCTGTTTCTCCCACTCCTATGTAACATTGAACACAGTGTTCGATGATATTTAAGTCTGGCGAGTCTGCTGGCCAGGGAAGGTGTTGAAGTGCATCTTCATGCTTCTCAAACAAACACTGAACACTTTTGTTGTGTGAATGGGTGAATTGTCATCTTGACAAATTCCACCATTGCTAGGAAACAACATTAGAACCACTGGATGCACCTGGTTACCTAAAATTTCCACGTAGTCACTGGCAGTAAGTCGACCATTCAGAGTAATTATAAGACCAGCAGAATACCAAGATATTGCTGCCCAGATCATCACAGATCCGCCTCCATGTTTCACAGTTGGAAGCAGGCATTCAGGATTATAGGCTTCCTCGGGCGTTCTCCAAATATGAACCCGGTCTCATGTTGTGAACAACGTGAAAGACGACTCGTTTGCCTATACTGCTTATTTCCAGTCATCAGATGTTCAGGTTTTATGATCATCACACCACCTTTTTCGTTTTTAGCATTGTTTTCAGTAATCAGAGTTTTCGCAATTGCTATTCTACCGTGGATGTTAGATTTGTGAAGTTCTCATCAGACTGGTTTTGTGGAAACTGGATCTTCAGCATGAATATTGATCGAGTTCTGTTGTTACCTTTGTTGCAGCATTTGTATGAAAATTTAGACACAATCCTCTCTAATACTCTTCCCTTTCAATTAGTTTCGGTTTTCGGCCACTGTTCCCTTTATCTTATGTCTTCCCATGATTTGTGTATGCCGCATAATCTTGGAAACTGCTGTTCTTGGTACACCAAGCACTAACAATCTGTCCTTTTTGAAAATCTAACAAGTCTCTTACCGGTCCCAGTGGCCGCGCGGTCTACTGCATAGGTCAGTGTCCTTCCGCCTGCTGAGATTGTGGGTTCGAATCGCACCGGGGACACATCCATGTCCCCACTCAACACTCATAACAGACAGAAATCCTTCTGTCTGTTATGAGTGTTGAGTGTTATCAGGTAGAGGTCTATGCAACGAGCTCATCACCAGAGGAGTCCCAGCGACTGTGTGCATCGTTGTGTGTGATCTAGTAACCTCGTGAATGAGGAGGCCTTGGTCCACTGAGGAGTGTAGCGCCAAACGTATCTCCCATTTATTAGTACTGTCATACGAACTGTTACTAAACACCATCCGTAATGAATTTACACTGACACTACACATCTCAAACAAACAAACGAATAACGAATGATAATCTCAACTAATGTTCTCTCAGTGCTGTACGGAATCAATGCTCGTTATACGCAGCCTCCAACAAACAAATTCTGAACGGTTCGTATGGTTCTGAGTCCCTGGACTTTTCTTACATCTTGTCTTCCGGTAAGAACACATTTCGGAAAATGGATCTGCTCCTATACTCAGATGAGCAACATAAAACCACAGTATGAAACAGAAATATGCAACTGAGTTTCCTCCGCAATGAATATGATATTTGTTATGTGAATGTGAGTTTTCAGCACATTTGTTATTACATTCTCTGAGACATTACTCGGCGTTGATTGGTAATTAATTCCAGGCTTTGCAGATTAGCTGACTACCTTTGTCTTCGTAACAGTTCAAGAAGCGTCTTACTTCTTTTGGACAACCCGGAAGATGTAAGAAGCAGGCTGCTCCGATTCGTAGCTAAACACCCTATGATAAATAAGACCTCGTACACTTGACGCTTGTAACCTTGCAAACTGGAGCTAACGATTATAATGGCTGTTTGGTCTGAGGCTTGTACTGTCTTGAAAACCTCTTCTTCCTTATGTACTTCTTTGTTATGCTTTGTTTTCTGATGTTCGTAACAAGCTTTAGGATAAGCCGAATCTCCAGATTACCCTTATTTATGCCGCAAATACTGCATATAATCTAACAATTGGGGTAATTCCGGATATTGTTGACTTTGGGGTTAATCCATAGAACTGAATGAGTATTTTATACCTCCTTAATATTTTATGTTGGCTACTAATTTTTGTTTACATAATCAGCATGAAGGAAGGTAAAAATGACGAGCGACGGAAGAAATAAAAACAAAATATGAGGAAGAAAGGATAAAATGGAGAACATATACAAGAATGCAAGTAAACATAAAAAGAAAAACACGATTAATATAATAAATTCGTAAATAGGTCCTATTTCTAGAGTCTGGAAATTATTCTGATTTTCCCCAGACAATGTAGATATGTACTCTAGAATATGCAATGTGCGTCAGGCCGTACTGCCGTTTTTGCCATTGTCTTGACAACGGCTCGGATGGTAGAGTACGTCTTTTCACTTACACACTGCGGACTGTGTGTCTGACTGACAGCGATTGATCACACGACTTTCAAAATGTTATGCTGCAGTGGATGAACATAGTAACTCAGTGACGTCACTTTTTATCAGTATCTCTCGTCGATATTGACTGTGTCTGATGATGGATCACAATGCTGATGGACTGCACTTTTACTTGTTAACACTAGACGTCACCATTCCGTCCTCCTTATTTTGAAATCAACCACTAGTTTTGTTCTTCTCAGGACAGAGATTTGCATTATAAATTGAGTTATACAACACATAAGTGAGTGCTGCCATCTGATGGTAGACCAATCGATATTTCACCAGTCGGCAATGATTATTATCCGGAATTTAGCTCAGCGGCAAATTTATTTTATTCGAGATGTAGGATTTTTTTTTGTTTTCTTGGTTTTTGGGCTACGTGTATTATGCTACAAGTACTTTTGCCATAATTTTTCCTTTTTTTTCGGCCTTCAAATAGTCTTCTATTTTTCTTCCCCAAGAATAATGTAGGCATTTCATAGAATTATTATTTCCCCATATTTGGCTCTCAGAAGCCCTTACACTTTGAAGAATCTGCACTGCGTCCAAAATGGTTTTTAGCACTAGAGCTTCGAGTAGGTTATTGGAATGGGCTAGAGAAGTCATGAAAGAAAAATGTTATTAGTGTTTTGCCTTCACACGTTCAATGCAAGGGCCTGTAGACAATATGGGGCTTACGTACATTCACTAGCAATAAATAGAAACCTATAGTTATAACTCTGCATTTCCTTCTTTCCGTAACGTGTGGGCAGAAGCATTTGAATTTAAGTGGGCCTCATATTGTCTTATATAAATTTGAACCAAGATAACGTCACACTTGATTTGTAATGGTTCCGCAACACAATGTTACAAATGACAGACAGCCAGATGAACATCATTCGGTACAGGAACTGGGCCCACGAAGCAGAACAGTGTTTCGGTTGTCACGGTGCTCTGAAGATGCAAGACAAATTGCGTCCCGGGCGGTTTGCAGACGTCTTAAGGTATCAGATACCGTTCGATAAAATCGTAAGAGGCAGACGTGGGCTTTAATGACTGACGTTTCAGGGGTCTCCATTTCGTATATTTTATCTACAGCTTAGATAGAACAAATGAGGCGGAATTTTATGAGTATTCCTGTAGATTATTTAGAATTACCCAACAGAAATGTTATACATAACCTAAACATGAGATCGATTCTCAGCGATTACAGGCTTATCATTATCCGAAATTTAAACATAAAAAAATAGAAAGCCACTTACATAACTTTCGTATTTCTACACGTAAATGAAATTTCGAGTAACCGACCACTTGCTGTATCCTGCGCAGACCCGGTGGGGAAGGTATCTTGGATATTGTTCCAGGAGGGACGGAGCTCGGAACTCAAGTTAAGACGGGGAGTCGGGCAGGCCGCACACACACTCAATAATCCCCAAGTAGAATGTATTGGAGTTTTATTGTGCGTGATTAGGGAATACTTGCAGTTAGAACTGAACTGTATTGGTGACAAATCTCGCCAACGGGCTCATTACCGTTAACACTACTGATCGTCCAGCTTCATTCTCTGTTGCTCAATCACTCTTCGAGATATACAACAGAGATACACAACAGATTGCAACTGGAGCACAAGGCAGCTACTGTTATATGCATCAATCCACATATTGCTCGAGCGATAAACACTTAGCGCGAACACTTATAAACAAAAAGAACTAGCCGGAAATTATATTCCTCCCATGCCTGGTCTGCTCACTAAGAAATGGAAGTGTAAACAAAGAGTATGAGTTACAGACAGGCGAGAACTAAACGTGATGAAATTAAACTTATGACTTACATAGAGTACATACAACAATCCTGGAGAAAGAAGGAAGAAAAGAACACAAAAAAAGAATGTGTATCAACTACACAACACACTTTCTTCCTCAGAACACATACTTTGTTCTCTCTGAAAGGGGTCGTCCTTTATTTACTCTTCATTTAACGACGCTTCCCTTGTATCATATTGCATAGCGTGAGATTTTAGAACTTAGTCGTAAAAGGTGAGTTGGAAAAGATTCTGAGTGAAGAGTTTCTGGTCCAGTCGACATACCAGCTAATCATTTCTGCGGAAAAACTTAGAACCTCATTGAAAATTATCCGTGTTGCAGACTAGATTCTGATAAGGCACTGGAACACTAACCTGCATGTGTGTACTGATACATGATACCTCATGATATTGTTAGCCCATGAAACTTCAGTCAAATGCCATTTAGCTAATAATTTTTGTGACCCCTGCTGAATCGCACAGTGGTTTTGCTGCTGCCTCTTACCATGGCGTGTTATGAAAACAACAGACATGAGAGTATTAATGCAGGAATGTCGTTCCTTACTATTATTATTGTGATTGCTTATGTCCTACATTCGGCCGGCTTCGAATTCTATAAATTTTCGCTCTTTATGTATTTAGAAAGTTTTTATATTCAAACACCGACAATTCCCGTTAGACGTGTAACATTAAGCAAACAAATTCGAATGTCAGATAAATGAAATATTCTTGGATGCAAAGTGAATCACGCTGTAAACGACTGGGTGAATGTTGTGATAGCATGTATCTGTGCAGAAACTCGTGTTGAGCGAGTGACAAGATTGTTTGTCCCTACAATACAGTGCTGGACGCTGATAATTTTATTGTCGAAACTTTCCTTGAATTCATAAAGTTTCTTCAGCCTAATTATCTTAGCAATTTTAACATGTTCTTGAGTTATGCATTTAGTTGAAAAATAAATCAATAAAATACTCGAAAAAGACCACAGTTTTTTAGACATAACAGCGTGAAGTTTGCTGGTGAGGTCCTCCTTTCAAGCAAAATTCACGGCATCACATCCGAGAAGATAAGTAATGATAATCACTCTGAGAACTTCAGAACTCACGTGTATTTTGTATTCTCCCCGTCAAATAAGTCAGTTATTACTGTAACCCTTTCAGTAGTACTTTTATTGAATTTTTTGACAAACATTTACACTGGTTGGCATAAATTTCCTTCCCAAAATAATTTTGATAAATTCTTATTGGAAATAATTTTACAAACTCGAATGTGTGAATTAAATGTCTATGTCACCCTCATTTTGGATTTATATCAGATGATACTTCAGTTGAATGGCCAAAAACCCAAACGTGGGCCTGGGCCACAGGTTTCACGATGTTCATTTATTTTTACTTATTTAAGACACTTAAATACCCAGAATAATATTGTCTCAAAATATATCTCAAACAGAAAAAGTTTCCTTCCAACTGTTTAGCCTCCCTTTAATTTGCAGTGTGATAATCACACTTGTGCAATTAAAGGAATGCGAAACACACCAATATTTTATTAGAGCGACAAAACAAAGCCTCAGCTACTTGGATCGCGCCTTAAACAGTGGAATCTTCTTGAGAAAGATGTTATAATATCATTTTATAGGAAGAGGCAGTCATAAATAGCAACGTATTACTCAGTGTATGGCGATCTATTGTGCTGAAATAACATCCAAGAATTAATACATGAATTCCAACTTGAACACATATCTGGCCAATGGAGGCTTTTCACTGATTCATCTAAGGTCGGTTTGAAGCAGTGTTACTCCACAAGGGCAATAAGTTCCCTAGTATCGCACTGGCTCCAGCAGTTCACACGACAGAAACGTACGAGAAATGTCAGGTTTTGCTGCATAAAGAACGCTATGGAAAACACCGGTGGAATATATTTGCTGACCTAAACTTTACAACAATGCTGACTGTGCTGCAAGGTGGATCCACTAAATTCTGCTGCTTGTAATGTGAAAGGGACAGCCGAGCGAGGCACTGTCACTATAGAATAAAAAGAATGGCTACTCCGTTCAGAAACAGCGCCAGGTCTGAAGAATGTGGCACATCGTGCTCTAAGGGATAAGTAAAAACATATTTGCGTCCATTGAATATCAAGCTCAGTTTGATAAAATTGTCTGGGAAAGCGACGGATAAAGAAAGCAAAGGGGCTGCTTATTTAAGGCAAATATTTCCCAAAAGAGGCGAGGTCAATATGAAAGAAGGAATTTTCGTTAGTCCACAAATTACATCTATTCGAAGAACAAGGCTTTAGTACACAATTGATTCTGCATAAATAATAGTCTAGATGGCATTTGAATACATCTGCAGAAACTTTCTAGGTAGTGAAAAATCGGAAAATAACAGTGAAATTGTGCAGGGGCTAATTTCATCATACATTGCTGCGGGGTGCAACATGTCTTTGAAACTTCATATTCTGCATTCCTATTTGGATTTGTTTCTTGAAAACATTGGAACCGTCTCCGATGAAGGTGGCGAAAGTTTCCATCAGGACATTTCCCAAATTAAAAAGAGGTACAGTGGAAAATGGAGTCGCAATATGTCGGCTGACTGCTGCTGGAGTCTTATAAAGGAGACATCAACTGGCGAAAGTAAGAGGCAAAAGAAGATGAAATGAGTGTCTGATGAAATTTTACTAGTAAATATATGGTACAGAGGAACAATGTTATTTATTTGATACTCTATATTGTAATTAGACACCAATACATTACTTTTGTACTGCCAACGTAATTTTATAATTTAATCCCCCCTCCCGTAGCATTGGTGGATGATAGGACCGTTTGGTTGTCATATTCGGATTCAGCAATGTCAAAACTATAAGAATTGCCCTCATTTTAACAGGGAACGAAATTTTTTTGCCGACCAACATTATGTGCTTTTTCATTAATAATTATTCACAGATAAAGCAGTGAGGTTATTGATTATCAATTCTGACAACATTTATAACAATCTTATTATTTGTTTGAATTTTCTAAGTTTTTTGGCCTTTCGGTCAGATGCAGATATTTCATTCATTTTAATATTTCTTTATTTAGTTTACCAGATATCCGGGCAGTACGCTGAAATTTACTTTCATTCATTCTAATCAGCCTTTTGATGACTTCTTTTGGTGACATCAAAACAATTCATTTGACGACTCCAATTGTTCATTTTCCGTCCCTCTAGCGGAAACGTAGTGAGGTTATAACTCTAAATATTGAACGTTAATATTTGTTAGGATAGATAATACAAAATATTAATCGTTAAAGAAATAGTAATGTAAAGATTCGTCGATATGCTAATTACTGCTACAGCTGAAGTAAACTGCCAATGACAGTCTATTTTTTGAGACGCATATTTAGATTATATTCCCATCCCAATATTTCAAGTTATCATACTTCTACTGGAGATGAAAATGAGTTATTGAATAAAGAATATGAACTTTTAAACAACATGAAAATGTTATACAAGTTTCTAGACTACCAAAATAAGCACAAATGTAAGTATTAATAAGTTATAATTAAAAATGATACGGAGTAGATGGAAGATAAGAAAAGTATACATAAATACCAGTTTTGGAAATCCTAGAGTCTTGGCGGCCAGTTCTTTGGAATACGAGAAATTCTGCCGTCAGCTCAGTCAGAAATGTTAGAATCGGAAAATCTTTTTACTGCATGAACACATCCTTGGCCATATAGGCCATGCTTGTGCAACACGCAGTTTGTGAGTTTAGTCCGTAGGATATTTTGCTGTCTGATGGAAGTATGAACAAACGTTAAACCTGGTATTCATGAAAGCAGTTTATATACCTCATACTGAGAAAACTTAGACGATTGAGACTGCAATGAAATACTATCAATAGTGCATCAAATGTGGCAGATGGTTGCCGCAGTGGTGTAGAGCCTACAGACTGAACGGGACAAAACTGTTGTTGAAAAACATTGTTCACGACGTTTCTAAATCGTAGTCACAAGGTACGATTTAAGAAACCCGTGTGATTAAAACAAATTCCTGGGGCCCATTTATAGTAATATAAAGGAAAGAGAGCTCATTGTAAATTGGCAGTTAACTCTGATGTATTTTCCTTAGTGGACTGATGCCCTCAGAAAATTGTCCCTTGATTAATGGATATTTTAAGATTAATGTTCAACTCTTCACGTCCAATGACAGCGTTCCTTTTCCTAGAGAGTAGCAGGAAATCGTCTGATGCCAACCCAGATTCCTATCAAATGGATACCGGAGGATACTCGTATTTTCTCGGTGTTCAGTGAACCGACGCGTGAAGCCAACCAGTCACATCCATATAGCGACGATTTACTTTTGCAGTTGTAAGGGTGGAGAATTCCATAAATAAGCAGTGAGGGAAATACTTGGATCGGATGGCTATATTTTGTATTATTTACTTGTGTTATCTTATAGTGTTGTTTGTTTAAAATAAAATAAGAATACAATAGACAATATAATTAGGCCAGTACATTCCGCTGTGGTAGTAACAGCAGGAAGTTTCCGCATCATAAGTCTACCTACAGATGAATATGTCATTGTGATTCTAGGAATCAGATGCGGATTACAGATAGCGTCGCTGTAGTACTCTCTACACACACAAACACAAATGAATTTTTACAGCAAGCTGCGCTGATATATTTAAATAAAAAAGGGGGCGTTTAGGTACCCGCGATGACAAGAGAATATAGTTTTAACACAAGAAGTGCAATCTGCGCATTACGTAAGACTGTGGCGCGTTCGCGTTCGCAGAACAATTGTATGCAGTGGAAGAGCAACACAATGTATTTGGCAAGATTTTCAGAAAAATTTTACTGAACTCATCATGCTTGTTTTAATTTTCGTCTGAAACATGTCGCATTCTAAGAAGAGTTCAGCGAGATATTACCATATACATACACAGGTTTTCGTCTAATTTTTGTCACATTTTAATGAAACTTCAATTTTCTCTTCCGATTTTGTAAAAGTACTCAAATATAAAATTTCATGAAAATTGGTTGTCTGAGCCGAGTTCCATACGGCGAGGCGAGCATAAAACAAAATGTAGTTAGTACCAGCTTTTTAATTTTTGCAAACGCGCCTAACAAAAATGGATAAGCTTACTGGGGTAGTGAACTACAGAAAGCAAAGTGAATTTGCTCTTGATTGGGCCCGAAGGACGGACAAGTGATAATGTTGAACGTGGCAAAATGACAGGGAACATTTTACTGGCTGAGCAGTCATGAGCTTCTCAAGAATAACGTACATTACTAAGTTAACTGCTGAATAGCGAGAAAGTAAGCTGTGAATGCTTGTAGTGAATTCTTCTGGCCGAAGTAGGGTAGAGTGACGGGTTTTCTTCTACATAGTGATGGGCCTTGGGATCCCATTACAAACGGGAAATTACTTGACCTACTGAGCTTCTGTCAGATTAAGGAGGACGTTTCTCCTTGAAGTTACTTAATATCGACTGGGGATATGAAATGGAAGGTGACAATTCGAAGAACACAATGTAGCGGGACAACTAGACCGGGCCTACTTTAAGTTCTGTTGTGATGTGGGTCTCGGGAATACAAAATGCAAAACAGTGTTCTTATTGGAAGAAGAGTTGCTCCTACACATTTTAGATGTTAAGTGCGTCCTGTAAACTGGGAACAATTCAGCCGTATTGGGAATATAGCTCGTGTCTGTGTGTATGTGTGTGTGTGTGTGTGTGTGTAGGTCCGCTAATTCGTGAGTCATTCTGTGCCAGTAATGTGTGTTCACAGATCAGATCCCAATCAGAAATTCTGAGAATGATTGTATTGTGACAGAAGTAGTACAGCCACCGTCGTGTACCGACACATAAGTTTGAAAAAGTCGTGAATGTTAAACGCGGAGCTAGAAATGTCCAACGGAATTTCCGCCTGATAGTCCGCACCCACTGGACAACGACTGCGATAAGGTAGCTGCTAGAAAAGTCCAACAGAATGCCCATCTTCTGCAGAAGACCTACTAAGGAGTCACTGCGACAACGTCAGAGCCAGAAATGTTGACAACAACCTCCAGTGAGTACAGGTCACCTACTGGAGAAGGGTCATTGCAGAAAAGACGCTGTTAGATATTTCAGCCGAATTTTCACCTTATAAAACTAGCCAACTTGAACGTTGCTGCAACAAAGTCGAGTTACAGATGTCCGGCAGAACCTCCCCCTGACTTACAGGAATGTCACTCCGAATAGTCGCTGATAGGCATATATATAGCGGATACTCCACCTGGTGAAGGACATCAATTTCCGTTTCACAACCTAGGTTTAATTTCAAGATGAATAGGGCTTGCATTTAAGGGGATATTGCAGTTAATTACATTCTGCTTTTTAGGGTTATGGGGGGTACGCGGTGGCGCAGTTGGTTGAGACACTGCGCTACAAGTCGGCAAGGTCGCGGGTTCGATTCCCGATGGTATCATTGGTATTTTTCATTGACATTATCCTTCCGGACGCACTATGGCACTGGACTTGACTCAGCCTTTAACAGAAATGAGTACCAGGAATAATTTCTGGGGGTAAAGGAGGCCGGTGCGGAGGGCTGACAATCTTACCCCCTTCGTATGATGATTGTCTTGAAATATGGGAGCCTCAACCTCCTGGAACCTTCGGGGCCTGTCCAGGCCTGTAATGGGATTACTTTACCTTTACCTTTTACGGTTAGGAGTCGACTCCGTAACGAACAAGTTGAAGTGCGATAACACTTAATATTCATAGAGTTCCAAAAAAATGCACTTACAGTTGACAGGTATTTAAATTGTATCAACTTGAAATACAAACGCTCTTACTTCTTTCGGCTCGAGTGAGCTACCTGGAGGGAGATTCCTGTACAAATTACTTCTGTTTGTCGATATGTATAACAGACAATTTTAAAACACTGTGCAAGATAAAGAGTAATTTACAAAACTACAATAAAATTGTTAAAAGTTAACATACGAAATTATGTCTTCTATTACTTTTCCTGTGTTGTGCTTCTGCACGCAAGTATCTACTTCAAAGCGTCCTCGATCCTTATATGGATCACGTCTCTGTAGCCACCAAAAATCAAGACAAAACTAATGCATTTATGTAAATCGGTGTTAATTCTTGATTTTTGCATATCTCTTTGAACCAAATAGCTGCACTGTGTTTCAGTAACTTCTCTTTAGTGTTCTTGAGTTTATAAACTACTTGTGCCTGTTGGGCATTTGTAAATTTTATATTATACATTTTCCGTGGAACAATATTATTTTCACAAAGAATAAAGACAAATTTGTTCACAAGTTGGTCTTGATTCTTGGTGAATATAATACAGTTCCATGGAAAATGTATAATATAAAATTCCTTGTACTCAAATTTTGATGTGTTCCGTGCAAGAAAACACTCTGTACTGTACAGAAATTGACATACTATATTTTTTAAATTTTAATCGTTTTTGTAAATTAATGTTTTCTTGAACAGTGTTTTAAACTTGTGTGTTGTACATGTCGACAACTATAATTCCCTTGTATACGAATCTTCCTGGAGATGACTCATTCATACCGAAACATGTAGGAGAGTTTATATTTTAAGTTACTACAATTTAGATGTCTAACAAGTGCATTTGTTTGCAGTTGTATGAGTAATATCATCTTTGTTGCACGGATATGAGTAACACTAATTTGAGACAACGCCCTTTAAATGTTGTTATCCTGCGGTGCCTGTTCCGAATTTCCATAAGATACCCGACGTCGTGATATTTTCATGGTTCTCTGTACCGGTACATAATAGACTGAAAAGTTAAGACTGAGTTTACCTTCTCATGGCGGTAGGCGTTAAAATTACGGCCTCTTGGGATCGCACATTGTGTAATTTGGTAGATATTTATGAATATTTCGAAGGAATATCCTGTCTCCGTCAGAGTAAAAGTGACACTTCTAATGCATGGTTTAGGCCTACAACGCGTCAAATGGCACAAGTATGTTGCATATTAGCGGACAGAATGTGGAAGGATGCGACCTTGGCCTATTTGAAGCATTAACGAAATATGTCTGAAGAAAATGGGAATAGGAGAAGAAAACATAAGGGAAGCTACCCAGTCCGAGTGTAAAGATTTGATCTCGGAACCTCCAGTACGAATAACAAGAAAGTTCAGGAAGCTATAAAAAAGAAAAGAATCAAAAAAGGAAGTTCAAAAAGACAGAAAAGAGATGCATCATGCATATACGGTTTGTATTGAATAGATAAAATGCGTAACGTATGGAATTCGGTACACAATTCGAATACGAACCTCCAACGGTCCATCGGCATTCATACTTCTTCTGGAGAGATGGGACATGCGGAATGACACATGAACCTCATCATTACGCGTCAATTACTTGCAGAGAACAAGGGACGAATAGAAACAAGACAGCCAATGTGATGTATCCTTCTCTCACTCACTATGAAGGAGATGTTAACGAGTCAATAAAGTGACCGTTGTAACTCTGGAACGAGACGCACAACTGAAGGTTTTTCAGACACGCTGATCTTTGTTCGATTGCCACTGCGCAGTAGGACCAACTATTTCGGTGTCCGCTCGTCTCGAAGTAGGAACAAATGGGTGGTAAGTTTTTGTTTGTTGTCCTATGTTTATTTATTAAAGCTTTTGACGAGCGCGCTGTAGTGTACAGTTACAGGATGATTAGTGATTACTTAATTGAAGAGTATATAGAAGGAAGTGCTCGTAGATGAAGTTCTGTTCTGGAATGTGTGTGAACAAATTACGGAGAACAACGAAAAATATCAGCAAAGCATGTTTTAAGGCCGGTAAAAAATACCCGTGACCTAAAACAGTAACACTGCACAAGAACTTTCGGTTGGTCAATAACCCTTATCAATTTCTAGGCTCTATAACGACAATATTTCAGCTGCAAAAGTTACTAAAATCTTAACATCATTGTAAATATTTGTGTTTATTCTACCAAAAGAATCAAAGTCCAAGGGTTGAAAGATGATTTGTATTCCTACGGTTAAATTTGCGTGTAATTTTTGGGGCGCTGTCGTAGATGACTTACATAAGAGTACCTGATTATTATATTTTTTAAAACAAGGCGTGAAAGTCTCGTAGCTTACGGGGTTTGCCTGTTTTGATGATAAAATAGTCATATGAATACTGACATAGCAGACATTATTCGATTAAAATCTTTGGGAACATGACACCGTGTCCATCGGTAAGCAGTTAGCGATGTTGCGTAAGTGCGTGTTTCTACATTAGAGCCTATGTCTCTGCTTGGACTGCATCCATTCGGACGATGACGACAGGAATTTCCTCAGACACGTCGGTAACCATGCAAAAATCGGCACGGCGTTACGTAACATGTTAGTTTTCATCAGTGCCACTGTAAGAACATCAAATCTCTCAAGAAACAATATTTTTTTATTAACGTAAATGTGGTCCGAAACGCTTCGAACTTGTAGTAAAGTTACTGAAGTGTGTCTGTGTGTGTGTGTGTGTGTATATATATATATATATATATATATATACACACATATATACTAACACTTCCAGACAATTGGCATTTGTAATTGTACTATCAAACTGGTAACCAGAAGTGGTCTTGATCATCCTTACTATAAGGTTTATTGAACTTAATATTTGAGAGTTTCTTCGGAAGGTCTGTTATCGGCTACCCTGACAAATATCTGTCGCGACTTTCCTAATCCCTCCATGATAATTTTAACAGTGCCTTCAATTATACCATACCCGTTCTGGGTCATTATAGTGTTGTCATACGGTGCCGTATGAGATGCTGAAAGTAATGCCGAATAAACTAATGACATAAAATAAATTACAGACATACATTAAGTTTCAAAACTTCCTCCGCTCATCGTCTTCATCAGAATTTCATTATGCAGTTGACCTATTAATTTAAAGAATGACATAAATTAAGAATTGCGAAGGAACTGGACGGAAGCAGTTATAACGATCTCGTACGATCTACCTCCGAAAAACAAATATGCGATAATAAATTACGTCATAAATGAACGTGATTGTGATTACAAATATAAGCATACGATGGGGGAAAACAATACTTTTTTTCTGAAGATAAAACAGAATCGTTGCTGCAGACGCACTGCAAATCTAACTGCAAAATCCAGTGATCACGAAAACTGTGAAGGCCTTGTGTATCCATTGGAACGTTTCAAATCCGCTGTCAGTGAATGTTCTTTATCAAGACGAATCCTTGGGAATAATCTTTTAACCTTATGATAGTTGGGAAAGACTCCTGTAAATCCTGCGCACATGCCGTCAACACATCCGAACACATGAGTGAGATCCACCCGAGAAATAACATCTACACCAGCTATTCTGTATTTATGTCGCAGGAAAAGCACAGTCAAACGTGCCAATCACTTGGCACAGACAGTGTCACCCTTCCGGCCATCACACATTCATGACTATAATCGTATTGGTGTGCTCCACAAAGACAAAGCAATATTCAGGATTACAAACAGTCTACTTCTCTTCGACCTATTTTAAAATATTTTTAAGTGGCTAATGCAATACCTCTAGAATCTAAATGATGTCGAGGACTTTAAGTACAACTGACTTTGTTGTGAGAATAGATGAATGTCAGAATTGTCCGATATTGATCGACAAGGAGGTTCAAAATTTGTCCAACGGTTTCGACCATGATCGGCATGCTAGGTCAGAACAAGCTGACGCACAGACATTCCCTTCAGATCAGTTTCTTTTTTCAGATTTGTGAATAATAACTAGAAACTAACAGACCCATAAAAAAATTAGAGCATTTTTCAGTAACTTGTATAAACGCGATTTCAATTAAGCAGACCAAATATAACAAGACTAAAGCCCTCCGGAATATTATTCCACGTTCACGGGTTATCGATATTTCGGAGGAGCAAGCTGCTTCTCTCTCCGGAGTAGTCCAAGGCTAGTTTGTGTGCTTCGAACTTCGTCTATACTGTTGATTATCGAATGGAGCAAATTTCAATGTGAGAATTTTCGTTATTTTACTTAAGAAAGGAATTTTCCTCCATGTATTGCTGTTTCTATGCCCCTGATTTTTTTTTGGGGGGGGGGATGTGAGAAATTCAAGTCACAAGCAAGACACTGGTAAAAAAAACCTTGTATTTAAGCTTGGGCGTGAACGCTTTCGCTTTTGTGTTTATTTTATGGCATATACATTTCAAAAGGGGAAATTTAATGTTGATATATTTAAATAAAACGATCTGTCCTAAAAACACCTTCTTGTGAATATCGCTTATATTGTTCACAAGGTCTTTATATACTTGTGTATTTCCAAAGTTGGCTTTGGCTGTCTTTAATTTATAATGTCTCTGAAGTACTGGATTTTTAAATGAATCAAGAGTTACACGTTTATCTTTTAAAGAAAATAATTAATAAATACCTGCAATCCCAGTGGAATATTAATTGGTGTTTCGTTGATCAACTATATTCTGCCGATGTGTAAAGAATGGACGTCAGCACAAAATAAATTATGGTTGTAAAATTGCATTCCACATCATTACGACAACAAAAATCTTAATTCACGACTGGAAAATTTAACACGAATTGTGCCACAGTTAGGCTTCAGTTTAAAAAAATGTTGATGTATGGTCCGGTCCCTGACGACGTGTCTTAGATAGCTTTGCTCTGTACTCCAGTGCTGTGGGTATTCTTAATGTTTGTTATTTTTAAATCATCATGGCAAGAATATTTTTCTCTCGGAACGTGTTTCATCCCCATATTTAAAAACTTTACTTTCCTTCATAACTGTTGTATGGCCCTGTGTCAACCATTGGTGTTGCTGAACTTCCTCTCTTGTCAGGACAAGAAAAATTTTCTCAGATAAATATAAATTATTGTTCAAAATCGTCAGAGGATAAAAAATATATTAATAAGCTAGTTGTTTATTTTGTTTAGAAACCGATATTTAACGCTACTACTACCACTACTACTACTGAGTACGACGACGCTGACATAGATGAAAATTATAATGATGATACATTACATGTACAGAGGATCAGTTTGCCCTAGTCTTCGTTATGTTCTGTGTCAGTAATTTGCTAGCTATGAATAGGAGAAGAAGAGGCAGTAAAAACAGCAGCTGAGGAGATGCTTCAGTTGGTATTTCAGCGTCCACCTTTGGCGAGAAAGTTTGAAGCATACCTCCGAATAGCAGTACTGTTTACTGAGCACTGTTTTACTACAAAATGTTGTGCTAAGTGACGTGTTCCATCTGGAGTTGTAAAGTTGATTAGTGCATGAATATGACGCGTTCTGGCCGGCTCACTTTAAGTAGTCTAAAAGAAAGGATCACTGGGAAGTAAGAATATTGTGCCAAAGCTTTGTCTTGTGGGACTGAAATTCTCCAGCTTGTAACCTTGATTACTTCTGTCTTCTCGAATGTAAGGCCTTGTACTCTGGTAGAATTACACGGCGTCATGTCGCAGAAGAAGTTATCTTTAATGCTAGTCGTTGTTCAAGCAATTACATTCGTACAAGTACTACTAATCTTCTACTACTACTACTATTACTACTACTACTACTACTACTACTAATAATAATAATCTATACAGTTTCCCACTGTTACAGCTGTTACTAGCTCTCAGTCGCTTTTTACCACATTTGCTGCTATACTGCGCTTCAGGTGTTAAGATTCTTCTGCTTTAGCACTGTTGTCACTTTTCATTTCGGACCTTCCCCTTTTTTTCCTTTCTTCTGCGACCAAATCGATATTCTGTAGGCCGTCTGTTATCTCCCAAGCGTATTAAATGGCATAGCATTTAAATATTTATTTTTATTTTTTCCAGGATGTTGTTATTGTGTCTTCTCTTAATAACTTCATTCCTTACTCTTAATATTTTGGAAGATCTTTTAGCTTTTCTCCAAAACTCAATTCCTATACTTAACAACTTTTCTTTAGTCTGTACTCCACTGCCCAAATTTCATAGCACGAGGATAAAATGCCTGCCGTCACTGTGCACAATATCCGCGTGTTTCTTTACTGAAATTTACATTTACTCTAGAGTAGGCTACTTATTATTCTTGTTGCTTGTCTGACTTGCTCAGTCTTCTTAAACACTTCTTTATATTTTCACTAGTTGGGTCAAAGTGGACCCTCAGTACCAAAATTCCGTAGTGGCTTTAATTTAAATTTTGTCTTTTATTCTCATGTTTTCTGTCACTTCCTATATTTACATATTCTGATTTACGAATACGTACATTTAAATCCTGACCGTCCACAAAAAGAAGTTGATGTGCTGTTTGGTCTCCAATTGGCAGTGGCATAATAATAATAATTATTATTATTTTGGACTGCTTAACTCCGGAATGTAATGTTCCTCAACCTTGGTTGAGAATCTCGAGATTTTTGTATTCCGTTAGTAGGTGGATTATAGGGATGTGCAGAGCAGCCGTCGCGGAAAGCCAACCACATATCCGAAAGTTCATCAATTACTGGTCAAATCGCATCAAACTAGAGGAATAGAAGAAAATTTGAATACCCTGTAACATAACAATAATTTTCCTCACAATTCTTTGGAGTCTGAGTGTAATTTCTGTAGCTTCATTACCTTAGGAATCCAAGATACAAGGTACGATCCTGGCTTCTAAACAGGATAAGCTGTAAATGGAAATAAAAAACATAATAATAGTAGTAATTATAAGGGTTCATTGGGTATGGGGGAGGTAGTACCTTTGTAAGGGGTTGACCCTGCACTGGTCCTCACCAGCCCAGGTGTGCAGCAGTGCAACTTGAGGCACTTCCTTGCACACAAGACCGCCCGTGCGTAGTGAGTACCTACACCCCGACCAGAGGTGAGCCTGTTTAAACGGAACACGGCGGATCTAGAGGAGTAAACCTAAAAAAAAAATCCCCTAGTCCAAGTTGTACACTACCGTGCCGAGGGACTACAGATGCATCTGCGATGGAGGGTAAGAAACCAAGAACGGTGAACTCTGAGAAGTGGCGACCCTCGGATTCAAGCAGCCTTACTGCAGCAGGCGGGGCTATAGTGCAGTGGACAGAAGACATCCCTGGCTACTCGTAGGACAGCGATGATGATTAAAAAACAAAATTGTAATACACAACCAGGAAGAAGGAAAGAGCAGAGGTCCTCTGACAGCACTGAAGAGAATGGTAACCGGAACGAGGAAACTCAACACAGACCA
>Ga0123352_10004417_pt1 | contig 20710 bp, 13 predicted proteins | sample TergutLab28metaG_FD_89700 | JGI IMG/M metagenome (GOLD analysis project Ga0123352, IMG submission 89700) | Labiotermes labralis P1 segment gut microbial communities from Petit-Saut dam, French Guiana - Lab288 P1 | ecosystem: Host-associated > Arthropoda: Insects > Digestive system > Gut ...
CCACTACCACTACCACCCCTCTGTAAAGAGTCTGTATACTCCAGTCCACTACCACTACCATTCTTCTGTAAACATTCTGCGTACTCCACTCCACTACTACTACCATTCTTCTGTAAACCGTCTGCATACTCCAGTCCACTCCACTTCACTACCAATCTTCTGTAAACAGTCTGCATACTCCAGTCCACTCCACTCCGATACCATTCTTCTGTAAACAGTCTGCATACTCCACTCCATTACTACTACTACTACTAGTAATACCACTCTTCTGTAAACATTCTGCTTATTCCACTCCACTACCACTACCATTCTTCTGTAAACAGTCTGCATACTCCACTCCACCACTAATACCACTCTTCTGAAACAGTCTGCATACTCCAGTCCACTCCACTCAACACCACTACCACTACAACTACCACTCTTCTGTAAACATTCTGCGTACTCCACTCCACTACTACTACTACCATTCTTCTGTAAACAGTCTGCATACTCCAGTCCACTCCACTCCACTTCCATTCTTCTGTAAACAGTCTGCATACTCCAGTCCACTCCACTCCATTACCACTACCACTACCACTCTTCTGTAAACAGTCTGCATAATCCAGTCCAGTCCACTCCACTCCACTACCACTACCACTACCACTATTCTGTAAACAGTCGGCATACTCCAGTCCACTCCACTACCACTACCAGTCTTCTGTAAAGAGTCTGCATACTCCAGTCGACTACCATTTCTATACACAGTCTGCATCCTCCAGTCCACCCACTACCAATATTATGTAAGCAGTTTTCATGTTTCAGTCCACCATATTGCCACTCTTCTGTAACCATTCTGCTTATTCCAGTCCGTTACCATCATTAATGCTGTGTGACATACTACACACTCTCCAGTCCGCAATTATTCTTACGTAATCAGTTTCTTTGGGGTTACTTTACAGACCACATCTACGCACTTACCTAAAATGATGACCTGAAGCACCAGGAATGTCAAGTTATTGCACCGTGTGAATGTAACACCAGTAAAACGTTTTTGACGAGCTGCTGTGTTGTCTGGATATTGTCAGGAATATTCGTGCTAACAGAGATCACATTCAGCATCTACGTGTATACAGGTACAACAGTGAAGTTCCAATCGACTGAACAGCTCTGCAGTACAATTATTCTTTTCAACACAGAATCTGTATTACAGTCACCTAGACCTACTATTGCTGTCCTCTTCTCTGGATGTTCAGCTTCAATTATTTTGCTTATTAGAATGAAATTTGACTCACGTGGCTTGACTGCAGTTATCTCTTGATGCAAAGACAGTCTTCCGTGTTTATCCAGTTGACATCTCGACCCTGAATATTTCTGAAAATGGGGATTTTTTTCTGTAGCACTGTGGTTGCTTTTCAGTCAAGAAATATCAATCTGTTTTTAGGCAAGTGTGTAGGCCATGTAACTTAGCTCATTCTTGCATTGCTTCTTATAACAATCGCCGATATATGATGCTGTTCTTTTAACAGAATTCCTGTTTGTAATCATTATGTACACTTTCGCGTACTTCAGATTTATTTTGGTCTAAATTCTCAATTCATAAATGCACTACTCTATATTCTTATGCCCTAATTCCAACGTTCGAACTGATCCTGTACATATGACTTTCAGTTGTTTATGGCATTGAAACACTGCAATGTGGTTGCATACGATGAGGGGTTTTCGTATTAAATGTTGCATGGCACATAATGTTACTATCCAAAGTCGCATAACATAGAAAATAAAGTATTAAATTCTTAATTTTTCACCGTGCATGTTGAATCAATTTACATTCATTTAAAATACCTGATAGACAAGGGGAGGACCGGTCATAACATATCCGAAAACATCAGCCACATAAAACGACATGCTGTCACAACACCATTATCACCATATATATATAACGCAAATAAGTAACTTTAGCAGAACTTTGAGGCTCCATGATGATGGTTGAAAAATAGCAACCGAAACATGTTGGAAACTAATGAATGTTTTTAAAGTGTTTTAACCAAATAAGGTTTTACAATATTTTAAAGACAAAGTGCATGCGTTGGTATTTTAAATGAATGTATAAAGTATTAAATTCTCTAACTGTAAGCCTCATCAAAACTTAAAATAAATTATATAACTTATTAAATTAATTTATTAAATGATTAGTGTGAGGTAGAGATAAAGCCATTCCAGATATTGCTTAACTACAGCAATAACCATGCGATGTTCAAGCAAGGGCAAGTTACATTTACTAAACATGACACTTTGTGCTCGTCTGCAATAGTCAATTAATTTCTTAGTTGTTGAGCAAAAATCACTAGGTTATCCAGACCCCAGCAGAAAAGTTGGAGTTCTAAATAATTTCTTTGTACTTCAGAACAGCGAAGGAAAAATATACTGTACTGCTGCTCATTCGAAAGAATGTGTAGGATGACAATTTCTGTAACAACTAATCGCTGAATACAACAGCACCTGTTGAAATGTTGAAGGCAAGTTGGCCTTGGCAAAGCGTATTTCATAACTTCTCAGGGCCGCATACAGTAGGAGTAACATTATTCAAACAAAACGGCAGTATCTATATATCAAATCCATGTGCTCATAGAGAAAAGCACGATCGGGCGTAACTGCATCAAAACACCTCAAGATACATATTGAGAAAGATGTACAATGCAGACTGTCTGTTATTTTATAGACAGTCTCCACGTAGAGCAGCCCCTTATCACAAAAGAAGCCTCGGTGAGGAGGCGCTGCTGTATAAACATTCCATTTAGCTTGAAGTAAATACCACTAATTCAATGGACCGAGTCATAGCGATATTCAGTTATTACGCGATATAGTATTCTAAAAATATTATATTAAAGAGTGCGTTTCTTTTGTCGCTGTTCTGAGTAAGGCGACTGTCACGGGATATGCCAGCAGATGCAGGCTTTCTGTTCAATGAAGCTGCCCTAGTGGGTGCGGCGATAAAAGAAATACACTGGATTATCTACAGAGGGCCCCAGAAACCCCGTCATCTGCTGTACCATGACTAATTAACCTTTTGGCGCCGTAATTATTTTTTTAATTTTAGCACACCCTGTATATAAAACGTGAATAACGCAGGAACCAAATATGTTAGAATTATGAAACAAACTGCATTTTGAAGAGAAAAAAACGGAGAGTATGTACCATGTCTAAAATATTCAGTACCTATATTTGTTGAATAAATATATAAAATGCAACTCTAGAGGTTAGCGGTGCGGTACGACCACTATAGTTGACATTAGACGTCAAAAGATTAACAATTAAGGGCGACGAATGGAGAAGTATTTCAATATTTGTTATTACATTCCGCTCTCGTTCTTCGTTTATTCATATACGTGTGACAGTACATTTCAGCAATAAATTATATCTTGTATAAACACTGTACGTTAAAAGGCACAGAGGGTCTATTTTATGCCTTGTATGTTATGTGGCAGTAAATACGGTGTTGGGGAACAAATATCACAGCTTTCTCTTGTGGAAAAATGTATGGCCAGAACGTTTGTCCAACTTGGCAGCTGAGCCGACATTTATTAATTATTGTGTGCATGTCTTTATTTATCTATTTAACTGAAGAATAAAAAACCAACTAGATGCCACTTGATATATTATTGTACTTCTTATAGGCTCAACATGTTTCGAGCATTACTATGCCCATCATCAGGAGCTCGCGACTATGATGTTGATTTCCACATTGGTCATTTCGTTCTTGGTCTGCTGTATGTTGGAGTAGTGTCCGGGTTGAAGGCCCAGCCTGCAGCCCGGACACTACTCCAGCCTAACTGCACCTTACCTCCAACACACAGCAAACCAAGAACGAAATGACCAATTTGGTAATCAACATCATAGTCGCGAGCTCCTGATGATGGGCATAGTAATGCTCGAAATATGTTGAGCCTATAAGAAGTACAATAACATATCAAGTAGCATCTAGTTGGTTTTTTAGGCTTCAGTTATCACAGTGATGCACGGTTCAATAAACATCAGATTATTTATTTATCTATCTATCTATTTATTTATGTAACCAAAGGTTTCGCCTGTTTACGGAATGTTGCCAGTCTTCAATATTCAGTGCCAACAGCAAAGTTTAAATCCCTTATCAATCAATCAATCAATCTAGTGGACTCGGTGCTTAATTCGTAGCAGCACAGTAAATCATTTTCGAAAGAGATTTGTACTCATTCTTGGTTTTGTTTACGAAACGAACAGTAAGTGCAATCGGGCGCACTCCATACCGCTTCTTCAAGCAGCCCACCAATGAAGCAATCAGCTGCAATTGCCCATCCATCTAGGACTGGAGAACAAAACTAAGTGATTTTTAATTTTAGTCCGGGTATAAAATTGAACTATACCCTTAGTAAGTACAATTATACATACTTCAAATGCTGGCTTGCAGCACGGTCATCCACATTGCCTCACTCACTGCACTAATTCCGGTAAAAAACTGAGTTAATTAGGGAGAGTCTTACTGTATTGTTCCCAACCCACAACTAAATAAATGCCATTCACTAATTATAATTCTCCCACACACACACACGCACACGCACACACTCACCTCACCCAATCCACACAGACATTTACAGCATTTGTAATTGTCGACATGCAATGCATGTGTTTCCTGCTGTACATCTGCCGAATGTTAAGTGTCAGCTTAACGTCCCGTGAAGACGTTGTACTGTACAACACTGTTTATTGTTACATAAACACTGCTTCCGGTACAACTGAATGCGTTCATTTAAACAAGAAAATGGCGCCAGATATTAATACAGCTGTTAGACTCCCGTTAAGTAGTTCTTTGACACTTCACGTATGAGTTTCGTGTACAAATTCAGCTTACTGCTTGAATGCACCTCTTTACTGTGAACTCGAAGCTTTGATTCTATTGTCACACATTGACGCAACTGTGCTTCTACTTGTTTCTTTTGCGAAGTGAACAAAAGGATCGCATACTGTCAAATCGTCCCACGTGACCGGCAGCAGTAAACGTATATCAGTGAAATCTCCCAACATATACCGGCAGAATTTACATATAAAGCTCTAAAGTTTGTGTGATTCAGCTACTTCAGTCACAGAGACTAAGCAGGCTGAGATGGACAGAATGAGTCGGAATGATCAAGGCGAGATATTTCTACGACCGAAACGTAGAAGGGAGGCTAATAACCAAATTTATCTCGGAAATATACACCGTGAAATTGTGGGATGGTTTCAGCTGGCTCAGGGGAGGTTCCCAATGACAGCATTGAGTGAACACGGTGATAAACCTGATTCCAATGAAGGGCAGAAAAGTTTTGATATCACCTTAAAAACTAATAGCGTTTGAAAGAAAATCTTACAGCAAAGCGTTAGTATCTCTTCATCATGTTCATCATTAAGTACGTGTGCATATGCAACATAGACGCCGCCTGGATTAGAGCAGACCTACTTGCTATAGTGTTCCATGGTTATGTGTCACCGGGCTTACAGCCCGCGTCTTCTTGTGCATTCGTCCGAAGTACACAAAAGCCACAACCACGGTTGTAATGCAGCTTCGTAGCGATCCTTACTTGGTATTACCCTTCCACTGTTCTGTGCTGGAGTTCCTTCGGCTGACATGTTTCCTGGCCAGCTACCACCAGCCACGAAGCCCCGAAATGGTTTATGTGGATAGTCCTTTTCTCTCACATTCCACACAAATTTCATGTTAAACTTGTGTGTATATATATACACCACAAACCTACTGAACGTGTTCCATCCTCTTCACACCGGGACTTAGGAATGACAACATGGTATTCGATGCACGTGGCAGAGGCTTTTAAATCTGTCGGTATTTACATGTGTTAGCCTTACGTTCTGTGGAAGGAAAACGTGTTTCTGAGTCTAGCCAACAAGCGAAGGTGGCATAAAAAGAACGTACCTCCACGCACAATACCACAACATTTAGACAGAAACAGGTGGTTAATTTCATGTCCCGATAGCTTCACCCCCTGTAAAGTTCCAGTATCTGCTGTCGATGAATCTCGGTCGATCTCAGTCAGTCTGGCCGTGATTAGGAAGATTGCACAGGCGATGTACGCACAACGTAATACTGAGGCGCGTTCGTGTAACGACCGTCGCCATGGAAAAGCAATAGGTATTTACTGTTATGTGTGACTATATTCTTGCATTAGCTATCCGGCATGAAAATCGCATCTTTTCTGCGCCATATTATATTGTCATCCGTGGCCTATCTGGCTGCACGATATTTTTCACATTATCTCATAAACGCCACGATTTTCCGGAAAAAAAATTAACACAAAGTGTTTGTTTTGATTTTCTCTACTTTTATCTGAAAAGTTTCTCGTCCTAAGAAGAATTCAGCGAGCTATTATAAATATACACAGGTCGTAATGCAAAGTATCCGTTATTCTTGTCGGATTTTAATTAAATTTGAATTTTCTTTACAGAGTCTCGAAAAATCCTAAAATATCAAATTTCATGAAAATCCGTCCAGCGAGAACCAAGTTATTCCATGCGAACAGACACAAGGAAGCTAATAATCGCTTTTCGCAATTTTGTGAACACGCCTGTAAAACGCCTATCACTGCCTGGAATCTAACATGACGGTATCCAATCTGTAGCCTGTCAGTACAGTGAACTGCCTTCCCGGCTCACTTGTGTGTGTCCTGAGTTCATGAGAAATACTTGAAGAGAAGGGACAAAGTATACACGACAGGGTTAAGAGGGCCGATTGTTCGCTTAATATTACTAAGAAAACGGAGTTTTTGACCTTCATGGGGCCGTGCATCGTAATATATTACTATAGTAAAACGAATCAGATTCACTAATGTATCAAATTTATTTTATTTGGAATGACATTTATATACGTTTCGGACGGTATCCGCTAGCAAGCAGAGAGCAGTAACTGTTTGACATATGCCTGTTGCTGTATGTATAGTCTTGAACTCCTGATGATGGACGGAAAGACTGTCCGAAACATGTAGAGTGTCATTCCAAATGAAATAAATTTGATACATTGGTGCATCTGGTTGGTTTTACTGTAGTAATAAGAAAACGGAGATTGGCGAAGGTACACCACAGAAAAAGAAACGACAAACGGTGCTGTGCCTGTTTCAGTCACATTTGACATCTAGGAACATTTTATATTCTGTGTCATTATCATTATAACGAATAGGGACATTTTAAGAATTGTGTGGGCCGCCAGTGTACTTGGAAACGTGACCCGTGTTACTGCCATTCTCACGGCAAATTTGTTTTTATACGTAATGATGCTGATTGAGGAGAAATCGAGGCTCCTGTCGGCCGACGGATGTACCTAGTAGTAGTAGTAGTAGTAGTAGTAGTAGTAGTAGTATTAGAAGTAGTAGCAGCAGTAATAATCGTAGTTCTCTTCGCCATTTTTCAGCTTTTACGCAATGAATCATTATAGGAAGGTATACAGTATTTAATCTCGAACAAATTTGGTAGGACCACTCGGACTATCACTAGGCTTCTACTGATATGGGTCAAAACATTTATGCCCCAAGCGAGATTCGAATGATGATCTCAGATCCAACAGTTCGGCTTATTACTACCATTACGAGCCGTGTTTATTATCCGTGTCATAATAACTGTTACCATCCATAAAGTGGAGTTAAACAGGGTTGTCGGGAAAAAGACTGGAACGCGAAATGTGCGGTCGCTAAGACTCTCCCTGTTGTTACTGGCCACTTCGTTTGTTCCTCCGTTTATAAGAAATAGTATAACATGCCAGAACTTCCCATTCCTCTGCAATGACCCTGTGAGATAAAATGTATAAGTGAAAACGTTTTATTACACTACAAATAAAAACATAAGCTGCTCCTTTTACAGATACCGCAGAGAACGACTTACAAGAGCACTTATCCACGACACCATTCCAAGTTAGTTTCCTTATCTCACTACTTAATGCGTCGATTCAACAGCAGTGTTTGTACAAGAGTAAACACATAATACAAACTCCAGTTCAGAGCTTCAAAGTTAGAATGATCCGACTGTCACCTGATGCCTGTTACAGTTTAGGTTCCGACGTCTTGCTTCAATTCCAGCTGAGGTTAAAGGTGTAATATAAGAAACTGAAATACATTTTCAAAGCTACTGATCTTGGTTTTCCAAATTATTCCAAGAACACTGCATGTGGCTTGGTTGATTGTTCGCCTAAGCCATCTTGGACAGCCAGCCACAGTGTTGGTTCTACCATGAATGGGCTTCGATGGTAAGACAGTCTCTCATATTGCAGGAATCCGCGACGATGGTTTTAAAAGTGTAGAGAGACAGTGTTGATCATCAGAGTGGTTCTGTCTTAAAATAATATCTAGCCATTAGAATTTTATGTTCTGAGTCAGGTTTTGACAAGCTGTTCCTGTTACTTTGTATCTTAAAGGGGATTCACGCGCTTCTTTTTTAAATAATGGAAGATGTCGAAGACACAGGTCTATCCGATCACTTCTGAGATATTGTGGACGTGCCAATAACAGGAAGGGGCAGCAGATCAAAGCCGTCCACAGTAAACAATATGTACCAGCTTCAGATCAGAAAATTGCGCAGTCGTCGACTTTGGTCAAGGCTAATTATAATTAATACATCCAGGTCTTTTATATGACACCAAGCTACTGATGTGTAAGCCACGCACAGTGTGACAGGTGCACTTTCACATTTCGGTGGGGACGGTCGACAGTTGATTTTGGGAGCTACGCGTGTTGACTGTCTGCCGGAATCCAGTATATCCTGACTGAAACTGTTCGTAATTTTATTCAGATTCAGGTCAATGCCAGATTGTGGCTTAACATAGACACCGACCTTCTCCTCCAAAATTCTTACCCGCTTACGCATTAATATTATCCGGGATGGCACAGTCGGTGTAGCGACTATGCTTGTGGGCTAGAAGATCCGGCTTTCGACTGCCGGCAGGGCCCACCCCAGCCCAGCCTCCTATTCAATGTTAACCGACGGATCTTTCCTCGGGTTTTAACTGGCGGGGCGTGGAAATGACCATTCACCAGCTTCTAGTTCTGAGATTAAGAATGAGTGGAGCTATACCCCTACGCCACCTATATGCATTCCTAGCTTGCACATTAACAGTTTCGCCTTCTACTGCCCTCTTATTTGAGGCTGTGTAACATCATCAATGAGACCGCGTCTTGTTTTAACAGTGTTTGAAGTTAGGTTGTGAAGACGGTGATATTGACCTGTAATTCGACTGGAATTCACTGGAGCTGGTAAACAGTTTTAAGGCAGTTCAGCTGTGTTGACAAAGTCATTACATTTCGTAGGACTTAAAATCTAAACATAATGTACTGGACCTTCGTTTCACAGGCACAGTTCTCTCACACTGTATGTAAATATAACACCTCCATAACTCGGTTTTCCTGTATGAGGAAGAGTTCTCGTAACACGAAAAGTCGATTCGATCGTTGCCAAAGGGGGGCATCGGGAGGTTCGTTAATGGCTGGGCCAGCAAAAATATACCGCAAATTAGTAAAAAAAAAAGCTGATTCATTAAAATGCATTATGTGTTCAACACTGACCACCACAAGTAGCTGAGCAGCAATAACATATCTGATTCATGGGCGAGAATTCCGACCCTGAAACTTCCTCCGTTTCTCAACATGAAGGTGAGTAACGTGTGTTAAAACAGGCCACGACTGCTTCAACAAACATTCTTCCTTATTCACCATCCACACAAGTCGTGTCTCATTGTATACTGTCCGACCTAGGAGAGAGCTGTATGCAATCAATAGCCAATAAGCAGTATACCAAATTTAACTGAACCATCGCAGATGCTAGTAACTGGTCTAAGAAGGACGGCTGGTGTGCCTAATACCAAGTGCGAAAAGATATCACCTTCAGATAAGCACCGTGCTTATTTTACTTCTAAAAGGCGCGTTCGCGAAATTGCGAAAACCAACTGTTAGTCTTCATGTTTGCACCCTGCATCAATGATAATTAAACACTTCATTATCCAACTAATGCACAATATACAATATGTAGAAACAATTAAAATTATAAAATATTTAAAAGCGCTCCAACATGTTTCGGATCACAGACGATCCATCATCAGGGAGCCTTATACAGTGTTTGGCTAAAAATTACAAAAATGATTCTATCGTGTCCGTTGACATGGACAAGGTCGATATTATGGCAGCATTCCGTAAGGCAATGCCTTCATATACAGTGAAATACACACACACACAATGGGTCAGAATATGCTGCCATAACAGCGACCACGTCCATGTCAACGGACACGATAGAATCATTTTTAGCCGAGCACTGTACAAGGCTTCCTGATGACGGATCCACTGTGATCCGAAACATGTTGGAGCACTTTTAAATATTTTATAGTTTTAATTGTTTCTACATATTATATATTGTGCATTAGTTGGATAATAAAGGGTTTAGCCGACTGTTAGCTTCGTCATGTCTGTGCCTCCGCAAAGAACAACTCTGCTCCCACTGGACGGATTAAAGTGGAAATTTATATTTGAGTTTTTTTCGAAGATCTCCTGTGAAAATTCGAGTTTCATTACAATCTGACAAGAATAACGGGTACTTTACATGAAGACCAGTACACATTTTTTATCACATAGCGCTCAGTTCTTAAAATCGGAAACATTTCAGACAAAAGTCGTGGAGAAAATCGAAACTCATTTTGTGTTCAACAACTTTTCTCCGAAAGTCGTGCCGTTGATGAGACAATGTGGAAAAATATTGTAGATTCGGACAACAAATAACAATATGGCGCATTGTATGCTGATACCTAGGTCTACAGACACTCAATCAGAATATTTAATGCTTATTGCTTTTCCAGGGTAGCAGTGCTTACGTGAACGCGTCTCATTGTCGATTATGTTTACTTTGCCTTCTTTGTTTTCATTTTTTGATAAGGCAATTCACGAATAAATACCATCAACCAACGCCATGGACCAAACGTCGTCTTAGCAAGTAATAGTCTCCCACCCCAGCTGGTCAAGAAATTACCATCACCTTAAGAAACCCGAATATTCTTTACCGTATTGCACTGATGTAAGCAGCGATTCGCTATTCTCAACCACAAGAATGCAGTCCACACCCTTCAACGGTAGTGTCTATCAAATTCCTTATAAAATCACCTTCCTATCTACAGTTATGGAGTACGTTCAGTTTTCTGTTTTTCATTCTTCCCCTTGCGTGTTACAGGTCACGTATCTCGCCGTGTACCAGTATGAAGTACTCTCTGGATATTTGTGTAGACAGGCTAAGGAAAAAAGAGAACGAATCAGTTTAATCAGTCTCAATGACGACTTCTGTAAGCTGTAACTCTCGACAACAACGTAATGCGATCAGCCCGACGTGGCGTTCGATAACACGCCTATCGATAACTTGACCTCTTGTCATTTCTCACTCATTATATCGCACTAAGTGACCCGCATGTTTCTTTGTGCCTGTTCCATCCAAATTTGCGTTAGTTACGCAAAACAATTCCGCGTTCTACTTAACAAAAGCACTTAGTGTGATTTAAAAACTGTTTAAATAGGCGTACCTTGAATTACGCCTAATCTGTGCATTTTGTCCAGGTTTACGTCGCAGTCAGTTTCGGGCGATGCCTCAAGGACTTCAAACAAAAGTACATGTCGTTAATAAAAAGAATAATAGAACCTGATCCCTCTTGTGTGTATTATCTATAAACGGGAAACGGACAGTTGATAATTTGAACTAAGTACTAAATAAATATTGGTAATCCTCACTTAATCCCATCCTGAGTTTGTTCCTTGTCATCACAACATAGCGCATTCTCAGGTTAATGGGAGGCGGAGGAGACGGTCTGCATGTAAGGAAGACACGCGAGAATATGCTGAATAAACTTTCCCGGGTAACTGAATATAGGGGGTTCCTACAGTTGCAAGTTGCAAGTGTCACATATTACTGCTTACCGAAACGATGAACGGACGGTAGTGCAGATGGGGTAAAGACGTTCGCCACACGTGTGTTCTAAGATCTTGCCTACCTCATTATAACTGATGTGTGTCTATTTCAGGTACAACTGGAGGCTTACTGCTGTACAGATAGTAAACATACAAACATGACTTTGCTTTGAGATGTACTACATGATTTTACGGCATGTAGTTTTTATATGTTGCTAAAATCTAAATATCGTTCGTGCAAAGTTTTTTCCTGTGCTTAATTACGCCATACAACAGAAAAGAGACATGAGAAGCCTAGATATTTCTGCGGGGAAATCGTAGCCTTGGCATTCGGTGATCAAAAGAGGTCCATTGCACAAATTGGCTGCTTTATTTCTAGGACAACAGTCCAGATGTGGCTTGTTGGACCCACTGCCTGTATGGACGCAGCAGCATAAATTTAAAATGTCCCTGTCTTGTCGGGAATCAAACCTGGAACTTCAGTCTGTATCGTATCAGCTGTCCCACTCTACTTACATTCTGCAACTGAATGAAAATTCTTACATTAAAATCATTAATTTCGATGTTATCTTTACATGCCGATTCAGACTAAAACAGTATAAACCTAGTAATGTTTAGGACAGCTTGCCAGCCGAGATCAAGCGGAAGGACATACAGACACGACTTACTCATAAGGAGTTTGTTTTATGGGGCCCACATTGCCTTCAAAAACAAATAAAATGGAGTTCGTGATAAGGATTATAACAAAATGTCGATTTTGTCAAAGTTTGGTGATATCGGTAAGGAACATTCGGGTTTCGTCAACAGAGAGATTGTCGGCTTGACATCATCACGTGAAGGAGGATCTTGCACCTATAACATCGTCATCAAATTGGCCACCTATCACTAACATGTACATGCCTTCCATGAATTCGTACATCAAGTACTGATCACCCTCTGTCATTTGGTGGGCTTTGGCCGTGGCTTTCGTCATTTCCTTTCTCCAGCATCTTTACAGTTTAATGTAACGTTTGCACGGCGCCAGTACATAAAAAGAACTAAAATGTGCTACTTCTGAAATGATTCTAGTCACTACCACTTGCCCTATTAATTACAAATACAAACATACACATTCATGTATACAAACAGGTATGAGCCGTATAACGACATTTCGGTCAACGACGGACCGCATGGACGGTGGTCCCATTATATTATATTATATTATACTGTACTACACTATACTATACAATACTATACTACACTACACTATATATTATATTATATTATAATACTCACCATTGTGTTACAATTGCCTACAATACTCAGTACAGTAACATGCTGTACAGGTTTGCAGCTTAGGCGCAATAGGCTGTACCATATAGCCTAGGTGTGTAGTAGGCTACACTGCTATCTAGGTTTGTGAAGTACACGTTCGCACTACGACGAAATGGCCTAACGACGCATTTCTCAGAACGTAACCCCGTCGTTAAGCGACGCATATCTGTACATACATACATGCATGGATAACATACATACGTACGTACATACATACATATACATACACACATACATACATAATTACATAACATACATACATAATTGCATAACATTCATACACACATAAACACACACATACATACATAACTACATAACATGCATACATACGTACATACATACACACATACATACATATACATACATACATATGCATACACGTACATACATACATACATACACACACATGCACACGCGCGGGCACCCTGCAGAGCGTGGTGCGTCAAGAAGTTTGATTTAGAACTCCCACAGTTCCAATTTAAAGTATACCATTGTGCAGTTACAGCAAAAAAACATATATATATTTTTTTTCTTTTACAAACAACCTCCCTGAATAACCCTGTTGTAATTTATCACTGCCTTTGTTATTTATTTTCAGTAATATTAACATTGGCGCAGAAAAATATACTGTGAAAGAAGACAACAAATGTAACTGCCAGTGGAGAGCACTGTAAATGGCTACATAAGCTTTGAGTACGAGGAAATGGAGAGGGTGCTGGCAATTCATGTTACAAATAAATAGACTTCCTGCCACGTTGATCGCGTGTGGTGGCTCGCACGCTGAGTTCCATGCTTCTTTTTTAATTTTTTGGAGACGTTTATAGCGACCGCGATTTGATAGGTTAGCGCTGTGCTATATATGTCCCGCGTAAAGTGATCGGCCTCGAAATATCTGGTAACTGAAGAGACATAAAGTGGAATTAATAAGGAATTCCAAGTTGGATGAATATAAAGATGAATAAAGACGGAGAAAATATTTAGCAAATAGCGCATGAAAGCAAGTGCACGCTTGATAGTGGGATTAAAATGTTCCCTTCTGATTATTACGAAGTCTTTCTGCTGACTAGGGTATAGGCCTACGTCGACTGTAAGAGACCGCAGTACGCTGTAGGTCAGTCAAATGTGTCTAGACGGCAAGCCGACAGGATTTTCTTTCAGTGTACTCTTCATACAAGAATGCAGGTTCTGAATTATGTAAGGCACAGCAAGACGATCTTGTCTCTGGATTAGGGGTCGGCGCCATAATGTAATGTTTCGTCATCATGGTGTGTTGGTGACCCGTACGCACTGCACTCGCATTATGCGTCAAACTCGTAAACGAAATGTCGGCCGTTTAACATACACGGTCAGCAATGACCGTTACACAATGATTCCAGTGTCAAAGTTTCGTTGCCGAATAGGATTTGTTCTGTACCGCTGTCTTAGTTCAGGTGGAGTTTTCGAAAAAGGCAAACATAAAATAACTAAATTTTTCTATAAACAATGCGGCCAAATACAACTGTTTTTATTATAACAAGACAGGTCAAGTAGGTATGAATGTAACAGTGAAGCGGTTCGTGTAACCATTGTTGCAGTGGAAAAAGCAGTACCTGTTACACAACCTGAGTATGTGTCTGTAGCCGTAGTTATCCAGCATGAAATGCGCATGCGCAACGTCATCTGTGGCCTGTCCGGCTTTACATTATTCTCCTACATTTTCTCATACAGGGCGCGATTTTCGAAAAACAGAAGTTATTGAACACAAATTGTGTGTTTTGATTTTGTCTGCAACTTTTGTCGGCAACATTTCTTATTCTAGGTTTAAGATTCTGTTTATGTCATTAATGTTACTCTTCATCTTTAATCTGATTGAACTGAACAGTATTCTTTACATCGTTCCACTTACAGAGGTGAGCGGGCAAGTCTGTAACCTGCCTCTATCTATATACATAATGCTTTGGTCTGAATTCCCGTAGGTATAAACACGATACAATGAACCCACTGTTGGTCATAATAACAAAGCTGACTCACCACATGAAGTTTCTGAACTTGTGTTGTCTCAGCAAAACACGTAGGAGCTCTGAATTAATAAGGTCCCTTTCAGTGCGCATGCACGCAACAATGAACTGTATGTTCCACCACGCGCTCCCAGCGGCCTACACTCCCACACAACACAACACATCCGCTCAAGGTGCCGACAGGCAGTAGACTAACAAACCGACCACCGCCAGCACTGTTTTCTCACTTTGCCGTCCGAAGGATTGCATTGAACGCATGGCGCTGTGTTCGCGCGCGCTTGAGGCGGCGAAAATGAAAGTGTCTGTGGTGTGGGTATGATGAATATATGCCACATGTTTGAGAAAACAACGAACTGTGGTTGACAAAGCTACAAAGCCTCTCAAGACTAGGTATCGAAATCTGTATGCTTCGTTTTGTAAAGACAGCGGTAAACAAAAGTTCACATTTTATGTCATTAAAGTGAGGGTAGTTATCAGTCTTTTGTACGAGCATAAATTTTGAATTAGAAGAAGAAGAAGAAATGTTAGAAAATTTCCAGCATCCATAATTAAAGTGTTGAGACTTACCACAAAATGTAAGCCCTGTAAATCAGATAAAAATGACAAGTTACGGAAGAAACTAAAGCTTTATTACTTACATGAGAGAATAAAAGGTTAAGGAGTAAGGCCGCTAGGTCATCTTAACAGGACGACGAATGACGGACACCTTCAACTTCCTCTTATATTACACGCCTGCGCTAGGAAATTTAAGGAGATGCTTAAGATGTCCATCAGGTGGTAAGAGTCCTAGGCTTAATCCGTAGAGGGCAGACGAAGAATATTCAGAGGCTTTTGACTCTTTTAAATGTAAAATATATTCAGTTGTACCTTTATGCGGTAAAGGTTATTTTAGGGAGTGGGAGTTGTTTTGAGATTTAAAGTCCTGTTCCGGGGATTGAACACCTTTCTCCTTATTCTTCATCTAGAATAGTTCTAGACTCGTGAGTGAGAGGAGAAATTCCCAACGGACGATCCACGTGAAAAGGAATTTCCCAAGTGACTGGCAGCGTGCGAAATAGGAGAAAATTAAGGACCTGCGTTGTAAACAAAACCTGTTGAATGATAAAAATGGTAGGAGTCTCTTGATCCATAGTCTTGCACCTTAGCGAAAACAGTTGTAGCAAAAAAGATATATATTGCATTATTTTGTTTTAAACGCCAAGAAAATAATTATGATATTAAATGTTGCTTCATGTTTTATAAGCATATTTTCTTCTCTCAACCTTAATGTGCGAAAAAGAAATTTATACCCATCTTTACTCACACAAATCGTTGTTAGAGGCCATTTGTTAATGTACAGCTCAGTTTTGTTAGATTTTTTTTTGCGCAACAGTCCCAAAGTAGGCCATGGCCTCCTCATTCACGAGGTTTCTAGATCACACGTAACGACGCACCACAATCGGTAGGACTCCTCTGGACGAGTGATCAGCTCGTCGCAGAAACCGCTACCTGACAACACACAACACTCACAACAAACATCCATGCCTCCAGTGGGATTCGAACCCACAGTCTTAGCAGGCGAGCGGCCACAGACCTACGCCTTATACCGCGAAGCCACAGGGACCGGCATGGGTCTCAGTAGATGAGCTAATTATTGTAGATTATTTTTTAAGGGGCTTGTTGTGTGGTAAACACCGGTTTGAATACGGTAGAACGGTGAGCTTATACAGGGTGATTCATATAGAACGAAACATAGTTGTCTGTCGTGGATATAGTCGGCACGTTGGGTCCACCAGATTTTTCATTGTATTCCGTCTGTGGCATGTGGTGTGAGCCGGTAACCCAGCACGTTCGCATAAGATACACACGATCCTGCAATGTGCATGACATGACGCAGCTACGGTATGACAGTGACGGACGTGCGGGAAATTAAGTTTGCCGCAAAATGCCACCTAGCATGAACGAGGCGACTGACACAAGGCTGGAATCGATTTCAAATGTCCGGGAATTGGCGAGTATTTGGAAGGTAGTCAGTGACATCACTAATGAGCTTTTGTCAAATATTTGGGTTTCGTTCAGTGTGAATCACCCTGTAACTTTATTGTCAAGATTCCTGTGATTCCAACTGTAACTTACATTAGCTTATTGTCCTCTGGGAGGTGACGCTGTACGCAGGTAAGTCATTACCGACGTTTAGGAAGCATCTGCTTCCTCGCCATGATCACGTTCTGTGAATAATCAATTGAAACGTCCATTCGTACATGCCAAAGTATACGGCGGAACATCGCAGCAGGCAGTAATCCTTACAGCTAAAACCATGAGAATCTCAAATTTAACTTCTATCTACGTATAAGAAAGTGCAGGAGCCCCATTCCACCTTCAGTTAAGAAGTGTTTTAAGATCCTGAAGAGACAAAGTTTGCAATGTACAGCCTGTAGGATACTGAAAAGGTAGCTCAATCAATGCCAATTATTGATAACAAGACGAAAAGGTTTGGAAAAAGACCGTCGGAATTCTGTCGTTTGATTCTTCGGTTCCAGAGCAATTGACAGTTTTAAAAATGGCCATATGTCGTTAAAAATCTCTTTTGGATGTGTTTCTATGCATTAGGTAAATCCCTTTTCATTTTTAGATGGAATGAAATTCTAGACAAATATTATGTAGAAAAGGCTAGGCTGCCCATTTGTAAGTTGTCAAGTGATAATGAATTTTACTGAACTCCTGTTTATTCTGTTGATCCTGTATTTTTGCAGTCACCAACAGACACACGAAAATAACTTTAATTTACGATCAGTTTAAACGTGTAGCTTCGAAGTTTGCCGTACACAATACGTCGACTTAGCAGGGAATTTTCTTGGAAACAGCAGTTTCATGTACTTTTATATGGCTGATCGTAAGTCATGCAGCCAGTGAGAGACTGTAAGCAAAAGAGTTACCGTGTTCATCTCCATATATATTTCAGTCGTCGAAATAGTTCCAGCATCATTCAAGGCTTGTCTGTAAACAAATGAAAATATGTACATACGATGTGTATTCAATATAGTGCCCTCTCACGTTTATTATACGTTATTAATTCACAGTGTGACGTTTCACCGTATCACATAAATATCTGGAAAAATTGACGACACGTCTTATGACCTGGGATGCAAACTTTTTCCATTTCCTTGGGACCTAGAGTGGAAAAAATTCCTTGAACCTCTGTGTATAATTTATCCTTTGGTTCATTACACGGGTGCACCGCTTAAAGCGGAACCCACTCATAGCTGCACTGCTGCGTGGTGACGGATGAGGCCACCTGCTCTGCAGCTTTCAATTTTGCGATTCTTACCCTAACGTGGGCCTGCGCGCTGTTGAGCGGACGACGTCAATTGCTATACAACGACCGATAAAACATTCCGCTATGCAGGAATATATATATTATATATATATATATATATATATATGTGTGTGTGTGTGTGTGTGTGTGTGTGTGTGTGCAATACAGCATATATATATATATATATATATATGTATTTTAAACATAATATAGAACATAACACTGTGTTGTGATTGGAAGGTGTACTGTACAATGCCTTTTTCAGTAAAATGACACAGGGAAGTCTAAATTAAAATTTACCCTCTCTGTGTGTTAAATAGCCAATGGGTGACTACAGATTCATTTACTACACGTAAGCTTTTAGTCAGACCAGCCCAGCAAGTCATTCACCGTCATACAGTTGCTTAGCAGGTTACTCAGTCAGTCTTTCAGTCATTCGGACAATCTGTCAGTCAGTCAGTCATAGAGTCAGTCCACCTTCTATTCAGTCGCTCAGCCAGTCAGTCGGAAATTTAGACCTGTCAGATAGTTTCCACGGTACAGTCTTATAAAAATAAATGGTCAAGTAGACCTACGTATATTTTTGTGCACTGACACACTTCATTGTACGCCCACATTACAGCAGTTAGGTTACTGGAGATGTGGCTGAGTGTATAGCGACTCTCCACTCGAAGCTGCACGCTCTGATTGATACTAATGTAGTGATTATGTTCAGTTCACTGGCGTCAGAACCACGATCGACTGATCGCTGCTGTTTCAACAGTGGTGTCGCTCACTGTACCTAAATACACCTTCATGAAGCTGTCACTCACGTTACATGTGTATGAGAGTATCTATTGATTTATTTAACGACACTTTGTCAACTTAATAGGTTGTCCAGCATCAAATGACAGGATGATTATTTATGTAAGTTTGAGGAAGACCGATATTAGCCATTATGAAAGGACACGTCCCCCAGATCGGGATTTGCAGCAAGGAAATTTGTAATAAGAATTCGTAATTACCATTTCGGAACACATCTCTTCCTTTCGTTCTGATCAGAATGTTTTAATCGTGTCTTAGAATTTTCACCCTTAATTTACTATTTGAATTCATTTTTTCATTTAGTTCAATTCAAGACACTGTGACTAACTCAGATCTACCGTCAAACGAGGGGATACTAGAGAATTATAATTGGGTAAGCTGATGAAGGAAACAGTTGTGGCCTAACTGAAAACATTTCTCGTGCATGTTCGTAGAGGGATGGAGGAAAACCACGAAAACCTTTAGTCATAACAGTCGGTGTTCTGATAACACTCCAAATTGGCAGATGCTTGAATTATTGCTTGAGTTTATATTCTTATTATCCAGCACTGAATGTAAAGGTAAAGGTAAAGCAGTCCCGTTACAGGCCCGGAGGGACCCACAGGGTTCTAGGAAGTTAAGGTTCCCATATTTTCATGTCAACGGCACAGGATGCTAGTAGGTTGTCAGCCTTACACACCGGCCGACTTTACCCCTAGGAAATACTCCTGATATTCATTTCTGTTAAAGGCCAGAGACCCCAGGGCCATAATGAGATCGGAAGGATTTTACGTCAATGAAAAATCCTCTGACGCCAGCTGGAATCGAGCCAGCGACCTTCCGTTTTGTAGCACAGCACCTTAACCACTGTGCCACCGCCGTCCCTTAAGCACTGAACACGTAGGAAAAAAATAAGTTATAACTATGTCGCTTTTTAACGCCGCCATTAGTCTCTGTACTGTCTAGGGAAAAGACTCGCTCTGCGTATGTCCTACTGAGTCTGGGTTGACCCCAGAGTCAGTAGGGTGTCCAACCGAGAAATTCCTGTTCTCTTAGTTAATAAGTGAATGAGCATTTAGACTAAAAACATTGCGAAACACACAATAAGACCTACGTATGTCCCTGTAATTTTAGTTCAGCTTACTTATGTGATCAGCGACATGTTTCGGCTTCATGTGTCACTTTCATGTCTTACTTACTTACTTACTTACTCCATGGTGCAGAGTACTTCTTGAGAAGCTAACTGGTTTGCAGCTAGTCAAGAAATTCCCCGCATATCACGGAACCCGAAGGTTCATTACCGCACTCACAAGCGTCCGCCACCTGTCTGTATCCTGTGCCAGCCCAATCCAGTCCATATACCCACATCCCACCTCCTGGAGATCCATCCTAATATTATC
>Ga0123352_10004418_pt1 | contig 20709 bp, 14 predicted proteins | sample TergutLab28metaG_FD_89700 | JGI IMG/M metagenome (GOLD analysis project Ga0123352, IMG submission 89700) | Labiotermes labralis P1 segment gut microbial communities from Petit-Saut dam, French Guiana - Lab288 P1 | ecosystem: Host-associated > Arthropoda: Insects > Digestive system > Gut ...
ATATCACTGCAACTACAGCTTCTGGTAATGTCCACTGATGTTGCTGCTGACTGGTGTAGCGTACGCTACACCAGTCAGCAGCAACATCAGTGGACATTACCAGAAGCTGTAGTTGCAGTGATATGCTTCTGATGATGGGAGAAATCATCGCCCGAAACATGAAGAGCTGATTAGAAGTAAATAAAAATAGTTGCATCTAGTTGGTTATCAATTGTAATTATCGCATGTCTTCTCAACTTAAACATTCCGCGATTTTTGTTTGAAACTGGCAGATCTAGACGGCGTGTATGTCGTATACTAAACTGAAGCGTTTTGCTGCTAGAGTAAATTTTTAATGTCTTTAACCCTTATCCTGCTAATGTGGAGAATAGGGTGAGCTCCTAATAATGTCAGCAAATGGCAGATGGGATTTAACTCGGCGTTTAAAGGGTTAAAGTGTAGAATATCTATATCATGATTTCTGAAGTACTCGCATCATGTCGGTGATGTTTAACAAAGGTTAATCATAAAGCATTTTGGAGACCTTAAATCTCTATAGTGCCATTAATCTTTACTTAATGACAAAACGCACGGGATTATGTGGCACTAAATTAAATACACCAAGTTTAAGATCTGGTATGTGACTTCGTGTACTCTTCTAGACGGACACTGAACGTGATCGGGTGAACATCCTTTGTCTATGCTCAGGGTAAAGAAAGGTGGTAACAGCTACTCCGAAAAGACTTACCCATCTACGAGGATACAAAGTGACACGTCATAGAAGAAAAATTTAATGGCGTGTAGTTTTGTAGATACTCATAAGCGTTTCGTAGGACTCATTGGCCACTACCTAAAATTATTAAGTCGGATCTCCCACGTTCATTAACTGAAAGGATCTAACAATAATGTCCAGCACCGACGTTTGGTATTATCGATTTTCAGAATTCTGGAACTGCTGTTGATAAATTCGACTGATGTTTGTGTGACCGTTCATCACTGATACAATAATATAAACAGCCAACTAGGTGCCACAATAATAATTTTATTAATAATTTCAATCAGCTTAACATGTGTCGGGCGATAATTTCGCCCATCCTCAGGAGCACTAGACTGTTTGTAGTGCTCCTGAGGGTGGGCGAAATTATCGCCCGAAACATGGCAAGTTGATTGAAATTATTAATAAAACTATTATTGTTGCATCCAGTTGGCTGTTTATGTTATTTGATAAAATCGCTATTTGCTTGTAGTTTCCTGATTTTGTAGAAGAGGCTGTTGCTCCCCTTACGATATCACATTGTTCGTATCTTTTGCGTTTTTTCCCACGTGCTCTTGAAATGCAATTTCTGAACGGGATTTTCCTTATATTGTTACATATTCCATGAATACTGACGAAACCCGACGCAGCGGTGAGGGAGGATAAGTTTAAAATGCATTCTGTTTCCTGCAGCAAGCTTTCACTTAGTTTCCATCCGTGCACGAGTTTTGAATGGAAGGAAACCTGACATTACCTTGCAAATCTCACAAAGGCATTGAATTTCCAGTGCATGTGACCTTAAAGAGATGGCTTAACAATGTCTTGTACTGAGCTTCACTTCGTTCTGCCGAAAGGTGTTGGGCTGGGTCGCGGTTTTCTACTCCATCTCTTATCCGGTCGTCATCGATGTCTGTCCTTCGGTTGGTACGTGTAAATGTCTTGAGTTTGGGTTAATTGCACTGTACAGCTATTCTTTACACACTTTGATACGGCCTAGTTATAATTCCAGGAAAATTTCGCTGTGTACATAAGGCTGTTCCGAGTACTATCAGATGTCTGCTGTAGTGGCAGAATCGGAAGGCTGTTGTGTAGGCCAGTGTTTCTCAACCTTTGTTAGACCGCGGCGCGGTAAATTCTTTTTTCAAAAGATGAGGACCCGGTCCCAACATATTTACTCGTAAATACCTTCCCATTTTTTAAGTTCTTACATTAAACTAACATAAGTATTAATAATTAATTATAGCATAACCATAAAGAGTATTAGTACAGTGTTATGTTGACAAATGTAAAATTACATTTAAATTAGTTATCAGTCACTGGACTAATGAAATCTTGTAGCATATTGTAGTTTCCCCAGGCCAACGTTTGGGTCTTAGTTTTTCGACACATTCACGAATATTTTTATCCTCAGAATGTTTCCACTATCAAACATTTATTAATGAAAATTGCTTAGAAATCTAAAATGACAAATTCCAGGAGAACCTCTCGCGCCTCGGTATAATTGATGCCAGGGCCCGGTACAGGGCCGCGGCCCGGCGGTTGAGAAACACTGGTGTAGGCTACCACAGAGAGTGAGTTCCGCCCTCTGTCGCTCTACAGAACTATCCATTTTATCATTCATATTTATTCTGTTGTGGCGTCACGGAGGTGGATATAAACGATGGGAAGGAATGTGCTGCCACTGTTTTCAGTGTCGAAGTGTAAAATTGAAGCTGGCGATGTGCAAAACGCAGTCCGCGGGCCGCATCTGTCCTGCTACCTTCACAATGCGGCTAACGAGGTAATTTCAGTGAAGTTTAATTATTATTTTATCCATATTAGTCTAAAAGTATTTTTCAATTATACGTTTTGTTACTGGCAACACAACACACATTCCATACCAAAATATACGTAGAAGTTGCTTCTCACATAAAAGTAACTAGCACCCTACGTGGCAGTAGGTTTAGGAACCGCGATGTAAATTGGTGGCCAAATGTAAGTAGAGCACGTTTGAAACGTGATGGCACACGCGCAGACACCAAATTTGGTCTTTCAGCGAAACGGACGAGTCCATTTAAATTGGCGGGGGTGTCAGTTCAGTCGACTACTGGCAGCCGAGGTGTGCGCATCAGCGGTAGTAATGGTAGTAATGCTGGATACACCATGTTCTGAGGTAGAGTGCAAGACTACTGGCTACCCACTCCAATCGCATGTTTCTCCTTCACTTCCCCTACCGTGCGTCACCGTGTGCCATCAGGTTTCAACACGGCATGTGTCCCGAGGTGTTGTGTTGTTGAAAAGTCGGCAGACTGTTTCATTTACTGTGTTTTCTCAGTCACAGTCTGCGACTTTCAGATGCTGTACAACTAATTCAAATTCTTTAAAGATTTATTGCAAGTAATTTTTATCGCCCGAATATTGGCACTGGTGACTAAAGGGTATTATTATTATTGCCTGCAGTTATTTTCTCGATTCGTCCCTCCTACTCAAAATGTTGCGCACCCCTACTCAGATTGAAACAGCTGTTCCAATTATAGCAATACAGAATGTCCGGTTGACCACAGTCTGAAAAATCCCTTTCTTAGAAAACTGGTATAATTTTAATGTTATCCTTCCATCTCTTATTGTGTATTCCAACGTGGCCATTTGTCAGAGGGCTTTCTACCAAATTTATTTAAGCGTTGTTTCTTGGAAGTACTAATTCTAAATATTCAAATTTAAGTTTTCCGTTCGGGAAGGTGTGAGAGGTGTCACACATGCGACGCTTGGAGTTTTCATGGCGATGCGGTTTACGACGCCGTTCTTCTGGGGCACAACGTACACGTAGCAGAGTTATCGTTTCCCGACATTTCGAAAGATTACGCAACGTCGCGAACCGATTATCCCGGGAGGCGGCGTATTTTCCCAGAAGAACGGAGTTTTAGTTACACATTTGTTGTTTGCTTTTGTAGCACAGGAAAAACCATTGGTAGTCGGATCATTAGAAGACAAAAGTGCATACGCAGTAACATAACGTTGGTTCTTACGTACACCCCTATGAAGATTACAGGGTGTACATTAGCTACTTAAACCAATACACCAAGTTTTTGTGCTTTTTTTTTAAAAAAAACTGAATTTTATTGCATTTTAATATTAAACTGATATTCAGTGTTTGACGTTCAGGTGACCGTGCATCGTGATAAATTCTTATAATAAAATCAACTAGATGCACTGATTTCTCAAATTTATTTTTGGGATAAAACTCTACATGTTTCAGACAGTTCCTCTGTCCAGCATCAGGAGTTTTTCACTGTACACACAGCAATGGTATATGTCATACGGGTTTGCTGTGTGTACAGTGAAAAACTCCTGATGATGGACAGAGGAACTGTCCGAAACATGTAGATTTTTTACCCAAAAATAAATTTGAGAAATTAGTGCATCTAGTTGGTTTTATTATAAGAATTGATATTCATTGATTATGTAGAAGTTTTAGGACATTCCTTGTAACACCGAATGGTGCACTGACGCATTTTGATATATTGTTTGGATTCCTAATATTTTTATAAGTTACGCTGATGGTGGTCGCGACAGCAATTGAAACGTGTTGGTGATAAATCATATGTGATGAAAACACATTTTACATAGGTGCGTTTGTTGATCTCATTGCGTGAATTGAAATATCTCTTTAATGCACGGATATGGAACGTATTACGTTCATTGGTTCTTAACTTTTGCCTGTGTTAAATCCATGCATATATAGCCTAATTCACACATAAATTGCGCACCTTTATCCGATTACACCGACAGCTGGCAATTAAGGTTCCGTGCCGCCAGTAATTAGTGAAATTCTGGTACTTTGGGTAGGCAGTTGACAGTATTTAACTATTCAAAGCATGATGGTAACTGTATGCACAGCATATTTTGGCATTCACAACTCTTAATTTTGTACCTAGATTGTATTCGTGTACTTTGTATGACTCTTACTATAAACACGAAAATCTGCCTGTGAAGCGGAACTTCGTATAACAGTTACACGAAGTTTTGTTGCAAAGAGTAAAGTGATTATGCTAAACTGTCTTGATGAAGGTTGAAATTGTCTGGGAGGCTGCACCATGGCGGCTGGCAAATAATGCCCGAAGTTTCGTAGAATTGAAGTGCCTTCATTTTCAGGGTCACGCCGTCCGCTCTGCTTTGGCGTCTAGGTGCTGTACGTGCAGACACAATGTTTCACCGAAACGTCGGTAACTGTTTGCCAGTATACAAGGCTTAACCCAGAAGACATATGTTTGCAAATAAACCTCATATATCTCAAATAATCTTCCTGCTTGCCTTTAATCCTACTTTTTAATATAATTTTAATTGTAAGCGTGTTAGTGCTTTACCCTAAAAGAAACTGGTACAGTTAGACCCACTGTGAGTCCCATTGCCTTTACTACCGTTGTATATCCGGGGATTTCTGTTTTGCCCTGATATTCTCCGAGTCAATGAGACTTTGGGAAATTCTGATAGATTAAACAAAATATAGATGTTTTAACGAGGAACTAAACTAAAAGCAAATGAACTGCGGTGAAGTACTACGTGTCGTTCGAGTGAGTGGTGCTACATCTACTTCAGGTCCCGGGTTGTCATATCTGCATGATGTCAGATGTTCTGAGGTTTTTCACGGTTTCCCTCGGTCTCTCCAGGCACGTGCCGGGATAGACCTCAGTTCTAGGCTACGACCTCTTCTCTTTCCACGTTCTCTCCTTTCGTCACGCACAACTTATCGTAATATTAGACACTGTGTAATCTGAGCTTTTGTCGGTGTAGGTAAATAAAACAGGTAAACGATTTTCTTACGTTTATTTTGCGTTTCTCAGAATGGTAGAAAATGGCATGCTCTTGTGAAAGCCGTAATCTTCGAGTTCCATAGAATATGGGGACGTTCTTGAGAAACTGTGTTGCAGTTAGCTAATCAGGATGGGCTCTGATCCATGGAGTCACTTATTTCTCGTCTCATGCGCAGCGAATATATTATAATTTTTAGAGGTTTATCTTAATGAATAATTATTTTGTTTCTGACTGCATCTGGTTGGTGGATTTTCGCGGCTGAACAGTGCAGTTATCATGAACGCGTCTCCATTTTACCACAAATGCGGTATACCACTTTCGTACGTGACTGAATTTTAATGAGGTGCAGGTGTGGGTTGTGTAAGCAGTTCCTGACACGGCACTGTTGTGGTTAATGTGGAAAGGGGCTTAGCTTAACCACAAACCGATGTCTATTATAGTTAGACTTGCTGCTTACCAATACCTGGTCTGCTTAACTGGAGTAGTAGCAAGGCAGAAGATTTAGACCACGATAGAAATTAACTATTCATCGGCAACTAATTATTAATCAGTGCGCCAATTATTGCGTTAGACGTTGAATAGAAAATTGCCAATCAGAGGAATAGCTTCCGAGTCTTAACCGCGGATATGGGTAGCTCAGTTGGTATATCGACTGGCTACGGGCTGGACGGTCCGGGGATCGAATCTCAGAGGGGGCGAGATTTTCCGCACCTGTCCAGACCGGCCCTGGGGCCCACCCAGCCTCCTGTGCAATGGGTACCGGCTCTTTACCGAGGGTAAAGAGCGGCCGGGGCGTGACGCTGACCCCTCACCCCCTTCTAGTGCCGTGGTCAAGAAAGAGTAGAGCTATACCTCTACTCCCCCTATGGGCCGTACAGCCTGTACAGAGTCTCAATGCCTGTACAAGTGTGCTCTTTACCTTCTTACCTTAACCGCGGACGTGGTTGCTCTTCTTTTGACTGATACAGTGTATAGTGGAGAAAGCAATAAGGAGGGTAATACACCCTGGTTGAGATACTGCACGATTAGAATGTGGATTGAAATCACATTGTAACACAATACCGTTACTGGTCGATCATGCCTTTAAAACCCGTGGTTACTATGCACACCGGCAGTACGGTAAAGGTAAAGCAGTCCCGTTACAAGCCTGGAGTGGCCCAGAGGGTTTCCAGGTAAAGGTTCCCAGATTTCGTGGCAACTGCACAGGACGGTGGTAAGTTTGTCAGCCTTACGCACCGGCTGCCTTTACCCCCAGGAAATGCTCCTGGTACTCTTTTGTGTTAGAGGCTGATTCGACCCCAGGGCCATATTGGATTCGAAAGGATTTTATGTCAATGAAAAATTCCAATGACACCAGCTGGGAGTGAACCAGCGACCTTCCGATTTGTAGCACAGCTCCTTAACCACTTTGCCACCCCGGTCCCCGGCAGGACGGTACGGGTATCAAAATGGTGGGACACAGACTTAGCTACACCGAAACGTAGAGTGGAAAAAGAATTTAATTTAACGTATCCGTCTCCGTGGCCTCTGTTAATTATGAGAAAAGTATGTGACGGTGCAATTAGACAGACACCAATTAGGGCCTTAATTGAATTCCGTTTTCCGAAACAGGTGATAAAGGCAGTCACGATACCCCATACAAATTCGGTTGGAACAACTACATACTTGAACTTCGTTTGTCCGTGCAGCTTATCTACATTTCGTATTAACTCCAAGTGATTAATCTCTTTGACGACATATACAATCATTTAAATTAAATACGCTATTTTAAACTAATTTGATCCTGTAGCATGTTCGCGTTCTTCACTTTGTCTCCGTTTATCTTCGGACAGTTTTCTTACCGCACTGCAAAATGAACCCAGACGTTAGGCTTGAATTTTCACACATTAAACACCGCCATGTGTTAACATGTAATAAGAGCGAAAGAAATTTGTAACCGAACAGTGAAGGACATGGTATATAAAAATGAGGTTGTAAACGAATATGTAAGGGGTGGGAGGAGTCTTCTGCCTGTCCTTTCAAAACTTTTTAATACTGTACTTGATTTGCAATATTCAAAATAAAACGCTAGAAAGATCAGAGTTTATAATTTCACGACTGTAATGTGATTGTTTGAAGCACATTGTTCACATTATATATATGACGTGTTCTTAAGCATTGTTAATGTTAGGAATACAGTGTACGCTCGATTATCCGGTGTAACGGCGCGTGTTGGGTGAACACATAAATGGAAAACACGAATAATCCAAAACATTTACTTTATTGAGCCACGCACAAAAAATAAAACTGTAATTTATTTACTATACACATTATACGTGTATATATATATATATATATATATATCCTACGCACAGAAGATCCCGATCGCTGTTATGAAGATTCTGGTATAGCATTCGGCCATAAGCTCTGAGTCACGTTATTTCACACCTTCGTCTGTTTTTTTCATGGTCCAGCAGCGCCTAGTGGGACAGGGTCTCTTCATTATCGAAGTTTCGAGATCACACAGAAACACACCACACTTGGTAGGACTCCTCTGTATGAGTGATAGGCTAATCGCAGTTATCTACCTAAGAACACACACACACACACACAACACTCGCAACAGACAGATATCCAAGCCCCCGGTGGGATTCGAACTCGCAGCACCAGCAAGTGAGTGGCCACAGTTCCACGTCTTAGACCGCACGGCCACTGGGATCCGCATCTTCACCTTTAGACATAAGAAACTGACGATCACGCGCAGATTCCTCATAACCACTGTCGGCCAGAGAATGTGCTTTCTTTGATGAACTGGTGTTCATACCCGCACATTTAATCTTACCGAAACGGCACATTTGTGACAGTAAACGGCTCCCTTGATGCACTCAACAAGAGTGGGGCTCGTTGTTTTCCCTCCTGCTCTGAAAACATTGATGCTGGTCTGTGTTTGCCATACATGGCAGTATGGGAAGTATGTCCACTAGGAATAAATTTAGGAACAGCACATTTGTCTTTTGCTGATCCGAATAAAGCCTTTTCATATCCCTTTATTTTCTTTTTTAAAAACTCCTTCATCCCGCTTTCTTATTGTGTTAATTGTGGATGATTGCAGTGACCCAGAGGACATTACTATTCTGTGCTCATTTCGCATTCTATTTTAATATTTTGTGTCTCAATGTAAGTTGGAAGCCGTACCTGAACCTTCTGTACCATTATAGTGTAGTCGGTGTAACGATGTGCTACGGGCTGGACGGTCCGGGGATCGAATCCCAGTGGGGGCGAGATTTTACGCACTTGGCCGGACCGGCTGTTGGGTCTATCCAACCTCCTATAGAATGGGTACCTTTATATTAATAACTTAACGTTTTAAGCAAGAACGTGGTGAAATATACATTTCCGGAATTACAAACAAGTTGTAGCCCTGAAGCAGTAAATTGTTACTGTGACCTGAATATCCCACCAAAGATTATTAGCGGGCCATCATGCAGTAGCCTCAGTTACACGTCGCTCTCCCAAATGTTTTCTTCCCTTCGACACTGTGATGTCACTGACTGCACCTTACTTTATTTGCGTTTATATGGATATAAAAAATGTTGCAATTCACAGTGAAAGAAAAATCTATCCTAATATTCTTACCTGTGTTCTTTCCAGGACTCCTGGAACATGATACGGATGTTGGTAAATATTCCTTCGTAAATAGGACCATTAAAAGTTGGAACCAATTACCTGCAGGGTTACTAGCGTCTTTCCTCTGTAAACTAAACACGCTTAGAAAGAGGGTTAAGAATGTAGTTAAAAGCAAGAGAATTCAGGCGGGGATTGAGTGTAAATAGGTGAAGTGATGTGAAGTGTAGTGATGTGGAGTGAACTGGCTTGATTTATGTGAAGTAATTTTGTTTTGAAGCGAAGTGACGTGAAGTGAAGTGAATTACGTTAAAGTTCTTGGGGACAAAAGTACCATGCAAATTAGGGTGACAAACTGAGGGTACTTGATTGTATTGTGACTATTTTATTTGGTGTGTATCTTGTAGTGTGGTAGTTTTAACTTGTTTTGTAATATGTGGGTGTGTGTATGTGTGGGTTTTGTAGTGTGTAGGTGTGTGTATGGATGGGTTTTGTAATGTGCGAGTGTATGTATGTGTGGGTTTTGTATTGTGTGAGAGTTTTGACAATTTTGTGGGTGTTTTGGTAATACGTGTACTTGTTTTTACCATGTTTTGTATTGTTTGTACTGTGTTTTTGTATTGTTTCGTTTATGTATAGTTATTCTTATTTGTTACTAATGTAAGAACTACTGCCACCGACAGAAAACTCAATTGCGGTAAATAATAATAATAATATAATAATAATAATAATAATAATTGATACGGGTTATGAATGTCTTTAGGTGATTGTTGTGAAGGCATATGGATTGCTGCTTTTTGTTGAGTGCAGTACACGAAAATAGCAACAGTACCTGGCAGTGATCTTTATACTTAAGTCGGTATTGTGTCTCGACCTTAATCAGATGTTACGTAGCATGCATATTGGTATAATCGAGATTAAATGTGTAAGAATGTGTAAAGTATCAGAATGAATAGTGGAGCAGCCATATGTGAAAACCGTATTTATATATGAGGGTTATGAAACATGCCCACTGAATTTTGAGCTCACATTTCACTAATTGATAAACGACGGGTCCTTTTTGCAAGGTCGGTTACTTTCAGAGTATAGAGTCTAAAGAAAGCAGTCCCGTTGCAGGCCTGGAGTGGCCCAGAGGGTTCCAGAAATTTAAGGTTCCCATATATCATGACAACGGCACAGGATGGTGGTAAGGTTGTCAGCCTAATGCACCGGCCGCCTTTACCCCCAGGAAATGCTCCTCGTACTCATTTTGTTAGAGGCTGAGTCGACCCCAGGGCCATAGTGCGATCGGAAGGATTATGTCAACGCAAAATTCCAATGACACCATCTGGAATCGAACCAGCGACCTTCCGATTTGTAGCACAGCACCTTAACCACTGTGCCACCGTGGGGAGTTTATAGAAACTTTACTCTAAAAGAGAACTTTTTTACTTTGAGCGTGAAAAGAGTTTATGCTGAATACAGTTGCTGTCTGTGGTGTTGTAGTGCCGTCTGTGTATTGAGAATAGAGCAACGAACATTAAGCAGGCAACCAGTTAAAACCCACCCGGCTATTCAATTGGTAGGCATGTCTTTTTCTCAAGGAATCTAAGTGGTCTAAGTGGCAGGCGGTGATATTATTAACACTTGTCTCTATTGATGTTGTTTATTTTAATTGCTGATGTCGACATACACAGGTTGCTGCATATGAACGCGCCCTTGAAATGGTATCCACTCTTAGCTTTGGTAGCAGTACGGCTTGTCACTTCCGAGTTACAGAACAGACTCCTTTTTCGTTAAGTTTCCTAAAAACGCGCAAGTTTTAAGTTCATCCCTTCTTAAAATTTCTTACTTTACCCAATTGGTCGAATGTTAAATTTCGTTGCTCCCTAATAGGTCCAAAAGTCAGAATTTTGAATACGTTAACCCCATTGGCTTCTATTTATGTAACATTCTTCCATTGTTGTCGCCCGAGTGAACTTCTTCACGCGTCTCACTAATTTCTTTAGAGTCCAAGCGTGCCTGACGTTGTAAATTTTCCCCACACGATTTAAGAAGTCCCAAAAGCTGTCAAGGTTTTCAGAGTCAGTCTTCTATTCTTTTCTTACCCCATACACTTGATTCTGACAAAGTCGAAATTGTTAGCTTGCTACACCTGCCATAAAACCCTCTTCCCCTGTAAGCTGTAATACTGACACTCTCCAATTTCTCCTCCATCATAAACCGAACCAGCAAATTTTTTAAACAGTTCTAACCTAGGCTTTAAATGTACCATTTTGTCTCTTAATAAAAGACTTACACCCTATATCGGTTATACAGTGATCGTGTTCTGTTTTGTGGTTACATCATAAGCTTTACGAACTGTTTTGAATGTCGTTTATTGCAGTGCGACAAGCACGTTAAATGTCAATTGCCGCTTCCAGCATGAATGACGAGTATTTGATACAGCCTAAAATTACTCTGTATGGAAAATGGCTTGCAGTTTTAAATAGCGTTTTTGCAATATAACTGTGTAGGATACTGAAATAAATGTACGATTTGTTTTAAAGTATTTTCCCTATTACATCGTGTCTTGTATGTTCCAGGGTTGCCCAGCATTTCGCAGAGTCCATCGAACAATCAGTCAGGCCTGAAGAAAGGTAGGGATTGGAGTAATTTGTAGTGCCTCTAAATGGAAAATTATCGTAAGGTCAGAACTTAACCCTTTTTCAATTTTTACTGATAAAAGGTCTTCGCAGATGCAGTTTCTTGTATAATTAGATCCCTCTAATAGACATTCTCTTTGTAGTCTAATTGACATAACTGTGGCCTTAAATGAATACTTATTTTTCATATCTTCCAGTAAGGCTTTTAGGTTGTCTTGGTGCTTGCACTGATTTGTAACATCGCTAGAAGGTTTACTTACAGTTGTACTGTTGTTCTTAATAGTGGCTGGAAATACTTGGCCGGTCTCTTGAGGCCAAGCAGATTTTACTCTTTGGGTTGCAAGCGCCACATTTATGATTGATTGAAGGATATTAAATTGGTACGAACGTTAGATGGACGGCGCATGTGGCATGCATAGAAGAGAAAATAGAAGGGAAAAGAGAGTGTTGCTGGGAAGGCGTAAAGAAGAGGCCGCTTGAAAGACCAAGCGTAGTTGGGGTAATAATATTAAAATGATCGTAAATAAATAGATTGGAAATTTTTCCTGTTTGAGGATAGGGAATATTTGCGGGCTCTGGTGATCACGATAATGTAATTCGGGTACCGTAGTGTTCTGGAAATTTCTTGACATGAATTTGACATTTATTTTCAAGATTTTACGGTGGTTGGTAATCAACTGATGGTCTTATTTTGGGTGTATGCGCCATGTTATGGTTAACTGTTTGGAAGTTTCTTCTGTCCAAAGGGTGATTGAGTTCTTCAGGTTGGATTCTGAAACGGTAGGTGTCTGTCGCCTGTTTCTACCATCCATAGCCCGGACAGGGATCATTTCCCATTCACAGGTACTGATTTCGGATCTCATGTTTCTTAACTGGATAGATCAACACAAGGGTATGACTCTACCTGAGGGAGGTACTAATTTTTGCTGCATGTCTGGAGTGTTTTAAGTTTTATTTTAAACATAGACGATAGAGAAACGCCACACCGGACAAGATTTAAAATGTGATAGAGCATCATCATAATCGTATAGGTTTGTACTATATTTTATTGCCTTTTGTGGTGAATTATCATTGTCGAAGTGTAATGGAATCCTCCTTCAAGGCTATCAGCGCGAATTCGCAGATACAGTAGTGAACTCAGATAGGCCACTGTACGCATATAATTGTAATCGATTCCTTGCGAACATACTTAACTACTTAGTGAGAGAGTAGTTTTAGCCCCAGAACCATTAATTTTAGCGGGCAAATATAGTATTCATTTCTTTAAAAAAAAATCATGGTCGAAACGTGGTATCCTGTGACGGATTGTAACAATACCACCATTCTTGACAGTAAAAGCATGAGAAACTATTTTGATAGAATGCGCTAAAGCTGTCTGCGTATTTATGCTTTTTTTCATAAAATGTTCCTTAAATTTAGACCTGGTGAAACTGTATTGAGTTGACAGCGCTTTTATTTGAACTGGCCTTTTCCCCCGGATATATTCAGAACTGGACCGAGGCACAAACATATCTTAGCATTTTGCTTCCTAAAAGGTACGACTTTGCTCATCTACTTGTTTATGTAGAGCATTTAAGTGACGCAGTGTGAGAAATGGGAAGGATATAAAAGTTAAGAATAGCGTTTAAATAGGCGGTGCATTTAGTTGTCTCAGCCAGTATCAAAAACTGAGATTGTGTCACTGTTTTTGAGTAAATCCTTTCCACCGTAATACTAAGCAGCAATTTGGCCTGCTTTTACAAGTCACCTGCCTGAATATTTAATATAATATCTGCTTTTCGTGTAGTAGTCAGGATAAACATAAATGATTTCTCTTAGAAGATGATAAGGTAGACAGATAACAAACAGGATGGATGCAAGGAGAGGTGCAACATTTTTTATTATTTCGGAGACAAACAGGAAAGTTTAATGTTTTGAATATTCACAGGCAGTTTCCGCTTGTCCTTATTACAGAGGTAGACTCTAAACATTTCGTGCTAGTAGTTGACGCACTGTTGGATTGTGCAGCAGAGGAAAAAAAATTCAACATTTGGGCTGAATCGTTACGAGGGTGTCCACTTTTGTCGAACGAAATTCATAACATACATCCAGATAGCAGCAGCGCGTATTGCGTACTGTTTCTCTGTCAAGTTCGTATTTGTCCCCCACAATATGCATGTTATTGCAGCCGGATACTTCGGCAAAATGTTTCTCTAGTCACAAAATATTTGCGTGTACAGAGAAGTAATATTCTGAATGGAATTTGAACTTTGAAATTTTAGTTGGTTTTGTGACCATTGTACTAAGACTAGAAGACGTCTGATCTGCGAAGTTGGCTGTGCGTCGTTAAATAAACCGAGAAAAAATATCAGTCGTCTCCTCTGGTGAACATTTTTAAAAAATTTCTGCAACAGGTTAAATAATCTTTTGCTATATAAAGATCGTACATAAACATTAATCAAAACTGCGTTTGTCTCCATGGTGCGTTGTTTCCGAATATGCTTTAAATTAATTCGTTTCCCTGTTTACGCACAGGGCTACAAACGCAAATATTCCTATCGACACAGTACACAGTATACGCTGACAAGACTGTCCGGCCAACCCTTATCTTCCAGTCACATTCCGATCTTGAAATACCATTTCGGGGTTATTTTCTCAACGGTTGGAACTGAATACAGTCGAGCAAATCGGTGAAGTGTTCGTGTTTCCTCCCATTTAATGCCAGTCCGTAGAACTGTACCCAGACCTTGCGTCGTGAGAAGTTCTCCCATGTTGATTTTTAAATCCCAGAACTGCCCATGCATTCTCAGTGGTGCTGCTGTCAAAACATTTCAAGCAGATCCGCTGGGATTCATCTGTCACGCAACATAAAACTGCCATCATGCGTGCAGCAGAGGAACAGATTTCGCAAAAGGCTCCAGTGGAGATAAAAATGTGACGTTAAAATCGAAATATAGTGCTTCCTACACAAGACCCTACCATGTTCCAATTTTAGTTTTGAAATACCCAATGACATTACGCTGTCCCGTGCAGAGAAATTCTATGATTTTTTTCGGCAAAGGTAGACACTGCAATACGGACTTAAGCCTCTCCTCCAGTTCTACTACTATTTTTTGCTCCTATTCACAAATACTAACATCAGCAATTTTAATAAATACAACTAGCATGCACAGTGGCAGACTATCAGCATAATAGCAAGAGGTTAGACTTTTATTTGTAAGGATTGTAAAGTGAATATTATTAAATTCTCTAAGACGGAACGGCGAGACATCTATCAATAAATTTCAGCGCTAAAGTCAGACTGGGGTACGTTTTAATAACAGCCACAAGGAACAAGAGTTCACTAAATTAGTATTGCGACTGAATGAGTAGTGAAATTTGTCATAATCAGGAGACCCGATGTCCATGCAACGTACTTTTAGCATTGTGATTTACTGCCACATGAGCACAGTTTATGGCTGGCTAGACAGCGTGCCCACACGATACGCGGAGATGCTGGTTATAGTCTGCGGTCGGAGCGGGGCGTTATTTCCATTCCAAGCACGGCCAAAGGAATTGAAGGTCACTTTTATTTAAGCTGACTCAAAATAATCAGAAAGAAACTTAAACGTACCTTATATTTCAAAAGAATCGTTTAGGTTTTTAACGTATTTTTTTTATCCGGCTCTATATTAGTTATCAGGATAAAATACTTTTGTTTTCTTTTTATTTTGTTTTACTGGAAGAACCTTTTCTTTTCTAAGAACAGGTCTATATATTGTCTGATTTGTGTCGAGCGTTGATTGAGTGGCGATGGGTCGTAACATCGAAGTACTTGCAGAGAAACCTGTCCATGTGCCACTTCGTCCAACTTAATCCCATGTGCAGTAGCCCGGTTTGAAAGCCGGTTTTCGGCGGTGAGAGAACAGCGACTAACCACGTGAGCCGTACCGGCCCTTCTCCGTCCGTTCTTGCGCCAGGCTTTCACACACACTGTTTCACATAATAAAGGTAATTTGAGATAAAATGTATTCATTACTGATGATTTCTCGATTGTCCCGCGTACGCCGGTATCTCTTGTCCCTTACCAGATTTCGTTACAGTCGATAATCACACTGAAGGTGCGCCATCAACAGTACAGTCCTCCCTCCCTTGAGGCTGTTCATATATTCATCATTTATTCGAGTGAAAGTGTACCAACTCTCGAGAGAAACTCCTTGCGTCCGTCTATTTGTTGATGAGTGTGTACGATACGTCGATACACTTCTGCCGGGCTGCGCGGAGGCACATATGCTACGACAGTATGCTTCGTTCCTGTCGTTTGTAGGCATCCCCAAACTGAACCGTCATCCTGCATTCATTGTCACTTGTGTATAAACATTTCGGACTAGAAATGTCGCATCAAAGATGTTTATTATCTGTGATTTGACAATTAAGTGGTCCTGTTAAACGTGGCGCTTTATTGTCACTACTGAAAAGAAAATGAGGAACAATGAGTCGCAGAAATTTTTATTAATGAGGAAACAGCTTGGTGTTACTGATTGTAAAGTATCCTTTGAGGAAAATTAAATGATTTTTGTTTAATTTTGCACTATTGTTGCTTTATATGCGCCCGGAATACCAGGAAATATAATTAGTCAAACATGATGGAAGTAACTAGGCGTTAATAAAAATAATTTGTATGCATTGTGCTGAATTTGGAATACCTTTGAACTTCAGCGGGCATTTTGAGCATTTGCACCGAATATGTGAATTGTGTGCGAAAATAAAACAGACCAGCTGCTCCGAGGACAAAACTGTTTGATGGGCATTGAATAAAATTGGAAAATGTTGGCTTGTGTGTTGAACAGATTAGCTGTAAAAATGTTCTGATTGAAGTCTCGTAGCCCAGAAACACAAGCATACTGCGGCTTTTTATATATTTTGTTCAGGAAACATACTTATTTTTTACAGTTCGCTGTCGCCTGTACAGCAAGCCTGCCCGTTACTAAAGCTTTTACCAAGTTCAATTCACTGAGAAAATTTCTTGAGTACAGACCAATTTTCTTTTTCCCCACAGTTCCTGTCAGAAGGTGCACACTTTTCTTATCCTTGTTTCTCTTGCTGGACACCGATTGCGGCTTTCTTTGCTTTACTCAAACAATCAAGCTAAATGCCGGACGGAATGGCAGAAAAACGCGTCACAACTTCGTTCAACATTGGTCTAAGTTTATTATTCATGTATCTTCCTATCACTGTACTCTGTGTAATTTGAGATAAGAGCTGATGAATAAATGAATCAAACTGAAGAATAAAAACCAACTAGGTGCCACTTGTTATTTTATTGTGCTTCTTATAGGCTCAACATGTTTCGGGCATTACTATGCCCATCATCAGGAGCTCGCGACTATTAATGTTGATTACCATATGGGTCGTTTCTTTCTTGTTTTGCTGTAGGTTGGAGGTTAGGTGCTGTTAGGCTGGAGTAGTGTCCGGGCTGCAGCCTATAAGAAGTACAGTAAAATAATAAATGGCATCTAGTTGGTTTTTATTCTTCAGTTATCACAATAATGCACGGTCCAACAAACATCAAATGAATCAAAGATGGAGGGTAAAATTTGTATGCCTGTATGCTGGCCTGTAGGTGCAGCTATGGGGACTAGAAATAGTACTAATGACTACAGGGTTTATTCGATTGAGATCCCAGAAGATGTCCCACCGAAGTAAAGCGCGCGATCAGCATCTTCTGATTTTGTCAACGAATGCAACTTATCAATAAAAATTCCGACGCCGGATTGGAACACGTACAACTGTTCTTTTGCACAAATTCGCACTATAGCGTACCTTTCCTGGTACAAGTAGGAAACTAGAATACAGATGCGGAGTTTCTTGCTGATATAAAGATTAGAATAACAATCTCCATCATCACAGTTGTTATGTTTGTGGCAGACGCTTATCAGCTCTTGTGTTTGGTTCATCATCATTGTCTACTGCAAACTTTATTGCGTGGTGTGGTTTGGGGGTATGTCTATGCGCTGTATTTAAAGGTCTTATTATACTTGTATGTGTTCAAAACGTTTTTTATACAACCAATTTGTACTGAATCTTACTACGTCATATTAGTTTACATTGCAATTTACTTCTACAGTTTCTGCCGTACGGGTTATCATGAAGGAAAACATCTACGTATAATACGAACAGGAGTGCAACAGACCAAGTGCTCCACACCAAGAACTACAGAAATGGTGGGCTTGGCGAAATTTTGTGACATTACGTTGAACATTTGGAACGTGGCATAATGTTGCAACATAATGTTCTGTATTGCGGTAAATATGCGAATTGTGGTAGAAGCGTTTTACCCCTCCAGGAAGTGAACGGGCCATTATCCCACAGATTCCAGTGTTTTGCAATGAACTCAGAATTGACACTTTTGTGCCTGGTGTGATCTAGTTAATACTGTGTTAACACTTAATATCAAAACGAAATGATTTGGAACCCTTTACAATTTTCTTAAAATTCTGATTATCAGTTCTTTAATTAGCAACAAAGAGGGATTTGATACCGTCGAACGTAACCGGTGGCAACCTGTTTCGACCTAATGCGGTCATCTCTTCAGGCAATTAATATAAAACTAAAAAACGACTTACGCAGTTGTATTAGATGTCGTTAATGGCTGAGATCTCAATCTGACGCTTAATCCGACACATGTTGCCCTACAACACCGGATTGCGGCGGACAACATACGAATGCGCTATAAATAATAAGTGATTGTTTTAACATTTTAAATGTGCCAATCCACACTTCAACTATTATAAACAACTGAAACTGTAACATGTATTGGCTTAATTGTAAATTTGATATATGTATTATTAATATCATTTAGTACAACTGGGTAGAGTACTCTTACGATCTTTATATTTGTGGCCTGCAGGTGGCCGAATTAAGTAGAAATATGTAATCACTGTGAAGTGTATAAGATACAGTATTTGTTTTCGACGTATCTACATTTTTATGTATTAGAAATATTCTCCATGAGGTGATGGCGTGTAATGGGTCTGTGTCATGGAACCCAGTTCAGAGAATGAAGTAGCAGAATACCGTTGCCTATGTGATATATGCATAATTACCGAAATAACAAATATTAAGCTTGAAATCTCCGTTGCGTTTCATGGTTCCCGTTTCAAGCAACCCTATTACATGCATTAACACACTCTTATTTAAATTTTACTAGATAAAGTGTTTTCTATTTTCATTGTTACACCGTGCATGTTGTCGAGTTACTCAATTATTGCACCAACCACTGCACATATATAAAATTTATAAAATTTACACATTAAAACATTAAAAACGCTCCGACATGTTTCGGTCCTAAGACCATCGTCAGGGAGCTATATATTCTGTGCTTCGTTGCGTGATACTCACGCAACGAAGCACAGAAAGCACATCCGTAGCAGGGCACTCTTCGCAACGTAACATTACACAACACGGCATGCTGCCACAACACCCAACTGGTACAGCGAAATTAATATGTGACTATTTCTAGTGTGACTTCAGCAAGGAATATATAGCTCCCTGATAATGGTCTTAGGACCGAAACATGTCGGAGCGTTTTTAGTGTTTTAAATGTGTAAATTTTATAAATTTTATATACGTGCAGTGATTGGTGTAATAATTGAGTAACTAGATAGTGTTGTTTCTTTTATATTTTATTTTTAAAATTGAACAGCTTCTGTTCTTGTTGATGTTATTAAATTTTCTCCCTGATGACACGTTTTAAATATCGGACCATATAGGATAATTATGATTTGTACCATCAACAAATGTTACTCGAGTTATCAAATTACGGAGGATCTGATGGGCGGGACGTGTGGCAAGCGTGGGAGATAAGAGGAATACTAATATTCTTTCAGAGAGGAAACCTGAAGAAATGATATCTCTTCGTAGAAACAGCGCCGACGGAAGGGTGGTACTAGAATTGATCCTGAGAGAATAACATTCCAGGATATGGAATGATTTCATGTAACTGAGAAGAGGGAAAAGTGGCAGCTTCTTTTGAACATTGTACTAGGCCTTCCGGTTACACAGAATTCTGAGACCTGCTGGATTGTTTTGGGAAATATGAATTTCTCCAAACGACTTCTCTGAATGCAGTTAGTTGTTGTGGCAGTAACATCGGCGATCGTGGGGATTCCAGAAGCAGACCAGTTCTACAACTTAAAGTGCCTCGCACTAAATTCTAAACCTCTTAAGTTTGAATATTCCAGCGTTATTTATATACCGGGATTGTTTTGAAAGTGTAATGTGTCAAGGGCCATACAGTGACTGTCTGTGCTGCTGTGTGACGATGAAGAAATTTTAAAGATTTTAGACATATTCTATTAATTTATCTCAGCATTTAACCAACTTGATGCACACAATTTGTTTCACAATAAGTTTTATTTCTTGCCTCTACATGTTTCGAGCACATGTGCTCATCATCAGGAGGTAAAAATTGTATTACACAGCCTCTGGTATCATCACACCTATAGGTGGTCGTGCACGAGACGGCCACCTATAGGTGTGATGATACCAGAGGCTGTGTAATGCAATTTTGACCTCCTGATGATGATCACGTGTGCTCGAAACATGTAGAGGGTTGAAATAAAACTTATTGTGAAACAAATTTTGCGCATCAAGTTGGTTAAATACTGAGATAAATATACTGAGATGCACGGTCAGCAAAACGTCAAAATATTCTACTAAGTTTCCTGAAAATCGACCATTATAAGTATCTGTATTTCTCAAGCTTGTGACAGACTCTGCAGACTAAGAGGCCGGGACACGGACCTCGCTAGTATGATTTCAAAGCAACTGGAATATATTTTTGGGACCCCTGAAATTTTGAATCCACGAACGTTGAAAGACTTTGAGAATTGTCTTGAGAAAACTAAATCACGAATATTAGCCGATAATGCTATGCGTCTCCCCCCCCCCCCCAAAAACCCCCCACTTTTGTAACGAAAAAAAACACCCCAATTACAA
>Ga0123352_10004419_pt1 | contig 20706 bp, 11 predicted proteins | sample TergutLab28metaG_FD_89700 | JGI IMG/M metagenome (GOLD analysis project Ga0123352, IMG submission 89700) | Labiotermes labralis P1 segment gut microbial communities from Petit-Saut dam, French Guiana - Lab288 P1 | ecosystem: Host-associated > Arthropoda: Insects > Digestive system > Gut ...
AATGTGGAACTTTTCTAAAGTGTTGAGGTGGGGGCCTTTTTTGTGGAGCTGTAGTGGTTGCATGATGCTGGGCATGGGTCCGAAGGAGTGGTTATATTCTGTAAGATGTTTGGCGAAGTTGGATGTGTTTGGGTTGTGTCTATAGGCTGTCTCATGCTCTTTATAACGGGTGGAGAACCTTCTGCCACAGAGCGTACATCGGACAGACCGGCAGAAGGTTCTCCAAAAAATCCTAATACCAATAGGTAGCATGCTAATGTAGCTTACTCTAAGTCTCGTGATACAACCTGAAGATGGCCCAAGGATAGGGCCGAAACATGTAATTGTAACCTCCTATAATAGCCAATAAAACAGTTGTGTTAGACATAAGTGCCACGCACTAACATTACCAAATGGTCACTGCTTCGTGCTCTCATGTGATGCAAGCAGAGGTGGTGTGATTGTTCCGTATGACAGACACGAGCGTCTTCATGAAGCTCGCGGCTATAGGGTAGGTAAAGTACTCTAAAAGAAGATCCAGCCTGGCTCTGAGTCCCGCCCAGCCGCCTGTTCAATGGGACGGGGGTGAAGTTGACCGTGTAGTTCCGAGGTTAAGAACGAGTGGAGCTATTACCTCTACTCCTATATGTCTTCATGTTGTGGACGTAGATAAATGTACCTTTATTGTAAAAGAAGACGTAAAACGTATTCTAGGTTGGAGTACACGCTGTTTGCAGCTATCACTATGATTGTGCTTTCCCCGTTCGGCCCTGTGAAGTTCACATTTATAGTCGTCGTGTTTAATGCTTCCTTCGAAAGGTACTGCACGTCACGATACGTTGAAGGTTGCTGTAATGTGTCATTCCAACACTTCATTTATTCAGTGTTATTTATTTATTGACTTATCAGTAAACGCCCTTAAGGCAGGGGTTTATTGAAACTGTACACATGCATTCTTTCCACATGAGCTGTTAATTTAGGCTGCAGACACTTGTCTGCTTTTAACGAAATACACGTATGTAGTTACAGTAATCCCTCAAATTTGCCACTAGACGTTTTATATTAAGCCAAGTGCTCAAATGCATACGTTTGATTGATGCATATGAACTGTACAGTGACGAACTTCAGCGTTTTATTCACTTACACATATTCGACATGACATAGGCATTTCGTCCCAACCAAGGCATCCTCAGGTACAAGATGAATTAACGAAGCCTAGCAGTAGGATTATTACTGTGGTTTGGGGGGGGGGGGGGGTTGCCAGATGTTTAAGTTACGAAGGGGTTCTTATGTTCGAAAAGCTACAGAAACACAGATCACAGAAAATGAGAGCAATGTATAATTATTTTGTTATTTCGTCGCGAAACGATGTGTAGTTTCGTGCCAAATATGAGTTATTGTTTTATACTTTCTTGTTCGTAAGCCATCAGTGATCTGTTGGTGAGTTCTTTGAACCCCTTCGTTGTAACGTATTGTCGATCCACACCTGTGTTTGGATGGGACACCTGACGAGTGTCACATGGCATTCACGCACGCACACAGCTCCCACGTGCTGCAAAAAATGTAAACATTCCCTTCTTTGCGACTCAGTGGAGTCTTGCATGTGTGCTAAAAAGACGTTGGTTGAATACAGAGACCTTATAGCACAAAGCACGTATTGTGCACGATGACGCATTGTTCACTAAGTGAGAAGTCTGACATCAGTGTGTATGGCTCTTACGCAAATGTATTTCTTTCCAGCAGGGCCTTGGAGTTCGCCTCAATGAATATCTTGATGCAAAAATTTGTTTTGTGGCAAAACTGAAGGTAATGTGATAATAAGGCTTGACGCTAGTCGTGGAGCCTCATTTGTATATTTTAGAAGACAAGAGTTTCCTTTAACATCGCAGAGATGTATGTTTACACCAGCATACGGGCCTTCGAAGATGGGCATGATTTACGAATCCTCGTAGCCATGTTTAGCAGATGTGAATATTTGCACTCTGATTTGGTCATGCAAAGAACGCTTATTCGAGAGGAGTGCTTAAGCATCAGATACATTGAAATTAGCCACGACCATTTTTCAGAAACTGGAAATCATTGTTACCGTACTTCATTCCGTGCTACACAGCCTCTGTTCTACGTCCGTGTGTTCGCACGCTTCATCTACGGAACGCACTTGGATGGAATTTTTTATTGACTATGACATTAAAAGTTGTAAGAAGAGTTTATTTTTGTTTGTCATAGACCAAGTATAACGGTACTAGACACAACATCGAATTTAGAACTGAATTACCAATTTTATCTAAGATGGTTCTTAACACAGATGCCACATGACATAAACTACAGGCCTTATGAACATCTAAACCGTTCTGTTGTGAATATTTAACAAAATAAAAATTTTGGCTGTAGATGGTATTCATGGTGTAGTTTACTTAGAAACAACACATTTTGTATGCAGTAATTGAGAACAGTAAGGCCAATACAGTATGAAAAACAGCAAAGAATGCATTTCTAATATATTTGTACTCTTGAAGGAAACCTTAACACAGCGGCCATAAAGCAAGTTGGCATCTGGCTGTTACCGAGGTGCCGCATATCGCAGCAACAGTGGTCCTCGATTGCCGCACTGCCGGTGCAGTATTCAATCTCCTCCGTCGTGCATACCTCACATCCTGGTCGCCCATCACCTGTAAATAGTGATATAAGCATTAAATGCTGAAATTATCACGACATTTTCGTGATGAGTGTTACTGGGATACTCCCGCAGTTTCCTTAGCCATTTTGCAGAAACTACTTTGGGACCCAACCAGCGTTCTGTCCAGTGGGCAGGAGCTTCGTTCGCAAGGGAAAACACTGGCAACAAACATCAGTAGATTTTAGAGATGAACAATGTATGGAGTATTATTCCCATGCCTCCTACGCTTATACACCTTATGTACGGACCCATGAATATCTGCCAATTGTACTTTATATGGGGGGGGGGGTGGCATATTCAGATATGCTATAACGATAGAATTATCTTTTCTGATATATTGAGGAAACTGAGATAATATAACTTGCATACACTGGATTCAAACACCACTTAATATAGTTTGATGAGGGGATAAAGCTGACTTGTTAGGGTTTTCGGAAGAGACAGAACAAGTATCCTTTGTATTAATATTTAATTACTGACAGAGCAGACAGATAGTAAGTAGACGTTCAGAGGGAACAGAGTTTCATTTTTCCGGTCGAGCGGATAGTGTTCTCTTTTGTTTGCCCGCCCTTCCTTTCAAGGAGCAAACAGTTTCCACATGGGGAAACACACCAGCGACCTGCTCGTACAGCGAAATCGTCAGTCTTCATCTTGTAACTTTGTTCCGGTTTGTATTTCTGCAAGAAACCTTATTGGCATTACGCACACATGGCGGAGACGAGAAATGTATAGAATCTTATCGTCAGAGAATCTGACGAGATGATACCACTTGGGAGGGACAAATTGGAGGATGCCACTAAAATGGATATTAAGGGATATGGAGTGAGACTGTGGACTATATACAGGTGGCACAAGATAGGGTAAAATGGCTGGTTCTGTGAGAGGCGGGTAATTTCTTTATAATGGGAGTGACAGCTTCTAAGTACAACTTAACTCCATGCAGTTGGCTTTGGAGATTTTTACCTTTTTGACGATCGCTTCATGTGTGTTTTTGTGTGTGTTGTAGCTTTATTATTTTATCTGAAAACTATCCTTTACTACTTCTCGTCGGCTCCTCTTTCGTACTAACTTAGCCCACTCCTCGGACCGTCCAAGCGCGCAGCAGTATAGCGGCCGGAAGCTACGAACGATAGTTGACAGATAAATTATATCGAATGGTAGGATGAATAATAAATTGGGTAGGATAACTCGGTTAACTTGTCGACTACGCCGGAACACCGGATACCTGGGCAATGGGTAGCTTAGCAGTTAGACCGGGACGCCAGGTACTGTCTTCATTAGATAGCTTGATCCCTTGCAGCACGGGGGTTAAGAAGCAAGCTGGTCAAGGTCGAAACACAGCGCGCACAGCTCCAAACGTTCTGTAGGTTTCAAAAACGTTGTTTCGTAACCCGCATCACTGCAGTTTCTTTGAAACAATTCAATTTTTAACAAAAGAAATTCTAATAAAACAGAAAATTTAACCTTAACTGAAGCAATTCCATTGCGATAGACAATGTACTGCTGCTCCCAACAATGTGGATGTTTTTGGAACAGGTTTATCGTTGCCTGACCGTGTCGACCTGAACCAAGCAGTGGCCGGACCATGCTGACCACAGCTGTATGCAGTGTTTGGGGGCTCAGACATCATGTTATCTGCTCCGAACAGTAGATCATCGGCTGGGTTAGGGCACCGGGTAGCTTAGCGGTTAGACCAGGGCACTAGGTAGACTAGCGGCTGGACTAGGGCACCGGGTGGGTTAGCGTTTAGGCCTGGACAGCAGGTAGATAAGCGGCAGGACCAGGGCACCGGGTACTTTGGCAATTAGACCGGGACACCAGGTAGACAGCGGCTGGACTAGGGACCGGTTAGCTAAGCGGTTAGGCGCGGACAGCGACTAGCCTATCCAATTCTTCTCAACGAATTCTGCAACGGTACCGTGAAATAGACCATTAATTCCTGTTCACCAAATACAACTACCCTCGTATCAAATTTATATTTAAATACATTTTTGTGATTCGTCATCGTTAAATAACATACGAACTAATCGTTCATGGTCTAGTGATCTATCAATTTATCAGGACAAGTGAATGTTTTACCGCGATGTGTCATTATTAGGCCAAATTGTAGAGTCACAGCATTTGCTAAAATGAGGTTTGTGAGCTGCTGTAACTTTTCCGTCCGAAACCTTTTTGATTATTTCTTCCTCTCACAACCAGTACTGCTAATTACGAAAGTATGGAACTGAGTGTAGCTTACTTCCTTTTAAGAACCGTACACTTCAAAACAGGAAGTTCGCTGCAGGTGTGCTTTTGTTTTGCGCGGTTCAACGGTTCAAATAGAGGATGATGAGCTGGATAGGGCTTATAGCACACAGGGGAGATACGACAGACGACTGCAGAATTCAGACTTGAACACCTGGACAAAAGACACAATTTGAGAGACCTAGACACACACAGGAGGATAATATTAACATGTTTTTTGCAGAAGTATGGTGTAACGTGAACCGGAATTATCTGGTTAAGAATGGAGACCAGTTATGAACCATCGGGGTTCATGAAAGAGGAAAATAAAGCGACTATCAGACTGTCAACTATAGCTCTTTTCCGTGGGCTTTCTCGGTTGGGGGTTTAAGTTATTTTGTAGCATATCGTTAAATATACATCGTAGAGAAAACTGGAAATGATCTTACTGATTTATAGTTTTGATATAATCTGTTTTACAATGAAGTTTTATTTTTTCTTCTACTTCAGGAATCCGAGAACTTTCTCCTTTAACGAAAAGTAAGTATGGGTTGTAGCAGACCGGTTTGAACTGATCAGTGACTGATAGATTTTAATGTAGATATTTTCGGCACCTAAATTATTGAAATCCGTACAGTGATTTAGGATCTAAAATATCTGGTCGTACAGACTGCCCTTTCCTTCCCCATATTGCGTTAAGTGTGCGTAATTCTGCAAGAAAGATAGCAAAGTCAAGTTGCCTCTGTATATATCATGAAGGCATGTGGGGAGTGGAGATGTAGCTCCACGCATTCATAATCTCCATACTAGATGGCTGTGAGCGGTCAGCTTCACACCTCGGCTACTTTACCTCCGGTAAAAGAAACATTGGTTCCTCTTGGATAAGGGGTTGGGTTTGGTTCCAGCGCCGGTCTGGACGTTTAGGACGAGAAAAATCTCTTGTCCTTGCCAGGAATCGAACCACGATTCATCAGCCGTCCAGTCCGTGGCTTAGTGACTATACACATGGAACTGTACTGTTCCGACTCCATGCAAAAAACGCACGGGTCCAATTAATTTACCAAGATGCTGAATAATATATTAATTGTCGCTACGGGAATGGAACAAGGAAGTTAAATTCGTACTTTCTTCTTAGTTGGTAACATTCCTTAATGTGGCAGTGTAACTGTTTGTAGAACTGCCCTTACCTGCAACTTCCATCGGATACAAAGATATGACTGTTGCATAACGTGCGCAGTTGCTCTCATATAGCACAATATAGCTGAAATAATGACTTTCATCTATGTTCATTTATTTTTGTATGAATGCTCTTTGTCCATGGAGCAAACCTTGTAAACTTCGCGTGACTCGGGCTGTTTCACGTGCGACCGCAGCACTCCTGTGATATGTGTGCGAATTCGCTCTGGCAATGTGGATTAATTTTGTAAAGAAAGTGCGACATGTATTTTTTATTAAAATTCTGTTTAATAGTAATTTCTATTAAGAGTATGTATTATGAATTTCCTCATTATACTATGATTTTCTCCATATCTTATTCAATTTCACCTACGTCAGACTATCATTACCAGCTCTTCGTTGTCAGAACTCACGGTGAGCGTTATTCCATATCAAGAGGAAGTTACAGTTTAGCTTCCTTGGTCTCCCAGACTGTCCACTTGAACACGACCACTCCCAAATACTGTCAATTTCCTTATTCACGCTACCGTGTGCGTTACCTAGACGGAGATCCCGACAGTGCCGTAAAATATGCCACAAAATATCTTTGATTATAGTGCATTTTAAAAAGTCATTACACAAGGACACAAGAACATAAAATGTTGTGGTGTTGAGACGTCTGACAAGGATATCTGCGCATAAGACTGAGATAATAACCGGTGGATTGAGACATATGAGAGGAGTTTCATGATTTTTACTGCTCACTGTATGCGCCTGCTATTAGGGTAATCAGATGAAGTAGGGTGAGGTCGGCAGGGCAAGTAATATATGTAGAAAACAATAAATGTATAAAATTTTTGTTTCGTAAAATTTGAAGTGTAGGTGAGAGGAATATTTAAAAATTGATATTAGAAAAATAAGGTGTCAAATGTGGCCTAGATTCATGTGTCTCAGGATAGGGTCTGCAGGGGTTCAATAAAGGCTGGAAATTTTCTGACCAGCTGAACTACAATGATATTATTACGGAAGACTTTGCTTCATGGAATTTGAGGATATGTCTACATACAACATGCAAATCACGAAACTACTGTAGTCGAGCCAAGGCTGTCACACTAACAAGACACACGACTAGAAAGGGGAAATATCCTTGACACTACATACAGTCAAGAAAAAGGCTGTTTTGACCCAAGAATTAAGAAATCGTAGGAATTACAAGTAAACGTTAGTATAAAGTGAATTTTTTCCATCCCGTTGAATATATCAAGTTTTATTAATTCCAACCGTCTTTACACAACAATATTATAGGTTAGATGTTCAGTTAAGAAAGCTACATGTTTCGGCCTTCATGGCCATCATCAGGCTTACAAAAAAACGTTAGTATGACCTATTTCGTATTCAGAATGGTTTGAAGTAAGACCTTTTATATCGCCATGTGTTTTCAGCTTAGCTTAGAATACGCCATATTAAAGACCCGAAAATCCAGTTTGGACTGAAATCAAATGGCATAGATCAGCTTTTGGTGTGTGCTGATAATTTATTGACAGAAAACTTAAAATACCATAAATAAAGAAAAACACAAAATTGTGTTATAGTTTTTAGTAAAGAGATTGGTATAGAAGTCAGTAAAGAGTAATGTGTGTGTGTGTACGTGCGTGCGTGATTACCCGAATGCAGGACAGATCACTACATCGAGATAAGTTATCCATTTCATTAATTGTTTCTACGTTAAAGTACCCGGGAACGACATTCACAAATCAAAATACATTCACGAAAATTTTAAGACCTTATCAAATTTGGGGAGTGCTTGCTACCACTCAGTTCAGAATCTGTTTTCTTCTCGTCCGCTGTCAAAACCGTGACGTTTAAAGCATTCAAAACTTCAGTTGTTATTGTGTTTTCTAGGGATGTGAAATTCGGTCTGTCACATTAATGAAGGAAAATAAGATGACTGTTTTCGAAAATAGGATGTTGACTATTCTAAGTGAGAAAGTAACAGCAGGCTGAAACAGCTTGCATATTGATATTCTTCGTAATTTTTGCGTTTCGCTAAATGTAGTTGGGAAAGTAAGTCAAGTATTTAACACCAATCCTCAGGGAAGTCGCCGAAGAGGACGACCAAAACAAACAGACGGTGGAACTGTGTACAGAGCAGATATTAATAAATACAAAATTTAAAACTGGAAAGAGAGGTCCAAAACAGTGCTGACTGGGAGAAGGTCATTTAGGATACGATGGTCCCTACTGGACTGTAATACTAAGAAGAAGAAGAAGAAAAAGAAGAAGGAGGAGGAGAAGGAGGAGAAGGAGGAGAAGGAGGAGAAGAAGGAGAAGAAGAAGGAGAAGAAGAAGAAGAAGAAGAAGAAGAGGAGGAAGAGTAGTAGTCATCAAATCAAGGAGGATGAAATGAGCGGGGCACTTGGCCCGCATGGGAGAGAAGAGATATGCGTTTGTGTTTTTGTTTTTGGTGGGAAAACATGAAGATAGGAGACAACTCTGAAGACCAAGCTGTAGATAGGAGGATCGTATTGAACCGAAGTTTAATGGCGGAGGGATAGGAGGGTGTGGACCGGTAGCGGAGGGGCTCTTATGAACACGGTAACGAACCTTTTGGTTCCGCAAAATACTTATATTTTCTTGACTGGCTGAGCAACTCTTAGCTTTTCAAGAGGACTCTCATGGAGTGAGTAAGGAAACGGCTGTGTGCTGTTGTTCTTGGAATCCGGTGTAGGTTGCAGCCATAGCAGTTGGTCTGTTGGCACACGAGACACTACAGGCTGTCGTGCAGCAGACCATAGTGTTTGTTCAGTGAATGTCCTTGTCGAGTGGCGAACAATTAAGATATAAGCTCATTGCTTGAAATTCTGACAGTGAGAATGTGCAAATCGCGTAACCTACTTCTTCCCCTTCGTTTGCTTATACTTATTTATGAGTGTGTGAAGAAGTGGCTCACCTGTCAGCATACACACTAACTTCAAGTGAGTGAACGTAGCGGTAACTCAACCGAATTCAGAAAACAGTTGATTCAAGTACATTTCGGAGAGTCTCTAAACTTTTTATGGCAAAGGACCAGACCCGTCATTGTGGGCTGGTTCGCGGGCCGCACGTCGAAAAATGACAGTGAGTGTGATAACTGCCTGAATTATTGTGAAATTTTTAGAGTAGCCTGTATACACAATTTACAAATTTGGTCGCGGGTCGCATACACAACCTGGCGGGCCGCGGGTTGCAGACCTATGATCTTATACCCACTGACGTATTTATTTGGTTGTTTGCTTCAGATTGTCCAAAAGAATTCCGGATTAGTTTCAAAAATGGCCACAACCACTTACCCTGCATACCCCATGGAGAAGTCTCGGCACGGTTATGTTCAAGGGGGAAGCTTAACCCTTTTGAATCTAGGGCATTCGAGGCATTCGTTCGGGCATTGCCTTGACGTGCTGCTTTTTTCCACAGCTTTTTAAATCAAATATAATATGCTAATCTGTAATCGTGGATAATTGTAAATATACTGCTGTCTTATTTAGCTGTCACAAGACTTGCACATATCGTAGAAAATATTCTGAAATTATTTTGAAAAAAGTTTCAACATGTGTTTCATCCCGTCAGTGGCGTCGATAAGGCCCCAGCAGACACTGTGGCACAGGGGTCTCATGGGTCGTTGGGGGGGGGGGAGGGGGGCAAACGTACGAATACTGAAATGTTTTGTGGGTTCATTCCTTTTTTCTCACAGAAGGCAGTATTCTGCATCCCTGTTGTGACATCTGGGAGTAATTTCAGTGGCTCCGATTATCGAATCGCGGGATGGCCCCGGAGAGGTTTATGCACGCTGCTGCATTCTATCGAAACTGCGTGTTCCTCTGATCACGGTTTTTGTGCCTATTGGCCTGCCGTGGTTCAAACCATAGGTTTCTAAATGCTTAGATCACTCAGCTAACTTCGTTGTTCTTTGTTATGAGGTTAGACTCCGGCACGAAACTTACGCAGGCGCTGATAACATTCTATCGACACTTACAAGACTGTCATGCTTTGCTGAGCTCTACATGTTACGCAATCCTACACCACAGTCATTGCCGCTAAAAACGGTAGTTCCATGCGGTGCCAAGACGACTGTTGTTTGTGGAAGGGCTTTTCATGGTCTTAAGCATTCGTTTCACTCGGCATAAAATATGGGGAACGTGTCTGTGGGTTTCGTGTCCCAAACCACTTGATAATAATTCGGTGAAAGTTTGCGCTATGTGAGTGGGTGCTCTTGTTATCAGATCTGTCTCATGAATTTCTGTTTATGCCGAGTCGTTTCAATATAATTCTGAAGTGAGACATTCCGTTGCGCTGTATATCAGGTTCGCGAAGGACGGAAAGCATTTTATCAATGAACGCAACACGCTTTGTTATTACTGATACATGTAATTAAAGGCGACGTGTTTCGGCCATGTTACTGGGCCGTCTTCAGGTCTGGCGAATTTTTAAAATGTATGTGTAGAGGAAATAATTGTTTAAATTTCAAGTAAAGGACTTCAATATTGTGAACATAAAGTGTATGTATGCAGATTAAGTCTTTTACAGAGGGATGCAATGTAATTCTTATTACAATCAATGGTTTTATAGTGTACCAAAAACTTGCCTTAACAAGTTATATTACCTCGCAAAATCTCACGAATTATATACGAGGAATATGTGGTTGTAATGTCGCTTCCATCTCACAACGTTCGTATTATTGATGTCAGCTTTAGATTAACATGTATGTATAACTATTTAAAGTGTCAGTTTAATACGATATTAGTTACAAAGATGATTTTTTATCGCTGAGTATTAACCATGGATTATCGTACAACATTTAGTGATATTTCTATGCCAATTTTAGTAGTTGTGGGTCGATACATAAGTCACTATGGGACAGTAGATTTGAAGCAGTAAAGGAATTTAAATGTTTTGGATCCGCATTGACCAGCAACAGTAATGAATGAATAAGTACAAAGGAGAACTGTGGCAGCCAGCGAAGCCTATTTCTCGATATTAAATGTCTTGGAGTTGAATCACGCTCATATAAAACCATATTCGGCAGCAACCTGCGCTATGCATGCAAAACTTGGAGGATGTCCGAGAAAGTGAAAATGGCCCATACAGTCACTGAATGTATGAACCAGTACACGAATTTCACAGTGGGTAATCCGCCACAATAATTTGTGTTTTGGAAGGACACTAAGGCCTTGGGCTCAGCAACGATGGTTGTGGTTGTGGTGGTGGTAGTAGTAGTAGTAGCAGTAGTAGTAGTAGTATGATACTGACAAACGGATGCATGCAATGTCCCAGAATATCAGAAGACCTAGTAAAGAATTACAAAGTGCAAGGCGAAATATTTATGTGTGGGAATAGTGCACAGTATATTTAAACATTTTGTGCATTAAGCCTCGGGTTATGTTTCTGTCGGGTAAATGGACAGGATTGCCACATATGTTCTGTAATTATTGTGTACTTCAGTAGTGTAATCCGGATCATAACTGACGACGGATTTCCTCAGCATATGGCATATTCCGTTGAATTCAAACAAGCCGGAAATGACACAACACAGAAAGTGGCGGGTAACCGGCTGCATTTGCTGAAGGAAAAGTGCAAAGAGGATGTGAAAACGTCCCCTACGACATGTACGTGAGCTGCCGTAGCGAAAAAATGAGACTAGATAGTCAGAAACGTGTATGAAACTCCTTACGTCGATATCGCGAAATAGAGTCGATGTTCACGCGCAGAATAAAGAAATGTATTTCACCTGCAGCACATGTGGTGAAATCAGTTGCATAAGCGTTTTGGAGCCGAAAACCTCAAGATAAGATGCCACTTATTTGACACTTGTGTGTAGGATGGAGGACAGTAAAATGGATCTTACTGAAGTCAGACTGCGGGTGTGGAAACGAAACTGAATTGGCTCAAGATGCGGGCGTTTTGGAATACGGTGATTAAATATCGGGTTTCCATAAAAGCAGAATATTTACCGATCAAGGAAATAACTACCAACTGCCTGAGTAATACCTTGTATCATGACGTAAGTCATCGATCGACTGATTTTTTTATTGCGTTACAATACTGTGTTAGGTGATGTTCGATGAACTGGGAATGAAGTCGAAAGAATCGTATGTGGAATATTTTCTGGAAACAAATTTAACTGCTAAATTGTTATACTAGTCCGTTGTCAGGTCAAAATACGAACCGTCAACTTTACAAATACATAAATTTCACGCGTGGTCTACTTTGATATGTGACGGCAGCGAGACAAATCCGGTGGATGGGATTAGGTCTATCAGACCGACGGTTTGGTCTGTCAGTTTCATGCAGACCCCTAAACGTTGCTTACTGGCCTTGGTGTTCACTCAAAAGTTCTATTTATTCACCCTTGAGTTTTAAGTATTGTAAGACAGAAAGTCTTCTTTACTAGAAGCAGTGGCTTGAAATATGGGCCGCGGAAATTTGAATTAAAGGTAATTAGGTGGCTAACAGAGCTGTGTGTTTTGTTTCGATGAATCTAAATCGGGGGAGCCGAATAAAAAGTACGCAACAACTGCTTGGATTTCGGAGAACAACTGACCATTCCATTGAGGAAAGTGGACAATCAAGAAAATCTGTATCTAGATTACTTTTGGCCAGGAGCACGGCAAACAGTAGATTATAGAAACCCCGTAGAGATTCGCTGGTATATGTGTTCTTGTTTTATTTATAATCGAAAAAATAACATGTCAGAAGCATAATGTGTTGTGCATAACAATATCGTTATAGTTTGACCTAAGGAACACTCTCCCGAAGTTAGGTCCTTTCCTCCTGGGACACCCTGTATATATATATATATATATATATATATATATATATATATAAGTTATGAAATGGGTGAGAAAAGAGTAACTTCCTCTAAAGATTTCAGCAGGGAAAATTATTTTTGAATTTTTGGGGCTACCAGTAAGTCACTTTGAAGAAACTGGCCAGGTTCGACATATCTTGGATAAGGTTGTGGTAATTGTGTATTATCAGCCTACTATTACGTGGTCCAAATTGGTCACGTGTTTCTAGTCTTCGTTCTCCGGTATGGAATTCGACGTATCGCACAGGCTGTCGGTTTGCTCGAGTTTACGGATTAATCTTGATGTTCCTCATGGCCTGGATCCTCCACAATTCCGACTGATTCCTGCACAGATATAACTTCGAGGGCTATCTTAAGCCGAATGTCTGTGGAACTGAGATCTAATCTCCGGGAATTGGTTAGGCGTGTAAATGGGGGTGGACCATGTATTTCAGTTTTTACATTTGCCTACAGTCGGGTTATTTGTGTAGTGTTGAGTTTGGGCGCTCCTGGTTTTGGGAGTCTGTTCCCATGGCCTTGCATCCACAGAATTCCAGAACTTTGTTGCATTTTAGATCCCTGTCCTGTGTGTCTTTGGCAGTCATCCTTAGTAGTGTAGACATTATTTGCAGGCGTTGATTTCGAAGCATTGCATTCTTTTGATTTAACTGGGGACTAGAATAACCCAGACTAGTACCGTATAAGTTAAGAAGGACCTGGACAGTTGTGTATGGTATTAAAAAAAGGTAAAGTGATCTCGTTACAGGCCCGGTGTGGCCCAGAAGGTGGGTAGAGGTATAGCTGTACTGTTCCATGACCGCGGCACTGGAAGGGGGTGAGTGGTCAGCAGCACGCCCCGGCTTCACTTTACACCCGGGAAAGATCCGGTACCCATTGTAGAGGAGGCTGGGTGGGCCCTAGGGCCCGGTCTGGACAGGCGAAAAATCTCGTCCCCACCGGGATTCGATCCCGGACCGTCCGGCCCTATATGGTATTAATGCAACTGTAATAGAGTTACCGTTGCTTTGTTATGATTGAGTCCGTTAGTTTTATGTTTTACCTCTTTTGTTAAGAGTGAAACGGAAAGCTTAGCCTGAAGTCGTAGGTGTTCTGTTCTGAATATTAACTTCTTGTGAAGAAAATATTCAGCATTTTGTAGGCGTTTGGGAAGTAGTGGAACGTGATACCGCGCGGATGATATTGCAAGCTATTTCGATGTCTTTCATAGGGAGTTCATTTCAGATTCTGTTTTGACTTCTTGCTTCCAGCGACTTTTATGGTTATCAGGTCGTCTGATTTGGTATTGGGTGCGTCTTAAGTTCTGTCCCATCTACGAAATCAAGATAGGCCTTCCATGTCTGGGGCGTTTAGCGCGGAAATGCCGACGGCAACGTAAATTCTCATAATGCTGAGTCGTGCCACTCGGTTTAACGTCTTCGGTCTTAATGTACGATGACAAGAACTGATGGTTAACCCCTCCCCCCTTCCTGAAATATCTGGAGCAGTGTGATTTCGTGTTGAAATTTATTCAGAAAAGCAAAGTTTGCTTGTCAAAAGATACACACTGTAACGTTATACACTTAGATTTAGTCCGTCTTCAGAGCAAGAAGCACCGAGTCCACAGAATTTCAGAGAATTTACGAGTAATATCCCTTCTGATGTTTTATTTTCATTGACACCTACATCTATCAAGTCGTCTTTTCTCTTCGGACTATCCAAATAATATTTAATTTGCATTTTTCATCCCATGTGTGCTACATGTCCGACCCATTTCATGCTGGATTTCATCGCCTTAATAACATATGACGATAAGTTAAGTTTGCGGAAGTTCTCATTATGTAACTTTTTCAGCCTCCTTTTAACCTTGGGTTCAACTACCCTCTTTGGCAGTTCACTCGTACCTGGTCACTACTTAGTTCTATTTATTTATTTATTTTAATGTGTAGTACCTAAGTGTCAGGCTTCATAATCAGGCTTAGTTGGATAGTTGAGAACAGGCACACGGATCCGACATGTCATACATACATACGTACATACATACATACATACATTCATACATACGTACATATATACATAATACATACATACATACGTACGTACTTACATACATATATATATATACGTACATACATACATACTACATAATACATACATACATATATATATACATACGTACATACATACATAATACATACATACATATATATATATATACGTACATACATAATACATACATATATATACATACGTAATACATACATACATACACACACACACACACACACACACACACACACTTCCTGATTCTTGCACAGAGATCGATCAGATATGTAGCTTTTGTTCAGTGGTTTTTAAAATCGCTTGTCAGGTTTCAATCTGGACGGATTTTTCATGGATTTCCTCAGCCGCTTCAGAGAAGTTAATCTATATTATATATATTCAGTTCGTACCTCACGATGAACTCTGTGCTTCCTTTAGAAAGGCTATTCGATGAATTATGTATAAGGTAGTAACGAAGAGCGCCGGCAGCATTTTTTGCCAGGTGGTGCACATAACCTAGATATAAAGCGAACAGGTTTTGTAATGACAAGTAGTGGACAAGACGGTAATAAAGTTGTCATTTATTTACATTCCTTAACTAATTCGTAAACTAAAACTGTAGGAACTGCACGTAATTTAGTTTTTGTTTTAAAGATTTTTATTGTTTGGTTTAACCAATTATGAAATGTAAAGATCCGTAGGTGGTTCAAGTACACCACCTGGCACCTCGCTGCCGACGCCGCTACTAACAAGTAACATTATTTTGTTTGACTTATACAGAAAGCATAAACACTGTGTAGAGAAATATGCAGAGCTTAGTGTGAAACGTCTCGGTATATATACTATCCAAGGAGCTTTAAAGTGTTGATAGACCATATCCTCACGATCTCTTCAGCCTCTTTTTCGATTCATTATTCATAGTTCATCGTACCATTCCACACTACATAACCCATGCAGCTGAGGTAGCATAATTAACTTGTATGTTCTCCTCAGTTTCTGTTTGCGCTTCAGAGTGAATTCATTAATACTCACTGAGTTCGGTTTGCAGTGTCCTGGCCACCAATTTTGCTTCCTCCTCGTCCACCCGATGTTCCACATAATTTCCCATCATTTGTTGAAACTCCAGTATAGTCTTCGGTACAGCTGCCGTTGCCAGTACAAGAATACAGTGTATAAACAAGACTAGAAACAACAGAACACTAGAAGCGGCTTTGGAACGAACCATTGACCATGCCAGTCCGTGGCCAGCCGGTGGAGACTAAAGAAAACGACGATTCCCCCGGTGGCTCATCGTAGGTATGACTACAGTGTGACTGTCTGAAGGTGGAGACTGGAGACTAGGCTATCCCACCCACCCAGTAGGGCGAGCAATTCTATTGTCCGTAGTTCATACATATCCTTCCTCCTGCTGGGCACACCGTCGCTACGTCACGGCAGTATCCCCACTACTAACAGCCCACAATAAGTGTTCTAGCCTTTACGCTGTACTATCTTCTTATGAATAATTATTAAGGTTAGGCCGTCCTCCCTTTTCAACGTCATCATTCTTACTGTAGATTGAAAAGGCATTCAGGTTGAGATGTCGACACCATGTGGATAGGAAATAGTTATCTGCGATTAGGAAAAGCTTGCTGCCTCTATCATCAGGTTAGTACAATTTGGACTGTCTTGAATATTGAGGCAGAAAACTCCCCCGAAACGTCTTTGACTATTCACAAAACACACGGCGTCATGTGCCAGAAAAATTGAATCTTCATCCGCTCCGCTCTGAGAGCTGAGAGTTCTCGCAAAGCTTATGCAGCTGATGTCTGGTCGGAGCGAGTCGTGGCTGGCACCGCTGTTACGTGTTAGGATCAGAGTTCGATTCCCGGATGCTGGATGTCTGGACTAGCGCTTTTACTAGATTTTCTCTGTCCTCCAAATTTCAGGACTGTTCCTTTAAACAAGCCTTCCAGTTCTTCGCAAACTGTCATTCATATTCATCTTCCCCGTCAGTATTTCAAAACCAGGGTAGGTGAACTAGCGTCACCGAATATTCTAAGAATGGGTTACTTTAGTTAATAAAACGTTTGTATAGGCAATATATAACAAAACCAACTCCAGATTCAGAGAGTTATTTTTCCAGTAAAATATTAAATGTTATTTCCGTAGTATTAATGCCCATTTGGTGCAAAATTGTTGTCACTCTTGAAAACGTTCATGCTTACTTGTATTATAGAGCAGGGGTGTCCAACATGCGGCCAGCGGCCGCATTTGTAAATTGTATTTGTATGTAGGAGTATGTATGTATATGTGTGTATACACACACACACTTACGTACATAGTGTGAAATTACACCGTAATTTAGTCGGTTTGGTGTACCACTCATCGTGATTTTTGCACGTGCGACCCGCGAACCGGCCCACAGTAAGAGTTGTGACACTCTCTTAGAAAAGGCTGGACGCCCCTGTTTCAGAATTTTATGCTTTACTTGAATAAAGTGCACAAAATGGACATAAGGAGGAAAAGTCCTGTTTTTCTGTCCGTCCTGTTTGAAAATACTGTACGGTTTCTGATGTTCGAGTTCTGTGTCAACAGAACTTACTGGTGATCTTGATCAGTCAGATGCCGGCCGCCTGCTTTAAAAATTGGACTTTTTCGGTATACTAATCTGGACTATCATATAAAAGTCGTTCGTCTGTACGTGTTATCGAAGTTAGAACGTACGACCAGTAATTTTAATTTTAAAATTGTATGGATTACTTATTTGACGGAAAACAAAGAAAAGCAGTTAATGGATATTTGGGGTATGATACCGCATTCTTGTAACAATACAATACAATACAAACAGTGGTTGTAGTGGCTGGGCTACGGGGCTAGAAGTCCGAGGAATTGTGGTTCGAATCCGCCGAGGGCCAAGGGATTTATCTCGTCCATAAGGCATCCAGAACTTCGTATTTAGTGGATATCATTGGCGTTGTATCTGGCGGTAAAGCGACTGGGGCTTGAAGCTGACCATTGCCCTCTATCTAGTGCCAGCATTAAAAATTAATTATAACATCGAAGCGCTTGAAGATGAACCGTTGTTAGTTAGCGTGTTGGCGTAATGTGAAGGTCAACAAACAGATCTGTTGGCTGTATTTGACGGCTAAAAAATTATTTTCGGTCAACAATACATTATGTTATTGTAGTTAAAGTGGTAATGAACCTTGGGCTTCCATACAGGACGGGGAATTGTCCAAGTTATGACTATCAGTTTCTCACGAAAGACTCTGCTCCATGGAGTTAGTTATGGTTTAGCGACGGGTAAATAACTGTGGATGCGTAAGTCGAGTGATGGGATATTAAGTGAAGAGTGAATTGGAAGGGATGTGGAAGGAAGCGGTGTTGGCTTATTTGGGGTACTTCTCCGACCTTTTCCCGGAAGAGACTGAAGGAACGTATTGAAATCTTCCCAAATACGAAGGGACCGCGAAATTCGGTAATGATTCTGTTGTGACTATGTCGTGCGTCCGCCATGCTGCTTTAAGACTGTAAATTGCTGACATATACTGGTGAATGGGAAACGGTAGGATGATAATCAGTAATGAACTAGGAAGGGTCTTCTTGGCCCTTTTGAGACATTATCCCTCCATTCTTCAAGACAAATTGAAGAATATTCGGTTCCCGACCGAAGTATCAACTGAACGATGACGCTTTGCGACTCTGCTTGTCCACTTCGTAATATTAGTTCTGTCGTTTGTACGGATTAGGCTGTGAGCCTGTTCCGGGTAATACTTAAGTGAAGGACGAATAGTGTTCTTACGAAACTAAAACTCTAGGTCTAGGCGAATCCAATACCCACACCGCTTCAACAGTGCGTTCCCGAGTTACCGGTTCTATTCCCGCCACTGACACGGATGTTCGCATTAGTCTGATACCAATCGACGAAATCATATGGAATGTCAAAAAGATTTACTGTACTGTAACTAATTACAGTGTCTGATCCTTCGAAGATCGCACGGAGAAATAAGAAAAAATGGGCGATATTGAAGTCTGTATCACATGTTTGTTATGAAGCAAGGCCTGCGGCAGTGGCTTAACACTGTAGCTACGAACATGAAACCCGTTCAGAAGCCGATCTGCGGACATTCTTCCTCTCCATTTAGACACGCAACATTTTTAGTCGGAGATTGTCAACGGGAAGTAAGAGTAATGAGATCTCAATTTAGCAAAATTTTGTTCGGCACAGATAATGACGTCGTTCCTCCGTTGTGTGACACGAAACTGGTGACCTTCAGCATGGCGTCCTTCCGAGCTCTAATGGGGCTTGTCATTATGAACGTAGTCAAACATGGTGCAGAACCGTAGCTGTACCATTACTACCTAAGGATCACTTTTGTTTCTTAATATCAAATACTTTTCTTAAGTCTTTCGTATGTTGAGTCATATACAAAATATTGTTAGGCTCATTTAATTATCACACCAACTGATGCACATATATAAATGTTTTTACGTTAAAACATTTAAAATCGCTCCAACATGTTTCGATCGTACGATCATCTTACACTCACTGATTGATTTTCAATCAGCGAGTGTAATTTAAAAATGTGACTTTAGCAAGGAACAGTGTAGCTCCCTGAAGATGATCGTACGATCGAAACATGTTGGAGCGATTTTAAATGTTTTAATGTAAAGAAATATATATATATATATATGTCATTAGTTGGTGTGATAATTGAATGATTCTACGAAATGCACGTTGCAACGATGAAGATTGTTAGGCTGTTTTTATGTTCTTAAAACTTGGTCTCTAACATTAAGGGAAGAATGTTGATAGAAGGTATGTTAGGGCTGAAGAGGAAGGAAGTAACGGGCGCCTGAAGAAAACTGTGTAATGATGATGTATGTACTGCTCAACACATGTTATTAGGGTGATCACATGAAGGAGAATGAGTTGAGCGGTCATGTCCTGCATACCAGGGAGAGGAGAGGTGCATACAGGGTTTTAGCTTGACAAGTTGAAGGAAAGGAGGCGCTTGGAATGTCAAGGTGTAGATGGATGGATGGTACTGAAAATGGAAGAAGTTCCCTATAAAAATTATGGAACATAATGACAAGCTTACTGAATCCCAAGTGTCGATTTCGGTGTAGGTAGGTTCGACCTGTATGCAGTTTGTGGATTACAGTTTAAAGATCTGATGTCACATTTCTTATATTATTTACCGTCGTCGTGTGGCGTGTGTGATCTGCTTGTGTATTACATTTAAGTGGTTTCCCAAGGCTCAAACAACTGTAGAAATAGGCACTGTATATATTTTCACATGTGGACGTTGAAAACTTTGTGCATGTCGTACTACAGGCCATACAGGACGCCAGTAAACTTCAAAGACACATACGATTTGTATACACTTCAGTGCAGTAAATGCTTGTGGAGAACCTTCCAGGTTCCGCTACTGCGTATATCTTTGGCGTGGAGGAGGAATGTACGAACACTGCAGCTGGGATGGTCAAGGGTGAAATCAGACTGCAGCGCCAGCTGGACAAACGTAGAAGGTAGGTTCCATAGTATTAGTAGTGACACGACAGTTATTTTTATCCGTATGACCGCATTTTTAATATACAGGGTAATCTTCTTCTAACTTTAATGACTCTGACTTTTAACCTGTCTCACCACTCAATTCATTTTTAGTTATCTACTTAATTACACTCTGTAAGACTTATTGGACCGTGTAGTGGGTGCCTGTCACCACGGCATGGCGCGTCCTCAGGTTGCGGATAGAGGAACGGCCTCCTTTATGGAGGGTAGCTGCGAATAAATTGAATAAGCAGTCGTGGACAGCCGACAAGG
>Ga0123352_10004421_pt1 | contig 20704 bp, 8 predicted proteins | sample TergutLab28metaG_FD_89700 | JGI IMG/M metagenome (GOLD analysis project Ga0123352, IMG submission 89700) | Labiotermes labralis P1 segment gut microbial communities from Petit-Saut dam, French Guiana - Lab288 P1 | ecosystem: Host-associated > Arthropoda: Insects > Digestive system > Gut ...
ACTGAGTTTCATAGAATTATGCAAGATAAATGACTGCCAAAACATTTTAAACTTACATGTTCAATGAATAATTAAAAGTTAAAACACACACACTTACAAAGCATAATCACAGCCAAACAAAACGGACTTTTACAATACGTGTCGACAAATGCCAGCATTTACCGACATGGTTTGGTAAAAGCCCGAAATGGAAGCGTTTCCAAGCATTTTTCGGACTTTTACCACCTCACTACGGTAAATGCTAGGATTTAGTGGTAAAACCCAGGTTTTACCAATCTTCGGGCTTCTACAGTAACATTTACATCACATGGAGAAAGAAATGAGTCAGCTTGGGAATGTGATAAGTGTGAAGTGCAACTGCATGTTCCTGATTGTTACTGAAGCTTCCACACACTTCAAAACTACTAAAATGGCGAGTTTACGCTATGTACTACTTAAGTACGAAATTTATTGAAACATTTTATTAATCTTGTGTTTTATAGCGTATAGTTCTCAGCACTTTGTTGCCCGGTTTTCACTGGTAGATTTAAGTGGGTGTCATTGACTTTGGGGGTAACCTCTTAAACTAGTACTCAGGGGACTGAACACCATGACATGGTCCTGTTTAGAAACAGTACAAATTATGCAGTCTTGTGCAGTATATTGTAATGTGTTAAATTTGTACGGTAAATTGTTGATGTGGCTACCAAACCTTCTTGTCGGCTGTCCGCAACCACATGCTCATTACATTCTCAACAGTCCTGCAAGTCTTTTCTTTCGTTAAAATGAAGTTACAAATAAAAATAAGCTCTCAAGCAAGAAGCCAGTTCACGTAACCGGTTGAATGGTTCGTGTGTTCAATGCCAAATGATGATGGAATTCATCCAGCTAGGGTGGTGCCCCGTGGGTCACCATGATCCCAACATGACGTCTCATGGTCGTCTCCTAATCCAGGCCAAACCATATTTCGTATTGCGGAAAGAGCAGCGACTGGCGCCGCAAATCTGCAGTAGCAGCATCAGAAGTGGATTCTAAGGACTGCAGGGTGACTGCTCTCTCTACGGCCGTATGAACCACAGACTGCAGGGGGCGTCTGTGGTTGTACTGTGTCCGTAAAAGCCTGTAGCCTGTGTGTCATACGAATACAGTTCTGTGGTTTATTTTTACGACGTCCATAACTCAGAATTTACAGTTCCAAGTGTAGGGTGAATGATGGCGGATGAATCAAAATGGTTTCGGAAGGAAACGGTCGTGGTCCAATCGAGGTACGAATTGCATGGAGGGACTAAACCAAATCACGAAAACCTTTTGCCAGCGAGTCATGGTAGCAGATAAGCTGGCCGATATTCGAACCGAAGCATTTGGAGCATTACCGATATAGCTTCCCCCAGCGCGCTGGGTCGCTGTTTTGTCGCAGAGCTTCCAGACACACAGATTTTGTTTACTGAACCACACATCGTTAACTGCATAGATTACAGATGTGCATAATATGAAGTAAACTAATTGTGGCGATCTCATTAGCAAATCTGATGACATTCGTCGAGTTATTTTGAAGATGAAACACGAATGAGAATTGTTGCTGCTTACCTGGCCTTGGACTTGGCAAGCTGGTCGATTTGGTCCTGGAAGTCGACGACGATCTCCTGATGCTTCTTGCGCAGAAGGTTCGCAGTCTCCTCAGATTCGAGGTGGACATCTTCCAACAACTTGCGGAGCTTGGCCAGCTCAGTGTCTCGTTTCCTGTTTATCTCGAACTGCAAGTCAGATGCAACAGTTTATATAGCATAGGACGGTTACTGTTGACAATATGAAAAGGTTGTAAATACGAAACATCATTAGTTTCCAGAAAGAGGTCATTGATCATATTTTTAAAAATTGTAATTATCGAATGAAGGTTTTTGGGTCTATTATTCACCTTTTGATAAGCGATCAATTTGTTTAACAGCACGTCGTTCAGCATAGCCAGTAAAATCTTTGTTACGTATGTTAAACGGCGTTTGTAAAAGTGCTCACTTGGTGTGAATTGACAAAATTTTTAATCAAAACCCGAAGTGGCCTCTTTTGACCACCTGCCTAACTGGAGCAAAAATCTCTCACTTCGTAATCTGAGTAGCACACAAAACCGCTCAATTCACGACGTGGCCGGTTGCGAGATGAAATTACTCCATTCCTATGGCCACACGGTGGGTAGTGTACCCGCATATCCACACTAATAACCACTAACATCCGACTTCTTTCGGGCACCAGTAGGAAACTCTCCTATGATATATAAATACAACTCAGTCGGTGGTCGTAGGTAGATAGTGAAGCCCCGACTAAGAGTTCATCGAATAGCTGAGCCCCACTCAGGGAATATTTTGCGTTCTCGATATTAATCTTGCATATAACATGGAGCTCCAACTTTGTAGGGTGTAAATCGTTTATTCATGCAACTACCAACTGAGCTCCTGTTGTATCTCAAACAGAAATGAACTGGTCGCCAACACACTGCAAAAGTGAATACCGTTACGGGGAAAGGTACTTGACTTCAGGTGAAGCCTGTTACCCGTTATCCCGTCTTTTAGTTGTGATTGTCTGCAGAAAGCTGAGGGACCCTCGCACTAGTTTTAAGACGCTAACTGCTAGTTCGTACCTTTCTGATGGAATGGAGACATAGGTCCAAATAACATAATTGTGCAATACCAAGCGTATATCCCCAGCTTTCGTTCAAATGATCAGCGTAAAATTTAAGTTTTCCATTCCTACGAGAATAGTCATCACACAGAATGCTAGAAATCATTCTGATTTTTGTCCGGGATTTGAAGTCCTTGGATTCGAATTCAGGCTGCCCTGCTACAATAGGCAGTTGTGTTAGTATAGGTGTTCTGCCAGTTGAATTAAGGTGTGTCAATGAAGTATTTTATTGCTGTAAAGACAAGAAGACTTGGCTCACTGACAGCCATTCTTTACTTAAAGCTGTAAGTGAATGTCTACCCTCACCCACACCTTTCTGACGACATGCCTAATGTACTAAACTAGCTGCAGGACCTCCTTCAGATTCCTCGAGACGAGATATTCTCGGCACCGCCTTCAGGTTCCTCTAGATGTGTTATAAGGATAGTTAATCTCACTTGGCTCTCGGCACCGTCTTCAGCTTCCGCAAGGTGTGTTACAAACATAGTTAAACTCACCTGACTCTCCGCACCGCCCTCAGCTTCCTCAAGCCGTTCCGTCAGTTGGATCACTTGTACACTCAGGTCCGCCTTCTCCCGCTCGATCTGTAAGAAACACCGCCTCTTTGAGACCGAAACTTTTAAACAATAAGAAAAACCTAATATAAGGAAAGATTTTAACTGCACATTATTACTAGAGTAATGGACTTGTCTGTCGTCCAGTATTCCGAACAGGACACAGCGTTTGGACAACTGGATCCGATGTCGTCTTCAGGTAGATGCTGAAGAGGCACATACTCAGTTCAGAATGTGAGAAAGAGTTAATTCCAGTCACGATTAAGTGGGTGAAGGAAACTCTTTCAACGGACTTAACCCAATTTTTTTTATTCCTCTCTACCTTGTGCCGTAAAGACAACGGGATGACCCAGAATCCCAGTAATACTGAGAGTAATAGATCTTCTTCAGCTATCTTGTATCGCTACGAACTATAACACTATTATTTCTTCCCAACACGGTTGAATCTACACATAAACTGGAAATAAACTCAAAATAATATTGATCTGAACAGTAAAACAGGTTGTTATCAATGTGGACGGTCTGTTGGGTGGGTTCCGAATTTCGGATATTATTTCAAGATATTTTAAAATCGTGGCCTGCAGAAAATCGTTATTGAGATACGTGCATAAATCGGTCATAAGTTTCTGAAAGCATACCGTGCTGTGTCGCTTTCTTACAATTTCTATTCAATCCAATGCCATAGTTCGAATGCAGCGCATAGTACGTATAAGCTCACTGGTTGTTACTGCAGTACATGTTCGCTCTTGATAATGTACTGATACGTACAGAAAGTTGAGATTAAATTTAGTAAGTTAAAATGCCCACACAAAGTCAGTTTAAAATTATTGAAAATGTCCCATAGTTAATAAATTTCGTGAAAAGTGTTTGGACTGACCATGAAAGAAACGAAAAATATACACCTTTGTTTCGGAATATTAATGATATTAAATGGATTCCTGTGATTGATTGCCATTTATTCGTATTTTCGATGACTCGTCCGAACGACTAAAGGGTCCAACATTGCTGGCGAGTGGATTGTATTCCTACTTCGTTGTATTGGGGTCCCGGCTTACAGTCTTTGCGTGAATACCGTCTGTGCTAAGGGAGGTTTGATGGTCATTCTCAGTCTGTTGTTACTGCTGTTACAATTCCGAAGTTTCACCTCGAGATGGTTCTGTCAGCCGATAGCTCAGTTTTGTCCATGGTCAATGGTTGGAAGCTCGCCGTAACGTGATATCCTGTCTTACGGTTTGGAGTTACATGTTTACTGATTAGTCACTATTTTGGTCGGAAAACGATGTCTTTATTAATGCAATAATTTAACAGTTGATCGGTTTACGGCAGGGGTAGCCACGACCTGCTAGCTAGCGGCATGCGACTCGCACACGTCACTGGCGCGGCTCGCACAATTTGCCCGTAAAAAATAATGAGCCTGTTCAGGCAGTTTGTATACACACTAGGCTGACAGTGAATGGCTTTTAAAAGATTTTCTGAACAAGGAGGACTCACAACTGACTGCAACTTAACCATTGTATTTGGCTGAACCGATATACCAATATATCAAAGAAGGTAGAGACAGTTTAGGTCATTCACGTTTAGCTCGTGCGTAAGTTGCCTCAGAAGTGCGACCTGCGGCTCCTAAACTCGTCCAGCTTTCATCTCCTGATTTAACCCATGAGTTAAATTTTACATTGTTGTTTGTGTATCATGTAGCCTTTTATTCCATCATAGCCGAGTAACGTGATAGTCGGTAACGTACATTCCACACTCTACATTTTCTTAACATGTGAATGTAAGCCACTCAGTCATAATTGAACGACTGTTGTTCATTGGTATTGTTTCAGTAATAGTGATCAAAAACACTTTCGAAACTCTAATAGTTATCATGTGTTCTTTTTTGCTAACAGAACGGGATGATCACCTAAGATAACTTATACTGTGCTATTGCAGTAGGGACATTTGACTGCTATGATGTTCGAAATTACTCTTTAAGCTCCAAGAAAATACGAGCACAAAATTCCTTGAACTGATAAAGTGTTGTATTAGTCTGTTGGTAGAAATGTTTACCCTCTTCTGCTATGCTTTAGGGAGTTCCACGAAACAACATTGTAAATTGTTTGTTTAGTGTTTTATTAAAAATGCAGCCCATGTTACAAAATTCGCGATCGCAACTTTATATTAATTTGTCTACATTCGAAAATTTTTCGTGTCATAAAAGGTGTTGAAGGTTGTAAAATTCTGCAGTGTGACATTCGTTTGGTGATATATTGGTGTATTTAAAATTAGGCTAAAAGAACTTAACGCCCACAAAACAGAACCGTTTATTTTTTCCCGTAAAGCTAACGCTGGTTATTTCAATTACCACATCGGCAGTGTTTTGATCGTACTTAGCTGACTGTTTAGAGGAGTGCAGTATTATGCTCGATACAGATCTGTATGTTCATCGTCCTTTTCATTACACAAGCCGATATTTTCGTGCAATACATTTGTTGGGAATTCTTCGTTGTATTACATGTAATATGCCAGTCTCAGTGGCCGCGCTCTCTAGGGCGTAGGTCTACGGCAGCTCGCTTGCTGGGATTGCGGGTTCGAATCCTGACGGGGGCATGGATGTTTGTCTGTTGTGAGCGTTGTGTGTTGTCAGGTAGAGGTCTCTGCGACGAGCTGATCACTCGTTCAGAGGAGTCCTACCGACTGTGATGCGTCGTTGTGTGTGATCTAGAAACCTCGTGAATGAGGAGGCCCTGGCCCACTGGGGGCTATCGCGCCAAAAACAAACAAGCAAACAAGCAAACATTATATGTAATATTCCTTCTCTCGGCAGCGTAGTGGGTTTACGTATTTCGTAATTCAGTCAAAGCTTGAATATGTTCGCACCTCTGTCGCCTGGCATAATCTGTGGAAGATTTTTAGTAAGTTGGAGCATACAGAAAAGAAACTGCAAGTTTGTTTTTCAACAGATTTATGGAGTTCGGTTTTCCTTGTAGGGAACTTGAAAGCACAATCCTTACAGTGAGTAGGCTGTGGAATGGACAACCGGACACTGGTGGGGCCGGGGCCGGAAATTTTTTTCTCGCCGCTGTTTCCAACAAGTGTTCTGTGAGCTAGCCAGCACCCTGTCCGGTGGTTACTGGTAACTCTGTCAATGTGACTTAAAGTAGTTTGGGCGTGAGGCTAACGATCTCCTCCGCCTAATGCCGAAGGTTAGAAAGACCGCCGCGGGTCCATTTCCTGTCAGTGGTGTCGTGTGTAATGTTAACAGACCTGTAACAGATGCCTTGATTGTTCTGGTGCCAAAACGGCGGGAGGACATGAGACCCCTCTCGTTTCCATACTCATTGTTCTAGGTATGACCTTGTTCAAATTGGGAGCTAGATCCTGACCTGTGACACCACAAGCAAGTCTTCACGAACGGGTCTCTCCCTTGACCGGCCAGGCTGCAGCAGGCTGTGTCCGACCATGTCTGATTTGCATTCGGAGGCTCTCGGTATTGAATTCCAAAATTACGCTCTTAGATCGAACGTAGAATTTAAGCGCGTAGTGCTCGTGTTTCGTATTCAGAAGGTCCCTGGTTCGAATCTTGTCCTAAAATTGGCAGTGCCGATTGAGGATTTTCGTTGTTTTCCTCAATCCCTTCACTGAAATGCTGTAATAGTACCATACAATAGGCAACAACCATCTCCCTCCACGTTCTTTCTGATACACAGTTTTTGATGATATACCCCACGCAGTTGGTGAAAACACTAAGTTTTACTTTGAGGTAAATAACCAATTTTCTGAAAAACACCATTGTTTATTAACGATTGCTTTGCACATGCTATTACGACAAAGGCGGAAAAACTTTCTTCAACTTATGTAAGTAACAATAAAGTACCAAGAACTGATGGAAGATTTAACTGGTCGAAACGTCTCTTCCAGCCATTACCACCTATTTTTTGCCAAGCTATATAGTGGTTTAGTAATATAATCAAGTGTGACGGAATTTCACTGACATCTTTTTTTTTCTGACTGACTTTTGATTATAATTTAATCCTTTACGTGAAGTCTTGAATTGAGCCTGTGTACCATTTTGTCAGTCTGTTATGGTGTGCGAGATAATACGTACAATGAAAATCCTAATTTAAGTTGATACTGATTTGTTAGGAAGTCTGCGGATGTGCTTGTCTCTTGTAATAAGCTTGGTTTTCTGATTCCCTGTTAAAAAAAAAAAGAACATGTTTCAGGAGTAGTTCCTGTTGATCAGTCGTGGGCCCAATATGTGGATTCAATTTTAGCTCACGTTTCTTTACTAATTGCAATGGACAAATTTCTTATGATTCGTACCGTGATCACTGCGTCAAACTTAAATCGTTTCCTTACAAATATTGTTGCATACGATCTGACAGTTCTAGCATCCCAGCGAAAGCTCGGAAACTTAATATTCTTACATCCTTAACTGGTACAAGCAAATTCCAAGATACCGCCTTGAATCATATTCGTATTTTATTCATAGGTTTTGTAACAGGACAGTTACTCTTAACTAATGTACGTGTAGAGTGTATATTACATATAATGGTACATTATGCATGGCAGTTTATGTGGCAAAAGAGACACAATTAGCCCGTCGTTTCAGCAGAATTTACTGTGAGTTCTGTGTACTATATGTTCACTTCTGTTTGCATTCTGTTGCGAGTGTAATAAATTATACTTCTATTCTGACATGGTAATTGAATACCGTACAAAGTACCAGCAAGGGAAGGAAAGTATATTCAGGCCCAAGAATTAAAAATAATTTTCTATTTTCATGTGCACTGTGCCTCTCAACTTGCAAGGAGTCATGACCTCATAGCACTCTCTTGAGTTGTGGTGCAGTCGAATGCGAGTACCTCTGGAGAGAACAGTTTATTTCTTGACATGTTCGTGCGTTCTTGGCACGAAGACTTGCTCCATTTGAACCGGAGGGCTGCCAGACAAAAACTGGGAGGAAAAGATATAATTCTTATAACCGAAACCTAGTAAGAGCTTCATTCACGATATAATGATTATTTTATTTAATGACGCTTTTCGACTAAATGTTTTGCAGTGTCGTATGAGTAACACTGAATGATAAACTTGGGGTGTGAGGTAATGGGCGTCTGTAGTTTCCTTTGCAAAGCAGTTGCGAAGAGCGGCTATTAGCTCCATTTCCGCCCTCCGTCCGTCCGTTTGTTCTTCCGGTGTCTGTCATTATGGAACAGCGCGAATCGCACCGGCCGCATTTTCTTAAAAATTTATATGTGGGACTTTCACCACAATTAGACAAAAATACACTTCCTTTACATGAACACGTACCTACATACATGACGTCTTGCCGTGGTTGGTTTTTGTAATTATCAGTGTACTATGTGAAGTACGAGCTGAGGCTGAAGAAACAGCTCTGGATCTAAACATAACAGCTGGTCAGATCTGCTTTAAATCTCCCCGTTAATGGTTTGTCGACGATTACGAGATACAGACTGTGTGCAGTCGGAGATCTATTTACAGAGATTCGGAGAAATCTTACAGCGTCTATTGTGTCAAAACATTTAAAGGCACGTTTTAGTTAGTCACATAGTTAAAGTTGTTCTCGAAATTATTTAATATTCTGCAAGCTAGTGGCACTAACAGAGCGAACATGCCAGAAATGTTATTAAGCTTCGCTTACATTTCCTTTCTTGTGTCATATACTGTCTCACATTGGTCTAGGGAAAGTGAGCAACGCTACCAGAAATCTCACTGAGGACAGCCAACCCCTTGGCAAGGAACTGATGCCGGAAGCTATCCAGAAAGACAACAGACGTGCCAGTACCGTCGCCGAATCGTTATTTTTGCACAAAACGCTTACAGTGAACGTATAATATACAAGTCGTCGTCGGCCCTCGTCGTTAATCTCATTGACAGTATACAGTGCTGCTGTCGTTTCGGAAGGAAGAAAGTTATTTTAACTTTACTTCTTTAAGAAAAAAGCCTGAAAATGAAATGAATAAGTTGTAATGTTGGCTATGGCTTGGTTTGGTAATTCCCATTCTGAGGGACAAACATGTGCTAAATTGGGGGTGACGAAGAAGAGAAGGACGAATTAAAATAAATTATGTCTAAGATGAAAACCGATAGGAGAACGGAACAAGAGGACTTTGTAGTGTAATGTGGGAGAGCGATTTGTATTTGAAGTAATAGTTATCTGACTTGCTAACAGAACCCACTTTAGAGAAAGATCGAAGCGGTTGGTAACGATTTCAATTATGATAAATGTTTAGACATTTGAAAGTGGCTTTTTCTTTCAGTTCTATGATCTGAACAGAGGTTCTGATGTCCACGATGTTCTTTGTGTATGACATTTTCAAAGAAACCTCTGCCCTCATCTGTCGAGATATTCTATATTTCTATGTATCTGTTATAGTTTTATCATAAGTTACTTGAGACTGACATAGACGATGTTTGATTTAAATTGAACAGTCTTACTGTTTTCTTCCTTATAAAGTAACTAGGTGAATGATAACAGAAAGTAAACATTTGCTACTAATCAGAGATTGACTGCATATTTATCTTCATAAACTGCTATATATCTTCGAGGTTTATGCTAAGCAAATGAATTGTTTTGCAACCAATTTATCAAGCATGAAGACGGAGCCGGTTTAGCCCAGTTAACGTAAAGACTGAGGAATTTTGTTTCGATTTCTGGCAAGGGAAAGAGATTTTACTCCTTCCTAAAACATTCAGACCACCTCTGACACCCACCCCGAGGGTAACGTGGGCTCTTTCCCCCGGGAGAAAACAGGCGCGACCTTAAGTTACAACCCACTTGCGTTAAGCTGCAATTCCTGTACCCTATACACTGTCATAACTTGCTCAGGGACACTTTTCCTCGACCTTTGTGAGCCACGAACTGAATCAGCAGAGCTTGAGAACAACATGAATCACCGAAAAAATAAAATTTCCTGGATGGGAGTAACCGGTTTTATTTTTTGAGTCGAATTGCTCGGCTGGTTTGGATGTAAGTAAATGCCGTGAAATGTTCGAATGGAGCTGGGTACAGTATTATCACCTCAGTGCTGTGGACCGTGTAGCTTGTGGTGGCGAGGTGTCAGTGTTCCAAAAACAGGCCCTTAGTTTTCACCCGCCCATTGCCTTTCTCCCGAAGTGGCAGACATTCCAGTTCCAGTTCCACTTCAAGGTTTTTGACATTGAAAGCTTGCGGCAGAGGAGTGGACTATTACTTCTCTGAAGACTGAAGAGACGTAAGGTATAGTAGAAGAATACAAACAAAAGGGAAAAGGAGGGAGGCGAGAGACAATTTATATTTTGGGGGGGGAGGGGGTGTTGGAAACATCACTTCAGGTTCCCAAGCTTTCTCGTTTGTCCTTGTGACTGGAGTATTTTAAAAAATGAATTAAAAATTAGGACCTTAGGGTGGTGAAGGTTGTGGCTTCGAACAAGGGACGTGGGGTTTATTTCTGGCTAATTCTAAAGCGTATAGTTTGGAAAAGTAATTGGCTTATATTGAAGAAAAGTGTTAATTTTGATGGGTGTAATTCAGGAGGACTGTGCAAGATGCATGCAGTAGCGACTTGAATTTAGCCTGAATTACATATAAAATTTAATTTCGTACCGCGCAGTGAGCTCCATTCCGGTTGTAGAAAACCGTAGGTTGATGCTGTTCAGGGAAATCTTTGTTGTGAGAGTCATGCAAAACACATGAATACATCTGTGGGCAGAATGAAGGGTTCATAGTGTCCCGATGGTATATAAAGTAATCACTAAGCTTAAAGCCCAGTGGTTACTACATGTACCACACCTGTAATATTATAGTGCACATTTTGTGAAACAGCATCTCAGAAACAGAGACGTTAGTAGTGTATTGAGTGAAAAGCATGTCCCAAACCAATCTACACTACACGCTTAGAAGTATCGATATTATTTTAATCTAATGTCTGTCGCTGTTTTCCCGCGGGTAGTTCTATAACACATTGCCGCAAGTATTCAATACGGCCAACTGTCATAGCCGTCGAATTCAACTAGTATATTAGTGGCATAAAACCGAGTTACATGTACACATGTCGGTTTTCAGTAAGTCAGCGTCATGCTTCATTCATGTAGTCTGTATTCACCCAAGGTTGAGATTTGAGTCTTGCCGCAAAATAGGCGTAATGTCGAATTACGAATATTTTGTAACTATGAGGTCGAGTGAAGTTTTAGAACCGTGTTTTCGCCGAACCTTTTCCTGGTGCTTTCAGATATACAGTAAAATTTGTGAGGCTTGATCACAGCCTCAGCATGAGGTGTGGGTAGAGCGGATCTTCGTCCCAGCAATTTACATTTTTCTTGTCATGTTGGCCATGCTCGTGCCAGAATTCTTCTTGCTATCTGCGCATGCTTTTATCCATTCCAGAATACTCTAAATTCGTCCTGCGACTCATAAATGTAACCGACATTCCTTCGCTTTAGTTTGTTACACTTAGAGCTCCGTCCTTTCCCGATTCCTCTGCAAAGAGTTTCATTGGCTCGTTCTCCACTTTGCTTACTTAGCTCAGTGAGTGAAATACACCAGACGTCCATGGTGTTTATTCAGACCAGAAGGGCTGCAGCGGAAATGTAGATCGTCGTTTCAGAGATTTCAAGCTTCGCGTCGGAGAAAAAACGCATTCTTATACCATTATGGCATCATATATCGACCCTGATGATGGAGACTGAATCTGCTCCTGAAAAGTTTTTTTCTACTCAACATTGATGCGGCTGTGCACCCGACAAAATTTAGTGCACAAATAATTACGACATTTTAGCTATTAAACAGAAGACGTCTGTAGCCAGCCGGGATGACCAGTCTACGAACTGTTTGCCTACAATATTGGACGATTATTTTCAGTTTTCTGCAGGACAAACTTTTCTCTCAGGTTGCGACCGGTTCTAGGCTCCAACCAGTCTCCTATCCAATGTGTAAGGAAGGATTTATCCCCAGAGGTAAAGTTGCCAGGTCGTGAAAGTGACTGCTCCCATCTAGTGTCGATATTAAGAGCGAATATAACTTTACCTATATGTCCTTCATGTACACATTCATAATATTGTGTTAGTCACAGGAGAGCCTACAGAAGATTACTCAGAATTGTCGTTGTTATTTCTTTGATACGATCCGACCTGGATGTAATTTTTTAATCAAAGGCCTTAGTTTGTTTTGAATGTTTGTATGGTAACTTGAATTGAATCGGTGAAAACCGAGAAGTATAAGCTTAGCTTAATATATAACAATAGGAACAGGTGGCGGGATCTTGTGAACACGGTAATGAACGTTCGGGTTCCATAAAATGCGAGGAATTTCTTGACTAGCTGAGAATCTGTTATCTTCTGAAGAAGGGCTCTGCTCCATAAAGTGAGGTATTTAGTATACGAGTATATAACTGATGACAGCGAGCTTAATTTGCTGTTGTGAAATCTGAATGCCTTTGTATTTGAACTCCACGTCAGGGAACCGGAAGTGAGTTGTTTTGTATACTACCTTAAAACAGAAAGGAATCCCAAACCATAACGCGCCAGCCATTTTAAAGTGACACATGGTATCTTATTCAACCGGCCAAAAGCGATCTGACAGGTCACTGATCTGAAACAGATTTGTAATTTGAAACTGAGGATTAGTGAATAATCGCAGAAGTAAGGGACGATTAAAAAAACACAAAAATACGAAGAGAAATGTGCTATAACTATTCACTGAATGATTTCTGTTTTTCAAATATTTAAATGTTATTTTTGGATGCGTATGCAACGAATCGAATATCGTGTATTATTATCTTCATTAGCGTCTTTGACATGAACTAAATGTGTCAGATATAATATTAAATAATTTACGTCAGCACAACCACTTTATTACACAAGATAATAGGCTACATGTTTCGACTATTTATCAGTCATCTTCAGGCCTATTTTGTCAATATTTTGCCAATATTTTGATCAATAGTCGAAACATGTAGCCTATGTAATTACCTTGTGTAGTAAAGTGGTTGTGCTGACGTACATTATTTAATATTATATTACGTTTATGAGCACATCGTGATGCCTCTGTTCAAAAATAAATGTGTCAAAGTTCAAGGATTTTAACGACATACGGTGCATTAATTTATTGATAAACTTTATAATTTTTTCGTGTTCGTAGTGAAAATTTTCAGAATGGGCTTATCAGATTTTCTATATCTGTCTGTCCGTCGGCCTATCTATCCGGGTGTAAAAAATTAAAAAAAAAAACTTGAACGAATTTGCATATAATTTGATACGTTCCATTTTGCTAAAGTCTGCAGATAATAGGGGACAAGGCATGAAGACTTGCATAACTTATTACGATCATCTCCAGAGTAGCTCGCAAGTGACTAGCAAATTTTGATCGGAACAAAATAGTTCTTAGCAAATATTAAATGGAGAAATACACGTCCATATATCTATATATGCCCGTCGCTTGAAACCAGGCAAAGAGAACCACAAAAATATACGGTACAAATACACAACACATAAGGCCTAAACCATAAACTAAACGCACACAAAGACATTTAGAAAATGTATAAAATCCTAATTTATTTAATTATTTTATATACAATTCTGTTTAAAATTACTTATAAACAAAATGTATTTTGCCTTGATACAAAGAGAGGGGCCAAGTGTTAAATTTACAGAATAAGAAGGAATTAACAGATATTAACCCCTCCTCTGAGCTTTAACGTGAAAGTAGACTGCAAGTCTGAGATCTCTAAGCTAGACCATTGGTCGTTAGGAATTGTAATATTTTGGGCGTTCACGGTCTATTTTAACCTGGTATTCTGCAGGTGATTATTTTTGGATGTCATGTAGGCCAGCCTACCAGCCTTATCAACACATCGCCTGGCTGACACTGCTTCTGGCTGTGGTGCCAGTATGTGTTTCTGAGATCATTTTACGGACCAAGAAAGACGGACTGAGATAATACTGAGGTGAAAATTTTCATTCTTATAAACGTCACAACATAGTTTTAGCATCGTAACTTGCAAATAGCAACAGTAGTAACACTCAAGCGAAATTCCACACGGGAAAGTCTGTCTCAATTTCTCCGTTTTTTCCTTTCTTCATTTTGCTTTGGCCTACATATTTTCTTATTTCTTCTATAACTTCGTTCCTTGCTCTCCCTTTCCTTTTATTAATATATAGTTTTTTTTTTGCTTGCTTGCTTGCTTGCTTGCTCGCTTGCTTGCCTGCCTGCTTGCTTGTCTCTCGCTCAGTCTTTTCTCAGGCGCAGTTACCGTGTTGGTGACCCGCCCTGTTGAACGGTTATTGTTAAAGCAATTGACAGACGATTAGTATGTTGCTATTTTTCGCTTAGACATAAAATTCCCCAACAATACTCCATACTTACACCATGGAGCAGAGTCCTTCTTGAGAAGCTAACCGGTTTTCAACTAGTCAAGAAATTCCCTGCATTTTATGGAACCCGAAGGTTCATTACCGCATTCACAAGTACCCGCCGCATATTCCTATCCTGAGCCAGATCGATCCAGCCCATGCCCCCACATTCCACTTCCTGAAGGTCCATCTTAATATTATCCTCCCATCTACGCCTGGGTCTTACAAGTGGATTTCTTTCCTTCAGGTTTCCCCACCAAAACCCAGTATACGCCTGTCCTCTCCACCATACGCTCGACATGCCCCGCCTATCTCATTGTTCTCGATTTTATCACCTTAACACGAATAATAATCTATATTAAAGTTATTTAGTAGGAGACAAGCTTTCATATTTCGGCATAGACCTATGATGACTGTAGGTTGGTACGCATGTTAAAGTTCACTGTTCCTTCCTATTTGCCTCGTCAAAATTTTTTATTTAAATATATGTATTCATACCCATTACAATGGAAAGTTTATTCGTCGAAGGTGTATAAATGCACATTTCATACAAGTCTGCTTATCACACGTAGCTACCGTAATGCTAGTGTATTTTAAGAAAGTAATCTGAAAACTAGATACAGAGTGTGCATTCATATTTCCATTAATTGCAGTTACATTATATTTAGTGGCTCTGCTAAGATCCTCGGTACGAATTTCTAAATACAGCGAAGAATGGCAGTAACCACTTTCTTTCGCGTCTTCCCAATTCACCATTCCCAGCTAACCTTCCACATTTCGTTCGATACTATGTAGACTGCCTAATGTTTCTGGCGACGGTGAGATACACTAAAGTTGACTGTTATTGGTCTGGTTGTTGTATCCCCATTGCTGACATCCGGGTAATTTCGCTTTTTGACTACTGCCCTTGCTAACAGAAATGAATACGTGTTTGAGATTGCAAGCTGTTTATTCCAGCTTTTGATCAATTTGACCGATTTTTTTTTACGAAACCGCCTATGCTGGCCATACCAACGCCGTTCGTGTTAATTTTCTACACTCAGTAATAACAATATGCGGACATAACAATTTATGAGCCGGGAGCGCCTCTAAGCGCCACTTCTAATAGAAACTGAAATGATGGACATTGGAAAATTATGCGTCTCTGTCTAGTGTAATATTTTTGTGAAATTTAAGATAACAGGGTGGACACCGTGGGAAATTTATTTTTCGATTTCATGGTTATGACGTTTGAACCACCGAAGCTAGCCATGCGCGGTTTGGTGTTGAGACAGGGCAAAATGATGTCTGCACGTATGAAGCATTGTAAATCGGCAGTTTCAAATAGTAACGATGTGAAATTTGACTGTATATTCGACAAAAATAACGTGTATGTAATTTGCACTGCCGTACTAACTTCGTCGCAGAATTAAAATAAAACAACTAGAATACGTCTACTAGGTGTTTAGGAATAGAAAGGAACACAGTAGGTAGGCTTGAGTAGCCTCTTAAGTTCTGCTACGAACTCCAAGTTTAAGAGGGTCTATTGAGTGACGGATTTTGGCCGTGCCTAGTGGGACATTTCAGTTTCGTTACCGCGTGGCTGCTCTCTTTATTGTATTGCAGGGTTTGTATGCTTATCTTCCGCCGATAATATTTGACGTTAACAGAGAACATATTCTGGTTATAACTTCTTCCACCGTCCAGTGATCTAGACTAAATGGGCCAAAGTAGGAAACTTTGTCCCTGTACTCCTTATGACGGATACAGATCCCGTTTCAGAAGTAAGTTTAAAAATCAAGGTGTTGGGCGTCGGAGATTATCTCCATGTTGATTACGTAGGCTGCTTTTAGCACGAATTTCTGACGGCTTTTGGCAATTATGTTTGGCATTTTCTTTGCATATTCAGACGGTGCATTGATCAGATACACTTTTCAGTTAAGTAATTTTGTGTTCAGTACCGAAGCCTTCAGTAACACGCAAAAAATAAAACGAATAAGCTATCCATTTTAATATTACAACTCTGCAATTTGTTGTAGCATATCTCGCAACTCTCTTATATACTTGGCAGTTATTACAGTGCCAGAGTGCAACCTAGGAAACAAACAGAGATTTTAACTCAGTGCCAATTTAGTGTGTAGAAACAGTTCTTGTATCAGACGAATGTGAATTAATTTGATTAGTATAAAGTGATGTGAAGTGTTCTTACACTCTAACGTCTTTATTTCGCTATCGTTATTTCGCCTCCAGAAGTTTTCCAAGATGTAAGGGATCACACTAACCATCTTTCTTGTACGCGTCATCTGCTGACATCATGTATCCTACTGGTCAGACCTGTGAGGTCAGGGGACTGGAACGCCGAGTCAATAAACACCGTCTGAATGTTTTGGCAGCGTTGGAGACAACTCCTGCCTTTTCTGCTGAATGTGTTATTCATACAAACTAATTTCACTTGGCATTTTTTTTACACTCGTGATGTGATGATTTAATTGGGAAACCATTATTTCTATTCTGAACAAACCTCCCATGTGCTGATTCTTAAAATACGTCCTTCAGGGAAAGCAGTTTTTTATTGGGATTTTTATCTGTTACGCATTCAAAGCAGGGTGGCTAAAATGTAGACCGCCTGTTTGGTCCAAAGGTCGTATTTACGTGTTTCGTAGAACTAGCAGAACAAACATTGGCCATTTCCATGGACAGAGGTAAGAGTTGGATCATTGTGATAGAGACGCAGTGTTTTCTGTGAGGTAGGAAGTGAATTTTTAAATATTAATTCACAAATTCCGTGCTTCAAAGTGAAGCAATAAGTTAACCAGTACATAAAACTTCAGTTGCTGCCGCGTAGGAAATGTACTGCGATTCCATTTTGTAGACCTACCAATTTAATGCTTGTTATGGACATTACCGCGATTTATCGTGAGACTTTTATGTTGTAGCAGCATACTATGCATACATGGACATATTTTGCTGTATGTTGCGGTCAAATACATGGGTACGTGGATGATATTTACATTATACCCTGTCACAACATGTTTCTTTATTCAGTGAAACAATATAAAAAAATGCAGGTCTTATACAAAGTACATAAAATGTCACATTGGTTGCAGCTTATCTGTTTGTTCCTAAGCAGGAATACCTTATTATTGTTTGAGTACACCTAGTGCTTTTACGATAGCTTTTAGATGAAAGAAACACCCACCTGATGGTGGCAGTTGCTGCCGGAACATGTTGCGGGAGTTTATTGTGTAAATACCATAATTTGTTTTTGAGGGAAACCTGATAAAACAAGTCTTGGTTCTCAGGATGCTCAGAATGATATGAGACACAGAAACAGGCTGTCTGAGTAAACCGTTTGGTTTCTTAATGTTACAGCACGCGATGAGAATAGCAACCACCCCAACAGTATAAGAATATGAATGCAAGCACTGGATGAGTTTGGAATATGAGACGTCTACCGACTAATTAGAAATATGTTTTTCCCCCATAAAAAACAGCACATTTATATGACGTGCATTTTTATAACAGGATATTTTGCAAACGCAGATGTTCCCCCCTAATAAAGCAAGAATGTGAATAAAAGTGTATAATATTCAAGTTAAAGGAACATGTAGCACTCTTGAATATATGTTCTTGTGATGCAAGTGTATTTAATTTTAGATTTTCGTTTGGTAAATTTTCTCGTGTTCTTATTAAATTGTAACAACATTGTCGTTTTTATGTACGGACGTCTTCATGTTATTTATCTCTGGAAATCGTCCCCCAGAATTTCAGTTAATAAGTAGTCATGCATGTGATCTTTACTTACTAGCTTCAGAATGCAGCTTATGATTATTTTATAATGGAAATGATAATGGCAACGTTCATAAATTATTTTCAGGGGGTTCGAGCGGAAAAGAAATGAGGCACTGCTACTTCGGCGTTTTTGGTAAGTCCATGTGACAGAACATTTTGAGAATGCACTGACTTTTGGGCGTGTTAATGTCGTTATGATGGCAGTACCTCGTGTATTACCAAGTCTTAAAATGAACAGTTTCATTTAATAGGTTTCATGGTGTGCTTAGAAACATCTGTGACAGTTATTTGCCAAATTATAATATGCGAATTTCAGTGTGTTTCTGGTGACTTTATAAGATAATTTCCTCTTATTTATCTAGATGTGTCTGGAAGAATGTTTTATTGACAGTAATTTAATGTTCAGTTCTCATACGGTGTTTCTGCACCCCACCTCATTCCCCATATTTTCTTTGTCAAGATCAGTTCTGGAAATATATTTTATGGGATGCAGTCTTTGGGGGTTAATAGTTACATCACATCACTGTCGCATCCACGACTGAAACACAAGCATTTAAATCGTGTGAACAGCACAGACACTTGCCAGCCCATCTTTTATCACTTGACGTTATCTCGCAAGATCACAGCTTTTAGACTAGACAAATTTGTTTTTACCACTTCATTCAGTGGTTTTGGCGGTATTCCGCACAGAAACCAAAACGACTGTGGTAGTACATTGCACCGATATTGGGGCTGTTTGGTGTTACACTGCCCAGGTTGTGACATAGTTTTGGTAGTCCAATACATATATATTGAAGTGGGTCCTTAGAACTCCGCACAGATATTGAAATAATTTTGTTGGTAATCTGCAGGGATATGGGAATGGTTTTGGCTATCCTCCGCACAGATATTGAAATGGTTTTGGGAATGCTTCGCCCATGTATTGAAATGTTTTTGGAATTCTCCTCACAGGCATTTACATTTTGTCCACTTTGTTGGGTCCACACTGTGTAAGTCTCTTAGTTCTAAGAAAGACCTAAGCTTCTCAGTAAGAACTTTAGTGCTTAGTCTGTTATTTGCGAGGGCACTTCCCTTTAAAACGAATTGTCTGATACAGGATCATTGCAATGAATGTATACAGTTAAATCGATCGAACTGCATCCGACACGCAAAGACGTTAGTTAGTCTCTGATAGAACAGATCGTCTTTTGTTTGTACACATATCCTAACACATAAAATATTTCAGAACGTTGATATAAAGTGATATGAAATTTACACGGCGGCGAAGATAAATATTTAGATCTGCTGGGCTATGACACCGTGCAGTCTGGTTAATGGTTACAGGTGTTTTGGACAAACATACTGACTCTGCCTTCCCTGCAGATAAGGCTGTATTTTTCTCCAAAATTGGTAACAGTCTACCAGACGTAACAGTGTCATTATCACTAGACCACAATATACGGTATATACAGGGACTTTTTAATTCTTATCAAGATTTACGCCGGTAAAAATGTTTAAAATGTGACATTCCTCAAGGAAGCACAAGTTTCATTGGAAGCTTTATTATATTGACCGATTTTCCCGCTTGCTGGCGTGTGACGGATTCACACAGCCTGTAGATTTTAATAAATAATCATGAGTGCTATACAAAAAAAAAATTATTTACCCGAACCGTCCTTCCATCTTTAGTGCCGTGTGATAACGAGTCATTCCACTTGATGCTGTATTTTTTGCGACTGATTTGAAATTATTACACGGGATGGGGCAAAAGTCAATTGACACCAGAGGCAACATTTTAAGTATTGACTGTCAAGTGACTTTTGCGCCGCCCTATAGCAGATACTTTTCCGGTTATGAAGCATATAGCTCAAAGAAATTGCTTCTTGAGAGCTAATGTACCAACATATACCAGTTAGAGTATAAGCAACCCATCCCTGATAAGTTTTGGGGGGAATCTTATCCTTCGCGGCCGGGAAAGCTTCCAACTGACGATCCGGATTATAAACATGCGTTTATGCTGGATCGTCCCCAGGAATGTGACGCTAACTGGCTTTAATATAGACACGAGGTGAAATTCCAGTGCAGCTCTATCTGTGGGTAGCAACTAGAATCACAGAACACGATTAATAGTAAAGCTATGCCAAAACGCAGTCATTCGAAAACGAAAAAAAAATTAGAAAGTACTTTTCCATCCATTCTCCCCGACTTAGAAAAGAGCATTGCTTTTTGGAAGGTTCCCAGGCTTAATCCCTTTTTTTTTTGCTGATAAGAGCAGTGTGCAGATGAAGGTGAGTATGGAGCATTGGTGGAATGATAATCACAGGAGAAGACCGAAGTACGCGGAGAAAAACCACCCCCCCCCCCCACTCTTGCTTTGCCCCCCAAAAAACCACCTAGGAACAACCTAGAATCAAACC